>Ga0307373_10002548_pt1 | contig 32687 bp, 24 predicted proteins | sample OX2MG_FD_202534 | JGI IMG/M metagenome (GOLD analysis project Ga0307373, IMG submission 202534) | Soil microbial communities from Risofladan, Vaasa, Finland - OX-2 | ecosystem: Environmental > Terrestrial > Soil > Coastal area > Acid sulfate soil | place: Finland: Risofladan, Vaasa | collected...
TCTCCGATCTCATCCCCTTGGGAATGGTCGCTGGCAGCCGGTATCCGGACAGCGGCTACGCCTACGGCTCAAGCCCGCCCCTGGCGTAGCCCGGTCATCCCCGCTGCCCGGTGGCCCCGGACAAAGGTCGCTCGAAGGCTCTCGACGCCGGGCTCACGGGAGCCAGGGAGCACCCACTCAGGCAGCGCCTGGCCACCACATGGTGACCATCTCGACAGGTGCGACCGCTGCCCGAGAGCGGAGGAGCTCGGCGATCTCCCGGTCAGATTCTGGAGTCAGGCAGAGGCGCCGGCGCACCTCGGCCACCGTGATGGGATCGGAGCGGCCGCCTCGCAGAGCAGGTCTCACCCATCTCTCCTGGGCAACCTCGACCCGCAAGCGCTCCGCAACCACGGCAGCGGCCACCTCGGCGGTCGGGGTCCCCGGGCGCTCCAGCTGCCAGAAGTGTTGCCAGAGCCCGTTCAGAGACGCCTGAGGATGGACGGCAGTCAGCTCCAGAACAACCCGCCGTCGGGCCTTGGCGGCCAGAGCCGCCACGAAGGGGCCGAGGTCGGGCACGTTGTAGGCAACGTTGGCGCAGACCACGACATCCGCCGCAGCTACCAGAGCGGCTGCCTGCGGCCAGGTGCCCTCAACGGTCGCGACCCGGGTGCGCCCGCCCGCGACGACAAGTAGCTCTTGGAGCATGGCCGCACTGCGGTCGATCGCCACGATCTCGCCCGCCCTGGCGGCCAGGGGCAGGCTGGCGGCTCCGGCCCCCGCTCCCACATCCAGCACGGAACCTCCCTCGGGCAGTTCTTCGAGGGCGCGGAGGTGAGTTACAGTCGGCGCCGACCGCAACGCGAGATAGGCTGTATCCGCAAATGACTCCGGCCTAAGCTCCCACGGGGACTGCTCCGCCTGGGCCAGGATCGGGCCCGGAATCGCCCACTGGGCAAGGGCGCTGGCCCACGTGTCGGCGGCACTCACCAGCCGATTGTCGGACTCTTGGCTGGATTGCGCTCGGCGGTACCAGGAGTGAGGAGCGCCTGGCCCCTCGAAAGTCCATCGGCGAGGGAGCGGCCACGACGTCGCCACCTGGAGGCCGCGACCCTGCTGCCGCGCTCGGCGGCGCCGGCGACTCCCCGGACGAGTTGCCAATGCCGACCACCTGGGCGCTGCCGACCGGCACTCGCCGGCTGGCTGTCCCCTATCGGGACATCGCCGGACTCATCGTGACGACGGCCAGGGCAAGCGATGGAGGTGATCAGCGGCCGTGACGGCCCGCTCCAATCCCGCCCACCTCTACGCTCACGAGTTCGGATGTAAGAACGGTCGCGACGTACTCTCATGCCCTGAGGCGTCTACAGATATTCATTGACGCGGACCTCGACGACGTTCTGGCCTCCCCAGCCGGGCGGGAGAAGACCTCCAAAGCCGCCATCATCCATCGGGTTGTCCAGGAACGGCTGAGGCAAACCGGGATGGCTAAGGATGATCCCGCCGGCCACCTCATCGGGGCGTACGAGCCTGGAGAGGTTGACGCAGTCATCTACGGCCCGTGAGGTTTGTCGACACCTCGTTCTGGGTCGAGCTGCAGTTCCGCCGTGACTCGCACCACCTGGATGCCGCCGCGATCTGGAAACAGGATCCAGGGCCCCTGATCACCACCAATCACGTGCGGGGCGAAACCTGGACATTCTTACGCCGGCGGCGGGGGCACACTGCGGCGTGTCGCTTCCGCGCCGCAGTGGACGCGAGCTCCATGGTTGTGGTCCGGCAGGTGGACGAGGAGCTGGAGGGGTCGGGGTACTCCCCTGGCGGTGGGGGGCGAGCCGTGACAGCGCCCCTGGCAAGGGAGCGCTCGACCAATCCGGGCCCGGCTCGCCTAGGATGGTCGCCATGGCGCTGGCAGAAGCTACGCGTGTCGGTCTCGATGCCGGGGTCCTCGCCCGGCTGAGAACCATCGTCGGCTCCGACTGGGTGCTGACGAGACCCGATGAGCTCCGCACCTACGAGTGCGACGGACTGACCGGCTGGCGGGCCGTGCCGCTGGCGGTAGTGCTCCCGAGCGCCACCGCCGAGGTGGCTGCGGTCGTCCGCCTCTGCCACCAGCAGGGGATCCCCTTCGTGGCGAGGGGAAGCGGCACCGGCCTATCAGGGGGAGCGCTCCCGGTCATTGACGGGATCGTGATCGGGCTCAGCCGGATGCGCTCGGTTCTGAGCGTGGACATTGAGAACGAGCGGGTGGTGGTGCAACCAGGTGTCACCAACCTCGAGGTGACCCGAGTGGTGGAAGGCTCAGGCTACTTCTACGCTCCCGATCCCTCCAGCCAGCGGGTCTGCAGCATCGGCGGCAACGTGGCCGAGAACTCCGGCGGCGCCCACTGCCTCAAGTACGGCTTCACCACCAACCATGTGCTGGCGGCAACCTTCGTGACCACCGACGGAGAGGTCGCCGCGCTCGGATCGTCAGCTCTGGACAGCCCTGGCTACGACCTCCTAGGGGTCGTCATTGGCAGCGAGGGCACCCTCGGAATCGTGACCGAGGTCACGCTTCGGATTGTGCCCCAACCGGAGCGCGTGCAGACCCTGCTGGCGGCCTTCCCGTCCACGGACGCCGCCGGGCGGGCGGTGGCGGCGATCATCGCGGCCGGAATCGTGCCGGCGGCCATGGAGATGATGGACCGGGCCACCATCGAGGCCGTGGAGATAGCCATGCACGCCGGCTATCCCGATTGCGGGGCAGCCCTGCTGGTGGAGCTGGACGGCCCGGCGCCAGAGTGCGAGTCCCTGTTCACCAGGGTGGACGCCCTCTGCCGGGACGCGGGCGCCAGTGAGGTGAGGGTCGCCCAGGATGAGGCGGAGCGGGCCCGGCTGTGGAAGGGACGGCGGGGAGCATTCTCGGCCATGGGCAGGGTCAGCCCGGATTACTACGTCCAGGACGGCGTGGTGCCCCGCTCCCGGCTGGCCGAGGTTCTGGCCGGGATCCGGACCCTCGAGGAGCGCCACTCCTTACGAGTCGCCAATGTCTTCCACGCCGGCGACGGCAACCTCCACCCCCTGATCCTCTACGACCGCCGGGCGCCGGACGGGCCGGCCCGAGCCAAGGCCCTGGCGGAGGACATCCTGGGGCTCTGCCTGGATGCGGGAGGGTCGCTGACCGGCGAGCATGGGGTAGGCCGTGACAAGGTCTGTCAGATGCCGCGCCTCTTCTCGGTGGCGGATCAGGAGGTGATGCACCGGGTGCGCACCGCCTTCGACCCCTCAGGCCTGGCCAATCCCGGCAAGCTCCTGCCCACACCCCGGCTATGCGGGGAGCATCCGGGCATATACCGGCCCCATCCCCTGGAACGATCGGGAGCCGCCGAGAGGCTGTGACGGTGGGCCAACCGACCCGGGACGAGCTGGTGGACATGGCGGGAGAGGTCGCGACTCGGCCCGGCGTCCCTGGGGACGCCGTTTCCGGCATGGTCCCAGCGCTGGTAGTCACCCCGGGATCAGCCCAGGACGTGTCGGCGGTGCTGCGCGCCTCGAGCCAGCGCGGCTGGACCGTTGTCGTCCGCGGCGGAGCCACCAAACTGAGCTGGGGAGCGCCCCCACGACGCTGCGACATCATCCTGGAGACGAGTCGGCTGGACCAGCTAGTCGAGCACGAGCCCGGTGACCTGATCTGTGTCGCCGGGGCCGGGATGACCCTGGGGAGTCTCCAGTCGGTCGTGGCCGGGGCGACCGGCTACCACCAGCGGCTGATGCTGGATCCGCCTCAAGGCAATCAAGCCACCCTGGGGGGCCTGGTGGCGACCCGGGCGGCCGGGCCTATTCGAGCTCGCTACGGGACCATGCGCGACCTGCTGCTGGGGGCCCAGTTCGTGCTCTCCGACGGCACCATCGCGCGCACCGGGGGCAAGGTGGTCAAGAACGTGGCGGGCTACGACATCGACAAGCTCCTGGTGGGGTCGCTGGGCACTCTGGCGGTCCTGGTGGAGGTGGCGGTTCGGCTCCATCCGGTCGCCGACAGCAGCCGCACCGTGCTGTTGGAGTCGCTCTCGCCGGGCCAGGCCAGCTCCTTCTGCGCCGCCCTGCGACGGGCCGCGGCGGTGCCCAGTTTGGTCGAGATGCTCTGGCCGGAACGCGCCGTGCTGGTCCGGATCGACAGCTCCCCAGAGGGTGCGGACCGCCAGGCTGAGCGCGTGGTCGCTCTCCATCCCAGGGCTCGAGTCCTGGACGAGCCTGAGGCCAGGGGCTGGGAGCAACGCATCGAGGGCCGCCCCTGGGGTGGATCAGGGCCGGTGGTCGGCATCTCGGTGCCCTTGAGCGCCATCTCCGCGCTGCTTGAACTGGCCGAGCGCGAGGCAGCCAGCGGGGCTCTGCTGGAGCTCTCGGTGCGCGGCACGATAGGAGTCGGCGAGGCGCGACTTGTCGCCGACCCGCAGGTGTTCACCCGCACCAGAGAGGGGATCGAGAAGCTCGGGGGCCAACTGGAGATGCATCGGTCCGGGGCAGACATGGGCAGGCTTGGCTCGGCCCAGCAGGACCCGGTGGCCCGGCGCCTGATGAAGGCTGTGAAGACCACCCTCGACCCCGGCGGCGTCCTGGCGCCGGGACGGTGGGATTGGGAGGCGTGACGATGCCGGACACCGGGAGAACACCCCAGCTGCCATTGGTTGAGTCGAGGCCGCCGGCGGCTGCCGGTCGGGTGGCGGCAGCCGCCGTCCAGTCCGCTTTCGACTCCCACCACCCACCCGACCCCGACCTGATCGCCGACTGCGTGCACTGCGGCTTCTGCCTACCAGCCTGTCCCACCTATGTCCTATGGGGCGAGGAGATGGACTCCCCGCGAGGCCGCATCCTGCTCATGGACCTGGCCCAGCGGGGCGAGCGGCCGCTGACTGCGGACATGGTGGCCCACTGGGATGCCTGCCTGGGCTGCCTGGCGTGCGTCCCCGCCTGCCCCTCCGGGGTCGCCTACGACCAGCTTCTGGAGAGCACCCGGCAGCAGGTCGCGCGGCGCTTCCGGCGGCCCCTGCGGGAGCGACTGTGGCGAGGTGGGATCTTCTCGGTGCTGCCGCATCCCGCCGCCCTGCGGGTCGCGGCCGGCGCCCTCTGGCTGGGACAGGCCTCAGGCCTGCAGCGGTGGCTCATGGAGAGTGGCCGCCAGCGGCATGGGCCAGCGCGGGTGGAGGCGCTGGCCCAACTGGCCCCAGTGGTCAATCGGCGCAGCATCCTCGGCCGACTGCCGGCGCCGCGGCGACCGGTAGACGGCGGCCCGGCCCGGCTCAGGGTGGGGCTGCTGGCCGGCTGCGTCCAGCGGGTGATGGAGCCCCACGTCAACGACGCCACCGCGGCGGTGCTGGCAGCCTATGGGGCCGAGGTGCGTGTTCCGCCGGGGCAGCGTTGCTGCGGAGCCCTGGAGTTGCACGCCGGCCGGGAGGGGCCGGCGCTGGCCCGGGCGCGACGCCTGGTGGCAGACTTCGAGGACCCCGCCCTGGACCGGATCGCGGTCAACGCCGCCGGCTGCGGAGCGATGCTGCGAACTCTGGACCGCCTGCTCGCCGACGACCCGGCGTGGTCGGAGCGCGCGGCCGCAGTGGCCGCCAAGGTGCGCGACATAACCGAGATCCTGGATGAGCTGGGTCCGCCACCCACCCTCCAGCCGCTGCCCCTGCGCGTCGCCTATCACGATGCCTGCCATCTCGCCCATGCCCAGGGTGTTCGGGAGGCACCGCGCCGAGTGCTGCGGGCTGTCCCCGGCCTGGAGCTGATGGAGGTTCCCGAGGGCGACCTCTGCTGTGGCAGCGCCGGCACCTACAACCTGACCGAGGTGGCCGCATCCCGCGACCTCGGTCGGCGCAAGGCGGCCAACCTCCGGTCGGTGGGGGCCGACTGCTTGGTGGCCGGCAACCCCGGCTGCCTGCTGCAGATCAGGGCCGCCCTGGCGGCATCCGGCGCGGCACTGCCCGCGTTCCACCCGGTGGAGCTGATCGCCGGGTCGGTGCTGGGGAGTGACCCGGGCCGGTTCAGGGCGCCCGGCAGCATGGCCGCGCGTTCTGCCCGCATCTGAGCCCCGCCGCTCCCAGGGCGCATGGACCATTACTGTCAGCCGGGGGCCGCGCTTGGCTGGGGATGTCTGTGACCGAATCGGTGAGCAATTGTCACCTCGGCTGAGTGGGCTCTCGGCAGAAACTTCGCCCGATGACCTCCCCTACCCCCTCTCCGCTTGACAAATCGACGAATCTGGTCCGGGCCCCGTTTTCTGGCAAGGTGTCGCTCGACCATGGCATCGCGAGCTTGATCCTGGGCCTTTTGGGGGGAGCCCTCATACCCCCGCTGGCCCTCCTCCTGGGCGTTTCTGCGGCCCAGGCGTTGCGGCCCCTTTTCTTCGGCGCCTGCCTGGCCGCGGGGCTGGTGGTCGGAGCCGCCGGCTGGTTGCTCGGGCGCCAGATGATCGGTCGTAGAGTTAGCCGTCTGGCCGCCAGCACGGCTTGGGCAGCCCAGGTCCTCGCCCCAGCCGCCAACTCCGGAGAGGGGGCTGGATCTTTCCCCCAGGAGTGCCGCCTGCCGGTGGACAGCGCCGACCAGTTCGGGGCGCTGGCGAGGTCCCTCAACGACCTGATTGGCGACTTGGTCGAACTCCACGCGGTGCGGGATCAACTGAGCACCCTCGCCAAGGTCCTGCTGGAGCAACCCGGGCTGGAACAGCTTGCCGAATCGGGCCTGGACCAGATCCGGCGCTCGGTGGGTGCCCCGGCTGGGGCGATCTTCCTGCTCCAGGATGGGACCCTGCGAAAGGCGGCATCCTATGGGTTCATCGAGCCGGACCGGATAGCCGAAAGTGAGTTGCTGGCGACATGCCTCAATTCACCCGAGGCAACCGTGGTTCCGCAGCCGGACGAGATGAATGTCGACCGCATCCTGGCCACCTCGAAGCCGCTCGAAGCGGTGGTGCTGCCCCTGCCAGGGAGTAGCTCTCCGATCGGGGCGCTGCTGCTGGCACTGGACCAGCCCACAACCGCCCTCCGGCGCCGGTCCCTCTCGGACCAAGCGGCAACTCTAGGCCTGGCTCTGCAGGGCGCCAGCGCCCGTGATGCGCTTGAGCAGCTGGCCGCCCAGGATGGACTGACCGGACAGTTGAACCGAACCTTTGGCGAGGCCCGACTGCATGAGGAATACGCCCGCGCAGTGCGCTCCCAGGTGCCGCTGGGAGTTCTGATGGTGGACCTCGATCACTTCCGCGCCGTCAATGACATCTATGGCCAGCCGACCGGGGACAAGGTCCTCCAGGCGGTGGCCAACGCGACGGCGGCGGTGCTACGAGAGGGCGACTCGATGGCTCGCTTCAGTGCTGACGAGTTTCTGATCCTGCTTCCGGGAGCCGATCTCGGAGACTCGAAGGATGTGGCCGAGCGCATCAGGATGGCGGTGGCTGGTCTCGAAGTCCCCACCGACGCCTCCTGCCTGCGAACCACGGTCAGCGTCGGAGCTGCCTCCTGGCCCGAGACCGGCGCCACCGGCAGCGCCGAGCTCATCCGCCGGGTTGACGAGGCTCTGCTGTCGGCCAAGGAGGGGGGTCGCAACCGGGTGACCGCCGCCGGCTTGTGGCCGCTCACGGTCTCGGCCAAACTGCCCGCCGCCGGATAGGCGAAGCACTCCCCGCCACAGCTCTGGTGGTCCAGCCTGGTCGCGGCTGGCAGCTACCAGGCCGTGGCCCCTACCCGGACCCGACCACTCATCTCATCGTCCGGCTGCCATAGCCACCTCCGGGACGCACACCACCAGGGCCCGGGGCCTCACTCGAACTGACATCCGGACACCCTCTCCGAGCGGTTCCCCATCGGCCTCCCTCGGCTGCGGCGGCTCCGCGACCACCTCCACCGCAGCCGCGCTGAAGGTCTCGACCCGGCCTCCTCTGGGGTGACGGCCCGCCATGCTCCTGATCAGGGCGACCCAATCGAGCAGCCGGCGCGGGTTGATCAGCACTACCTCCAGCAGGCCGTCATCGGGAAGTGCCCCTGGCAGCAGGTCCAACCCGCCCGGGAAGCGGCCCACGTTGGCGACCATCACCGACCTGACCTGGCGCGAGATGGGCGCGGCCTGGTCGAGCCTGATGGTGACGCTGAAGGACGGACCACCGAGGTGGCGAAGGCCGGCCAGGACGTAGGCCGGCCACCCCAGCAGGCGCTTGACCCGGTGGGAGGTCTCGGCCAGGACCCGGGCGTCTAGGCCAATCCCGGCGGCCACGGTGAAGATCCGCCCCTCAGCCTCCCCAAGGTCGATCACCCGGCGGGCGCCCGCCACCGCGACGCCCACACCGGCCGGGACGCCTCTGGGCAAACCCAGGTTGCGCGCCAGCAGGTTACCGGTCCCCATGGGCAGCACCGCCAGCACCCCCACACCGCCAGCCAGGGCGGCGGCGGCGGCCATCACCGTGCCGTCGCCGCCACAGGCGAAGATCACCTCGGCGCCTTCCGCCAGGGCGGCCCGCACCAGGCTCTCCCCAGAGTCCTCGGGGGTGGTTGACAACCAGGTTGGCTCCGGCCATCCCGCCCGGTCCAGCGCCTGCAGAATCGCCTGTCTCAGGACGGCCTGGTCGGGGACCAGGGCCGGGTTTACCAGCACCGCGCTCCGGCTCACGGCAGCGGTCCCGGCTCCACCCCGGTGGGCCTCAGGGCCGGGCTCCCCATCCCCCGGAACCGGAGTCGATCCGGTCGATCTTGGCGGCCATCACGAAGTCGTTGCGGGTCAGACCCCCGGCCGCGTGGGTGGTCAGCTCAACCTCGAGATATCCCCAGCCCAACCGTAGGTCGGGGTGATGTCCCTCGCGCTCTGCCAGCAGGGCGATTCCGGTCCCCAGGGCGAAGGCGGCGGCGAAGTCAGCCCGTTGGAAGCGACGGCGCAAGGTCCCCTCCGAGCTCTGCCAGGCCGAGTCCAGCTCAGCCAGGAGCTCTGCGGCTTCGGCGGCCGCCAGCTGGGGGGTGCGCCCATGGCAGGGCTGGCAATGCTCCCGAACCAGCTCTGCCATCGCTCAGCCCCTGGTCGGCGCCGGCACCGCCCCGGCTCGTCGCAGGATCCGGCTGGCGATCGCCAGCGCCCCCGCGTAGGTGGCCTCCATGCCCTCAAAGCGCAGCCCCATGGCCCCCAGGGTCCGGGCCTGAGTGTAGGGAGTGTCGGACGCGTAGTGGATGAGGCCCACCTCCATCGCCGGTCGGGTGAGGTCGACCTGCTCGTCAGTGGGATAGCGGGATGGGTCGCCGGCCTCGAAAACCGCCCCCAGGTAGGGCCCCGCCTCCATCTCCACCACGGTGTAGGCGTCCCGGTAATAGAAATCCAAGTAGGCCCGGTTCTGCAGGAAGGTGCTGCGTACCGAGACTGCCCGCTGGCGGTCCAGCACCGAGCGCGAGGTCACGAAGGGGGCCACGTCCGCGAAGCTGAAGCAGTTGTCCAGCCAGTAGGTGTTGCCACTGTGCTCGTCGTGGACCACATCGGAGATGAGCACGTCGCCCACGTCGGCGTTGAGGGTCGCGGCCTTGCCCAGGATGTAGACCCCTTCCACCCGGTCGGTCGCCTCCATCACCTGGCGCAGGATGTGGTAGGCGCCGAGCCCGAGGGGATACTGGATGTTGATCAGGACCTGGGGAGCTGCATGAAGGTCGGCGGCCGCGGCGCTACCGAGTCGGGGGTCGATCGCGCCTGGCCGCAGCCGATCCAGAACTATGACCTGGGCGGCCACGTCCGTGCCGGAGCGCGCCTCGACGTGGAAGATCCCCTCTTCGCGTTCCTCCTGAGTGCGCCCCTGGCGCGCCCTGGGGTGGGCCTCGAACCAGAGCCGGGCGGCATAGTAGAGAAAGTTCTCGGGCGAGATCCGGTTATCGGGCCGGCGCTGGAGCTGGACCAGCTCCCTTAGCTCAGGGTCGCTGGCGCCCTCGGCCCAGAGCAACACGTGCTCGGAGCGCTCGCGGGCGACCCCCGAGAGCAAGTTCACCAGGCAGTGGGCGTTGCTACTTACGAAGTAGATGGGCCGGTCCCGCAACCCCTCCTGACTTAGCACGTCCCCGATCGGGCCCCACCACTCCCTGGTGGCCCGCGCGTAGGCGACCTGGGATCCCCCCACCAGACGCAGCTTGAGGTCGAGCTGGCGTTTCCCGACGGTGCCCAGGAACTCCTCCATACGGGGTCCGAAGAGCGCCTTCAGGCGCTGCCAATCGTCTGGTCCAATCCCGAGTCGCGCCCGGGCGTCGTTGAGGGCGACCGGAGCGCCGGGGGACTCGCCCGCTCGGAGCAGCCGGTGGGCCTTGTTCCACTCGATCTGCAGCGCCACCAGGGTGGGCACCAGGTCGTCCAGGTCGGAGCTGCTGGCCAGCGCCACCGCCAGGGTCTTAGAGCCCGGGTCCCACCACCAGCGCCGGCGCCGGCCGGGGGCGGCCACCGGCTCCCAGGCCACCCCGTCCATGCCCGTGCGCAGGAGCTGGTCGGGCGACTGTCCCATCAGGACGTGCTCCAGCTCGAGGGCGACCGGCGGCAGCCGGTGCAGCGAATAGAGCAGGGCGCCGGGGTCGAGCCGGCTCTCGGCCCCCAGCGGATGCAGCACCGAATGCATCCCCAGGTGAACCCGCTCCAGCACCCGCAGCCGCACCTCCCCCGACGAGCGCAGCACGGTGAGGAAGGTGCGGGTGTAGAGTTCCACTTCCTCCCGACCGGGTGAGGCCAGGGCTGGCGCAGGAGCGACCGGCGGCCATGGCCTCGTTCCCGGTCCCGGCGTCATCGCAGCAGCCGGAGGGGCTCCGCCAGGCTGACTGGGATCTCCGCGGGGGGGCCATCTCCGTTGCGGCGGCGGGGCAGCACGCGCACTGTGAACCCGTACGGCCCCAGGGTCGCCAGCGCCATCCGACCCAGATACCGGTGGTGCCCGTTGGCGGTGCCCTCGTCGACGGTCATCATTTCCACGGCGGGGGCAACCAGTTGACCGTCGGCACCGACCGGTCCGTGCAGCAGCTGAACCTCGACCTCATGGGGGGCCAGGCCGCCCAGGCATACCATCGCCTCCACCACCCGCTCACTCCCGTAGGCGAGCGGGCGGGCGAGTCCGCGCGCGGGGAAGCCTCGGGCCCGAAGGCTGACTTCGGGCCACCTCTTGCGCACCTTGTCGGCGAAGGCGACCGCCTCGCGGGCTCCCCGGTGGCGGTCCACTGCTGCCAGCGCGGTGGCGGCCGCCGCCGGCTGGTAGAGCTGGCGAATGTAATCGGCGACCATGCGAGAGCCGAGCACCAAAGGCACGATGGTGGCCAGGGACTGGTGGACCATGCCCAGCCAGCGGCGCGGAACCCCCTCCTCATCACGGTCGAAGAAGCGCGGCACCACCCGGTCCTCCAGCAGCTGAAAGAGGGCCTCCGCCTCCAGCTGGTCCCGGCGGCCCAGGTCGAGCTCTTCCTCGAAGGATGGAATGGCGAAGCCGTTGTCGCCATCGAAGGCCTCATCCCACCAGCCGTCCAGGATGGAGAGGTTGAGTGCCCCACTGAGGGCGGCCTTCTGGCCGGAGGTGCCGCACGCCTCCATGGGGCGCCGGGGGGTGTTCAGCCAGACATCGGCCCCCTGGTAGAGCATCCGGCCGACCGCGATGTCATAGTCCTCGACGAAGACCAGATGCCGCCTCAGCTGCGGGTCGCGGGCGGCCTGGGCAAGGGCCTGAATGATGTGCTTGCCCTGGTCATCGACCGGGTGAGCCTTGCCGGCTATGATCAGCTGGACCGGATGCTCCGGGTCGAGCAGGAGCCGTCTAAGCCGGTCCGGCTGGGAGAAGAGCAGGGCCCCGCGCTTGTACTCGGCCACCCGGCGGGCGAAGCCAATCGTCAGCGCGTGGTCATCGAGCACGTCATCGGTCCAGGCCAGTTCCTCCGGCGGGACCCCGCGTTCTGCCTCGGCGGCGCGTACCCGTCGGCGCACCTCCGCCACCAGCCGGTGCCGACCCGGCTGGCGCGCGTCCCAGAGCTCGCGCTGGGAGACGGCCTGCAGCCGGGACCAGTCGACCGCACCGTGGACGTCCCAGCGAGGCCCGAGGTAACGGTCCAGCAGATGGGCCATCTCCGGTGAGGCCCAGTGGCGGGCATGCACCCCGTTGGTGACGGCCTGGATCGGCACCTCATGCTGGAACAGGTTGGGCCAAAGCCCGTGGAACATGTGCTGGCTCACCTGCTGGTGAAGCCGGGAGACAGCGTTGGCATGGCCCGAGACCCGCAACCCCAGCACCGCCATGTTGAAGGGGGCGTCGGCGGCCTGGCCGGGGAAGTGACCGAGCGCCATCAGCCGTTCCAGGGGAATCTCCACCGAGTCGCAGAAGGGCTGGAAGTAACGGGCCATGAGTTCGATCGGGAAGTGGTCGATGCCGGCCGGGACCGGGGTGTGGGTGGTGAACACGGTGGTGGCCCGGGCAGCCTCCACAGCCTCCTCGAAGCTGAGGCTCTCGGCCTCCACCAGCTGCCGGATCCGTTCCAGGATCAGGAAGCCGGCGTGCCCCTCGTTGCTGTGGAACAAAACCGGCGACTCTCCTGCGGCGACCAGTGCCCGCACCCCGCCCATGCCCAGCAAGATCTCCTGGCGCAGGCGATGCTCGATATCCCCACCATAGAGCCGGTCGGTGATGCGGCGGAGATCGTCTGCATTCTCGGCGCCCATGGTGTCAAGGAGATACAGCGGGACCGATCCCACCCGCTGCCGCCAGACCCTCGCGCGCAGCAGCCGGTCCCCCAGCGGCAGCTCGATGCCATCCCCGGCCACCGGCTCGAAGCCGAACTCGGAGGGCTCCAGCTCGCGATAGCTCTCCTGCTGCCATCCCGCCTGATCTAGCCGCTGGTGGAAGTAGCCGTGGTGATAAAAGAGTCCCACGCCCACCAGAGGCTGGGACTCATCGGCACAGACCCTCAGGTAGTCGCCCGCGAGCACTCCCAGCCCGCCAGAGTACTGAGGGATAGCCTCGCTAACTCCGAACTCGGGGGAGAAGTAGGCGACCGGCGGCATCGCAGTCGGACCGGCGGGCTCCAGTTCGGCCCCGCCGATCCCAACATTGAATCGCTCCACTGTGCGCACGCAGGACAACTTAACGGCCACAACCCAATGTCTGCCGAACCCAACGGCTCGCGCGGCTCGCGCGACCGGAGCCGAGGGCCAGCAGCCGTGGCGGTCAGGCCCCGAGCCGATCCGCGCCAGGCGAGTCGCCACGGCCCCAACCGTGGGAATAAACTTGATCCCAGACCAGCTCACTGGCAGGGTTCGCTACTTTGACGACTGTCCCTTCTGACCTCGCCGCCCGGGACCTGCGACTGCTGCGCGCCATGAGAGCGCTGCCGGACGGCTCGCTGGACCGGGCCCGGGCCCACCTGGCGGCCTGTCTGCCGCTGCGCCGCGCCGAGCTGGGCTGGCGCGGGAGCGGCGCCGCCGACGATGGCTGCCTGGTGGGAGTGGCCATGTCCCGTCTTGAATTTCTCCGCTCGCCAAGACGGCTCCCGGGCCTGCTGCTGCTGACCGCTGTCTTCGACAGCTGGGCGTTTGAGGAGGCCCGGCGCCGGGAAGACCTCGAGGCGCTGCGCGCTCAGCAGCTGCCCGCGGCCGCCCGGCGGCGCCTGGGTGAGCTCCTGGACATCGAGCATCACCGGCGGCACGGGCGGGCGGGGGCAGTCAAAGTCGAGGTCGCACCCACGCAGTCCTTGCCCCGATGACGGTCGGCTGAAGTCGACCCCCGCTTACGCTACGATCCTTGCATGATCGAAGAAAACACCTCGGCGGCGGGTGCCCCAGGCAATCCCAAGGCGCGCGCCAAGCACGATCGCACTCCACCTGCCGCTCTGCTTGAGTTCATGACCACCGGCTGGGAGCAGCCTGAGCGACCCGAGGTGTCACCCATCTCGGGCGTGGACCTCTACCAGGCGCGAAGGCAGGCGGTCTCGGAGCGATTCCCGGGAATGCTGGTGGTGGTGCCCAGTGGAGTCGGGCAGACCCGGGCCAACGACACCGAGTATCGGTTCCGTCCGTCCACCGACTTCCTGTATCTGGTCGGCGAGGGAGAGCCTGATGAGGTTCTGGTGCTGGAGCCGCTCCCCGACGGCGGGCACGTCGCCCGGCTGTATGCGGAGCCTGAGGCCGACTTCAGCCACTCTGAGTTCTTCACCGACCGGGTCAAGGGGATTTTCTGGGTTGGCCCCAGGCGCGGCCTGGCCGCCACCTCGACCCGCTTCGGGCTCGAGGCCCGCCGGGTGGCCGAGCTCAAGAGCACACTCCAGGCTCACGACCAGGGCTTGGTGCTGCGAGGCGTCGACCCCCGGGTCGACGCCTTGGCCCAAGACCTGGCCGGCCCGGACCAGGAGCTCCAGACCCATCTGTCAGAGATGCGCCTGATCAAAGACGATCTGGAAGTGGACCTCCTCCAAGACGCGGTCGACCTGACCCGGCTCGCGTTTGAGGACGTGGTCAGCGTCCTGCCCGAGGCCAAGACCGAGCGCGATGTTGAGGTAGCCTTCTTCCGGCGCGCCCGCAGCCAGGGCAACGACACCGGGTACCTGACCATCGCCGCCGCCGGCAGCCACGCCACGATCCTGCACTGGAGCCACAACACGGGGCAGGTCCGTCCTGGCGAACTGCTACTCCTGGATGCGGGAGTGGAGAGCAACCGCTACTACACCGCCGACGTCACCCGCACGCTGCCCATCAGCGGCCACTTCACCACCCCTCAGCGCCGGGTCTACGAACTGGTCTGGCGGGCGCAGCAGGCCGGCTTCGCGGCGGTTCGGCCGGGAGAGGATTTCCTGGCCCCCAACCGGGCCGCCCAGGCCGTCCTGGCCAGAGGGCTGGAGGAGATGGGCATCCTGCCGGTGTCCGCTGAGGAGTCGCTGCGGCCAGAGAGTCAGTTGCACCAGCGCTACACCCTGCACGGGGTCAGCCACATGCTGGGCCTGGACGTGCACGACTGCGCCCACTCTCGCCAGGAGAACTACACGGAGGGTCGGCTCGAGCCCGGCATGGTCTTAACCGTGGAGCCGGGGCTCTACTTCCAGCCCAACGACGGCACGGTCCCTGCCGAGCTGCGCGGAATTGGGGTCCGGATCGAGGACGACGTGGTCGTCACGAAGGACGGCTGCCGGGTACTCAGCGCAGGCCTGCCGTCGCATCCCGACCAGGTCGAGGCCTGGATGGCCGAGATCTGGGCGGGTCGGAGGCGCTGAGCCGACAGTGGCGTCGGGCACGATGCGCCCGGCCCCAACAGATGTGGGCGGGCTGCCAACCAGGGAGCGTCCCCGCGGCGTAACTCACATGAACTGCTTCCGGAGCGGCGAGGTTTCGGCGGACTGCAAAGCCAGGGTCGCGGTCGCACGTGGCGTTATCTGGTCGTGATCAGCTCGCCGAGGGCCCGGGCAGCCGTCGAGGGCAGCGGGTGGAGCCGGCCCTGGGACCAGGTTCAGCCGCTCGCCAGGGCCTCGACCAACTCCTCCTGAACCCAGCTCAGCAGGTGCAGCGTGGCCAGCGGCGGGCGGCGGTGCTCACGGGGGCTGTACTTCTCCTCCCAACCGTCCTCCTCGATGCCCAAACGCTCGGCGAGCGCGAGCCGGAGGAAGTTGAGCGATCGCAGCCATCTCCAAGTCTGCTCAACATCCAGACGGATCGGCACGTCCGCCTCCAGGGCGGATCTGACCACGGCCAGGTCATCGGCCCTGGCCTGCTCCAGGTCCGAGCCCACCAGGCGCTGGAACTCCTCCTCCTCGGCGTCGTCCTCGTAGGCCCTGGAGTTGGTCCAGCGGGATTCCTCCAGCATCGGCTCGAGCCGCTCCAGGATTTTGGCCAGCGCCTGGCGCTCCCGCCGCCCCACGCGAACCTCGATCAGCTCGCCGCTGCGCCGTATCTCAGCCAAGCTCAGTCGCGGGCCAAGGTGGCCTGGAGCCCATGCGCGTGGAGCTGGGCAACGGTGACCTCCGCTCGCTCCCTGGCCTCGGTGGCCACCACGGCGCTGCCCTCGTTGTGGACCTTGAGCATCAGCTGGGTCGCGGTCTCCAGGTCATAGCCGAAGAGGCGGCGCAGCACGAAGACCACATAGCTCATCAGGGTGACCGGATCGTTCCAGACGATCACCCGCCAGGGATGGTCACGATGCTGCTCGGTCTGATCTGAGGTACCGGTGCCCTGTGCCGCCAGCTCCTCGATGGCACTCACGACCCAATACCCTAGCGCGACGGCGGCCAGGGTGTGCCCGGAGCAGAGCGATGGTCGCCATCCGGCCAGGGCGATCCGGTAACCTGAGTTTGAGTGGATCCGGCGGTGACTCGCGTTGGAGGTGGTCGCTTCGTGTTCAGCCCCAGCTGGCGACTTCTTGGTGGGAGCGCAGGCGCGCTCGTGATGGCAGCCCTGGTGGCCGGCTGTGGCGGAGGGGTCCGCAACTCCCCAGCTGAGGGCGTCGGCTGCTCCGTGACCGTCCAGATCCCGGCCACTGGGTCCGCGCCGCTGGGAACGGTAACCGCCCACTACCTCGGCCAGACCAGGCTGCTCACCCGCAACACCACGACCATTCAACTGGGCTGCGGCCAGCAGGCCACCCTCTCGGCCACCGCAGCGGATCCCGGCAGTCACCCCTTCATCCACTGGGACGTAGCTGGCACCAAGTCGGCCGCCAGCCGTGTGACCGTGGTCGCCGACGGCCTGATCACCGCCCAGCCCTCCTTTTACGTCGCGGTCAAGCCCAGCCCGGTCGCCAAGCCCTCGCCCACAGCCAAGCCGAGTGCGCAGCCCAGCGCCACGGCGAGCACGGTGGCGCTGGACCAGTGGCTCACCTACGACTCCGCCACCAAGACCGCGACCCTCAAGCTGGAGGCCGGTTACGGTCAGGTCAACCACACCTTGAGCTTCGACGGTGAGTACAACGGCGCCCTCGATGTCACAGTCCCGGTGGGCTGGACCGTGGCCGTCAACTTCAGCAATGTCGACACCATCAACCACTCGGCGGCGGTGGTGACGGCCACCGGCACGACCCCGGTCTTCGCGGGGGCGAGCATTGCCAATCCCGAGGTCGGACTGCCGCCCGGCTCCCATGCCAGCTTCAGCTTCGTGGCCAGCCAAAAGGGCAACTATCGGATCGCTTGCCTGGTCCCCGGGCACGAGGACGCCGGGATGTGGGCCACCTTCGATGTGACCACCGGCGGTCTTCCCACAATCCACCTTTGAGATGCCAGCCCAGGTGACCCCGCCGGCGGCCAGCATGCGAGCGGCCCGGGTCACGCAACTGGGTGAGCCTCCGGTCGTCAGGGACGTGCCTAGGCCCGTCGCGCATTCCCATCAGGCCCTAATCCAGGTGACCGCCGCGGCGCTCAATCCGGTCACTCTCGCGACCGCCTCCGGTGTCTTCTACGGCGGCCACCCTCAGATCCCCTACATCCCGGGCACCGAGGGCGCCGGAATCGTGGTCCAGGGCACCAGCCTGGCACCGGGCACGAGGGTGCGCTTCGAGGCATCGGAGCAGGTGGGCGGAGCACTGGCCGAGTTCTGCGCGGCCTCGGAGGCGGAGTGCGTGGATCTGCCAGCCGGCCTCGGCGACGACCTGGCCGCCGGCCTGGGGGTGGCCGGCCTGGCGGCCTGGCTGGCGCTTCGAGACGCGGTGCAGCTGCAGCCCCGGGAGCGGGTCTTGATCCTGGGAGCGACCGGGGCGGTGGGTCAGATCGCCATCCAGTCGGCTCGGATCATGGGCGCGGGCCGGGTGGTGGCGGCGGGACGGGATCGCCAGGCTCTGGAGCACTGCCTGACCCTGGGTGCGGACGCGATCGTCGCCATGACCGATGCCCAGACCGACCAGGAGCTGGCGCTAGCCTTCACCGAGGCTGCTCAAGGTCCCCTTGAGGTCGTCTTCGACCCGGTTTTCGGACTCCCGAGCCGGGCCGCTAGCCAAGCCTGCGGGCTTCGCGCCCGTCTGGTCAACCTCGGCCAGAGTGCCGGCGCCGAGGCCACCTACCGCTCCCGCGACATCCGGGGCAAACTCCTGACCATCGTCGGCCACTCCAACCGGGCGGTCGCCGCAGAGGTCAGGAACGCCGCCTTCCGGGAGCTGGCCGAGCACGCCGCCAGCGGCCGGATCCAGCTGGGCGTCGAGGCGTTCCCACTGACGGAGGTTGCCCTCGCCTGGGCCCGGCAGCAGCAGTCACCCCACGGCAAGGTGGTGGTCAAGCCCCGCTGACCGAGCCCCAGGGACTGAGAATCCGTCTTGGCCATCCCGGAGCTGGCGGGGACCCAGCCACGGAGCACTTTGGAGGTCCCGATCGGAGCTGATGAACCCACCTGAGATCCTTCCAACCCGGGTCCGGGAGGGCCTCGCACCCGGAATCAACTATCTCATCGAGGGAGAGTTGGTGCCGATCCTTCACTGCAGCCTGGACGGATCGATGCCGGTCTACTTCGAGCACCATGTGGTGCTCTGGAAGGAGCCCCAGCTGGCGATCAAGCTGCGAGCGGTCAAGGGCGCCGTGCGCCGTCTGGTTTCGGGGCGGCAGGTCTTCCTGACCGAGGCCAGCGGCCGCGGACAGATCGCTTTCTCAAGGGACGCCCCTGGCCAGGTGTTCCCTCTGGAGCTGCCCCGAGGCGCCTCGATCTTGGTTAGGGAGCACCAGTTCCTGGCCGCCACCGGGTCCACCAGATACAGCGCCTCCCGGCTGCCCGGCATCACCAACAATCTCTTCGGGGACAACGGCTTCTGGGTGGATCGGTTCGAGGCCAGGGATGGCGACGGAGTGGTCTGGCTGCACGGCTACGGCAACGTCTTCGAGAAGCAGTTGGAAGCAGGCGAGGAGATAGACGTGGAGCCGGGCGCCTGGGTCTACATGGACCCCGAGGTGCGCATGCGCCCCACCGTCTACGGGCTGCGAACTGGGCTCTTCGCCGGAGTCGGCCAGCTTATCTTCAACCGCTTTCGGGGCCCCGGGCGAGTCGGGATCCAGAGCATGTACGTGCACCTGCCGACGGCGGACTGACGCCGCCCAGGTCGCGTCCGTGGGCCCGGATCAGCCGAGAAAGTTTTCAGGCGGCAGAGCGCAACCGACGGTCTCGGAGTCGCATTCGGTGCAAGTCTGCTGTTCGGATGAGGGTGCCACCGGCCAAGCCCGCAGGAGCAGTGCCATCATCTCCTGCCATTCAGTTTCCTGACCCGGAACTCTGGGCTCCGGAACTGCTTCGCCCGGTACAGACCTCTCCGCAATCCGATCCATCAGGAGCATCTCTGCCGCCATGCCCCCTATGGTGACCTGCCGGGGCGCGCCACGGCAGCGTGTTAGCACGGCCTCGGGGATGCGTGGAAACACCCGGACCCGAGCCCTGCGACCAGCCGGGCCGCCGGACTCGATCCGGTTTGCCGAAGTCTGGTAATCGACCGGTGGAGCGCGGGTGAAATCACCGGAGCCGCGGCCGGCGGGAAGCTGCTACACCTGAGAGTGATGACTCAAGCCAGCCTCCAAGAGAGCGACGTCGTATTGCGCGACGGCTCGACTTTGCACCTGCGCCCGGTGCTGAGCGACGACACCTCCCTGATCCGCCGGCTCTTGGAGGAGCTCTCGGATTCGTCGCGGGCCACCCGCTTCTTCTCGGCAGCTATCGACCTGGACCGCACCGCCGAGCTCTTGGCCCAGGTCGACGGCGAGCACTCCTTCGGGCTGCTGGCACTGCAGGGGAGCCCGCCGATCCCGGTGGCCCACGGCCTGTGCGTGCGCAGTGGGCCGGGCCGGGCTGAGGTGGCGTTCACGGTCGCGGACAGATTCCAGGGCATGGGGATTGCTTCGATCCTCCTGGGCCAGATGGCGACCGCCGCCAGCGAGCTGGGGATCGCCATGTTCGAGGCCACAGTGCTCCCTGAGAACTCAGCGATGCTCGACGTCTTCGCCAACAGCGGGTTCTCCGTCCACACCACCTCCGAGCCGGGCACTGTCACCGTCGAGTTCCCTACCGAGATTACCCCCGACGCCATCCGGCGCTTCGAGTACCGCGAGGAGGAGGCGGCCGCGGCGGCGGTCGGGGCCATCCTGAGCCCCAGCTCGATCGCTGTCATCGGGGCCAACCGACAGCGGGGAACCATCGGCGGCGAGATCTTCCACAACCTGCTGCTGTCGGAGTTCAACGGGCCGGTCTACCCAGTCAACCCGTCAGCCCCGGTGATCCAGTCAGTGCCGGCCTATCCAGACATCAACTCGATCCCCGGACCGGTCGACCTGGCGGTGATCTCGGTGCCGGCTGCGCGGGTGGCGGAGGTCGCCAGCGAGTGCGCGGAGAAAGGGGTCAAGGCGCTAGTCGTGATCTCGGCCGGATTCTCCGAGGAGGGGCCGGAAGGGAGGTTGCGCCAGGCTGAGCTGACCAGGATCTGCAGCGAGTCGGGGATGCGGCTGGTGGGCCCCAACTGCATGGGTGCCATCAACACCTCCGGAGAGGTGCGGATGAACGCCACCTTCGCCCCTGTGATGCCCTGGCCGGGCAAGATCGGATTTCTGTCTCAGAGCGGCGCCCTGGGGCTGGCGATCATCGAGAGCACCCGCAGCCTGGGCTTGGGCCTGAGCAGCTTCATCTCGGTCGGGAACAAGGCCGACATCAGCGGCAACGACCTGCTCAGCTACTGGGATCGGGATCCGCGAACCGACCTGATCGCCCTCTATCTGGAATCGTTTGGCAACCCTCGCAAGTTCGCCACGATAGCCGCGCGGGTCGCCCACAAGAAGCCGATCGTGGCCGTGCGCAGCGGCCGGGGCAAGGCCGGGGCAAGGGCCGCCGCCTCCCACACCGCGTCGTTGGTGGCCACCTCGGACGCCACCGTTGACGCCCTCTTCCGCCAGACCGGCGTGCTGCGCACAGAGACCCTGTCGGACATGTTCGACCTGCTCTCCCTGCTGGCCACCCAGCCGCTCCCCAAGGGTTCCCGGGTGGGGATCATCACCAATGCGGGAGGGCCAGCGATCCTCTGCGCCGACGCCTGCGAGGCCAACTCGCTGGAGGTGGTCGAGCTGAGCCAGGGGACCCGGCGCGCGTTGCGGGCGTTCCTGCCGGCGGAGGCGGCGACTGGGAATCCCGTGGACATGATCGCCAGCGCCAGCGCGGCGGACTACCAGCGTGCTATCGAAGTGGTCGCGGAGGATCCCGCGGTGGACTCCCTGATCGTCATCTTCACGCCCCCGCTGGTCACCCGGCCCGAGGACGTGGCGGAGGCGATCCGTAAGGCGGCGGGATCCCTGCCCCGTCCGATTCCGCTCCTGACGGTGTTCATGACCACAGCCGGAGTGCCCGCCCAGCTCAGCTCGGCGACGGTCCAGGTGCCCTCCTACCCATTCCCGGAGAACCCGGCCAGGGCCCTGGCCGCCGCCTACCGGCTGACCCGGTGGCGGCAGCGGCCGCAGACCACGGAGCCCTCGGAGGTCTACGGAGACCAGGTTCAGGTGGCGGCCGAGCTCTCAACCTGGCTGCGCCAGGGCGAGCATTGGCTGACGACCTCGGAGACCACTGCGGTCTTGAGCGCCTACGGCATCCCCGTCCTCAGGACCGAGGAGGCGGCCACTGCTGAGGCGGTGGGCCGTCTGGCCCGGGACCTGGCCCCGCAGGTTGTCCTCAAGGCCATGGGGGCGACCATCATCCACAAAACTGAGCTGGGTGCGGTCCGTCTGGGTCTGCGGGGCCAAGAGCAAGTCACCCAGGCAGCCCGCGAGATGGCAGCCCGACTTGAAGCCAGCGGACACCCGGTGGAGGGCTTCCTGGTTCAACCTCAGCTGGAGCACGGAGTGGAGCTTCTCGTCGGAGCGGTGCGCGACCCTCAGTTCGGGACGGTCATCGCCTGCGGGGCTGGCGGCACCGCGGTCGAGTTGCTCCATGACACCGCCATCCGGCTGGCCCCGGTGGGACCGCGCGACGCTCGCGAGATGCTGGAGGAGCTCACGACCTATCCTCTCCTGAACGGCTTCCGGGGTGCCCCCAAGCTCGATGTCGACGCCGCTGTCGATGTGCTCTGCCGGCTGGCGACGCTCGCCGAACTCCACCCCACGCTGGCGGAGATAGAGTGCAACCCGGTCACCGTCACCCCCAACAGCGTCTTCGTGGTCGACTCCCGGGCACGGCTGGCTCTGGCCCAGCAGGACCTCCCGGTTGGCGCCAAACGGAGCTCCACCCGGCTGCCCTGACCGCGAGTCAGGCAAGGGCGAGCCTGGCGAGGTCAGCTGCGAATCCGGGACCAAGCCGTGGAACCCACCAGTGGCCTCGACCCGGGTGCTTCGCGATGGGTGTGCGCGGGGCCCGGCCGCGCCGGGCATACCCGGGCGAGGGCCGACTTGCGCGCCAGTTAGGTGGCCCCTGCGTGCCGCCGCGCCTCGAGCATGACCGGCTCCTCCAGGAGGTCGATACCGTCCACCCCGCCCAGGCTCTCCGAGCGGCAAAACGGACCTGCCTCACCGCGACTCCACCGATGCAGTGCCAAGGGTATCTGCGGCCGTCTTCGCGCCGAGCATGGGAAGGGCCTGGGGCCGGCGACCGTCGTCGATGCGCAGCGTGGTCTGGTGCATCAGGTCGGCCTCCGATCCAGCTCAAGGCGAGGTAGCGGCCACGGCTGACGGCATCGACTGCCAGGCGGACCCGGAGGGCTGGGTGGCCAATCGTGTTGACGCGGCCGCACTACCGCTCTCGACTTCAAGATGGTCGGGCCAACCTGGGAGCGGCTGGAGAGCATCTCCCAATCGGTGGTTAAGCGGGCGGAGTGCAGGCCAGCAAAGGGCGAGTCACCGCCTCCCTGACGCCCACGGTTCCGACCTCCAGAGGGTGGCCCCCTGCGCGCTCCCCGCCTGCAGCACCGGCCCAGGCTCATCGCCGCAGGCTTGCCACCAGGCGCTGGGTCTGGAGCAGGAGCTCCAGCGCCTCATCGGCGGAACCCACCAGCAGATCGCTGACCTGGATGGCACCGACGGCGCAACCCTCATCGCCGAGCACAGCCAGTGAGAGCCCCGCGATCTCCAGCATCCCGACGTCGTTGGCGCCATTGCCGACCGCCACCACCGAGTCGGGTCCGAGCTCGCGCACGAACTTCGCTTTCTGCTGCGACTCCCCGCCACCCGGCTGCAGCCGCACGGCCCGCACGCCCAGCTCGGCCGCGACCGCCTCCAGGGTGCCATGGGTGTCAGCGGAAAGCAGGCAGACGTCGAGTCGCTTCTGCAGCTCCGCCACGCTCGAATGAACCGGCAGCAACCTCCCGTCAACAGCCACAGTGCCGTTGAGGTCGAGGACCAGGGTTCCCAGCTGCAGACGACGCCATCCGGGAACGTCTACTTCGATCATGCGATGACTCCTTGCCCAACTCCGACCGGCCATCCGGGATGCATTCCACTCACCGGAGCGAACATTCATCGCCGCCGCACCGCGGTAGAAGGCCCCGGCGGGCGGCCCGGCTTCCGCGAGGCTTCGTCGCCGAGCTGATTGTAGGCCGGTCGCGAAAGGCGCCAGTTGAGGGGTTGCCGCGGTGGAGAGTCGGCTCCAACCCAGGCGATGGGGCCCTCAGGTCCGGCCCCGAGGTGATGGCGTCTACCGACCCGCTACTGGTAGAGGGCCAGTCAGGTGGCGGAGGCCATCGGCGAAGGGCACCGGCCGGGCAGATGGCGATGCACAGATCCCGATGTGCCGGGCCGGGACTTGCCAGCGGCCAGCGGGACGGAGTCCGATCCTGGCTGACAGCGCCCACGGCGGGGACACCAGGAGATCCCTGGACCGAGTAGCATGACCCTCAGTTGCATCAGGCGGGCTGCGCTCAGGGAGGGACCTGGATGGATGACGGTGTGCTCGGCGCTGAAGCGCTCCGAGCGTTTCGCGAATCCTTCGCTGCCGATCCCGCCTCGCGGATGGCTCAGAATGCGGTTACGCGAGCCTCCATTGAGCAAGTTGCTCTGGTCCGAGACAAAGTCAGCAGCACCGGCCACACTTTCTCAACCTTGCTCGACGACTGGAAGGTGACCAATCAGCGGCAGAGCGGGCGGTGCTGGCTCTTCGCCGGACTGAATCTTCTCCGAGTGCCAGCCATGAAGAAGATGGGCCTAAAGAACTTCGAGTTCTCTCAGAACTACGCCATGTTCTGGGACAAGATTGAGCGTGCCAATTACGCCTTGGAAGCGCTCATCGCCACCTCCGACCGCGATCTAGACGACCGCACGGTCGCCTACCTGCTCGACTCCCTCGCCGACGACGGCGGCCAGTGGAACATGTTTGTCGCGCTCATCAGAAAGCACGGCCTGGTCCCCAAGGAGGTGATGCCGGAGACGGAGAGCTCCTCCAACACCAAGCGGATGAACGAGGTGTTGCGGACTTTGCTCCGGCAAGGCGCAAGAGCTGTCCGGGGGGCTGGACTCCGCAGTCGGGCTGAGGCGCGGGCAGAGAAGGAAGCGGTGCTAGGCACCATCTACCGAGTGCTGTGCATCCATCTTGGCACTCCTCCCGACCGCTTCCTCTGGCAGTGGACCGACAAGGATCGGAACTTCCACCGCGATGGCGAGCTCACCCCGACCGAATTCGCGGCTCGCTACATAGACCTGCCGCTGGACGACTATGTCTGCCTGGTCAATGACCCGCGGCCCACGAGTGCGCTGGGTCGCACCTTCACCGTCGAGTACCTAGGGAACGTGGTCGGGGCTCCGCCAGTCCGCTACCTCAATGTCGAAGTGAGCCTGATGAAAGAAATCACCTCCCACCAACTGCTCGCTGGGGAGCCGGTATGGTTCGGTTGCGACGTTGGCCAGATGATGAGCACCGAATACGGAATCTGGGACGCGGATCTGTATGCGCTATCCGCCCTCTATGGTGTTGACTTCACCTTGGCCAAGGGCGAGCGCCTCCTATATCACGAGTCGGCCATGACCCACGCCATGCTCTTCACCGGAGTAGATATCGTCGACGGGGTCCCGCGCCGCTGGCGGGTGGAGAACAGTTGGGGTGCTGACAAGGGACGCAAAGGATTCTACGCGATGAATGACTCGTGGTTCGACGAGTACGTGTTCGAGATTGCGGCCCCCCGGAAGTCGCTGCCTGCGCACCTGCAGCAGGCGTTGCAGCTGGAACCCATCATCCTGCCCGCTTGGGATCCTATGGGCGCTCTCGCGCGCGGGAACTCGCCTCAGCGCTGACCAAGGCTCGACTCGGCCCGACTCCTCGGATGAGCCATGGAGTGGGCTCGGCCTTCTTCAGGCAGAGCGTGGAATGGGCGGCGGGCGGCTCCGGCCCAACCGGCGGGTGGACGTTGGGACACTTCTTGTCGCTGCCGCTAACCGGCCGCGGAGCGCTCAGACCGGCCCCGCCGGACGGATACGCCACGCCCACACCAGCACGACCAATCCCGCCAGAAGACAAAGGCAGCCCAGGCCGAGCCACACCACTTGCCCGCTCATGAACGAACCCCCGATCAGGTTCAGCCCCTGCCCGACCCAGACAATTCCCACCAGCAGTAGGACGACGCCGCCGATCCCACGGGCCCACATCCTCAGCTGCCACCAAGCCGAACCGGCCCCGGCGATGTAGTCACCGTCCAGGTGCTGCCTCCAGATACCCTGGAAGCGACCCCCTCCCCAAGCGACAAGATCAACCGTGCCCCGATCGGAGCCACCTTAAACTGGTCGGCGGATGCGGAGCCGGACCGGCTGCGTGCGGACCCTGCGGTCATGCTGAGGAGGCTGGCAACAGGTTCAGATTGGCGGTCGTCCGGAAAGCGTGTCAACCGGCCCCCGGCTCCGCGCGCAGCGCCTGGCTGGCCAACGCGAAGCCAGCCCCGATACGGTCGATGAGGGTCGCCCGCCCCGCGACTTCCCCCGACGACGCCTGTTCCTGGAGTTCGGCGCAGAGCTGTGCCAACGCTCCGGCTCCAAACGTCACGGCACTTCCCCTCAGGCTGTGGGCAATACTCCCGATCGCCGGCCCATCACCGTCCGCCTCCGCCAAACGAAGCGCCGCTACCCGCTCCGCTCCGTCGCTCAGGAACAGTTCGATGAGGTTCCGAAATTCCTCGGCGCCTAAGTCGCGCAACCCCGAGATGAGCGCAGTGTCCAACAGGCCATCTGCGACCTCAAGGACTTGCGGCCCGGGGTGGGAGCGAGCGCCAAGCATGGTCCAGCGCTCAATCATCCTGGCGAGGCTGTCTGCCGTGATCGGCTTGCTGAGGTAGGCGTCCATGCCCGCGTCGAGACACTTCGCCTCGTCGCCCATCATGGCGCCCGCCGTCATCGCGATGATGGGCGTATGCCCATCCGCACCCTCCCGGAGGCGGATCTCGCGCGTCGCTTCAAAACCGTCCATGACCGGCATCTGGCAGTCCATGAGCACCGCGTCATAGCGATCCCCCGTGACACGCTCGAGCGCAACCACGCCGTTATCGGCCACGTCCACCACGTGACCCATCCTCTCCAGGATCCGCAGGGCCACCAACTGGTTCACGGGGTTGTCGTCGACCACCAGGATCCGGCCGCGCCCCGCTGGGGACGCCTCAGCCAGCACGGCCCGAGTGATCATCGGTCCCGGAGTGTCCCTGTCGCCAGGCGCCAGCAACGTGGCCAGGCACGCATAGAGTTGGTCACCGCTCACCGGCCTGGGCAGAGAGACGTCGATGCCGGCCTCGCGGGCACGGACGGCGTCGCCAGGAAGCGTGGATGACGTCAGCAACACGAGCGCAATCGGGTGGAGGCGTGGGGTTTGCCGGATTGCCCAAGCTAACTCTATGCCGTCCATGTCAGGCATCTGATGATCAAGGATCGCCAGCCTGAATGGGTCCCCGCGTTCGGCCGCCTTGAGCAAGCCGGCGAAGGCTTGTCCGCCACCTTCGAAACACTCCGGCCGCGCCCCCCAGCCCCGGAAGTATTGTTCGAGACCGATCCGGTTGGTCTTGTGGTCGTCGACCACGACGACATGCACGCCATCGAGCAGCTGCGCGGACCGCCCGAGGCGCACCGAGCGAGACATCGCCTTCGGGAAAGTAAGCGTAAACCAGAAGGTACTGCCCTTGCCCTCGTCGCTGCGCACCCCAACCTCCCCACCCATCAGCTCGACCAGCTGCTTACAGATGGCGAGGCCGAGCCCGGTGCCACCGAAGCGTCGAGTGGTAGAGGCATCAGCCTGGGTGAAGCTCTCAAATAGATGATCAAGGTGTTGCGGCTTAATGCCGATGCCGGTGTCGCTCACCTCGAACCGAACGGAAACCGAGTCCGGTCCCTTGTCCGTCGCCCGAAGCCTCAGCACCACCCCGCCGGAGTCGGTGAACTTGACGGCATTGCCGAGCATATTGATCAACACTTGGCGAATCCGGCCGGGATCACCGCGCACCGCGCGGCACATCGCGGGATCGACCACCACTTTCATGGCGAGGCCCTTTTGACCGATGCGGGGAGCGACCAGCTTGGCCGCGTCCTCGACGACAACCCGCAGATCGAAGTCGATGGCCTCAATGTCGATCCTGCCGGCCTCGATCTTTGAGAAATCGAGAATGTCATTGATGATGGTCATGAGTGCCTCAGCCGACTCGCTGATCGCCTCCGCGTACTCGCGTTGCTCGGCACTGACAGCCGTAGTGAAGAGCAGGCCGGTCATGCCTATGATGCCATTCATCGGGGTGCGGATCTCGTGGCTCATGTTGGCCAGGAACTCCGACTTTAAGCGCGACGCCTCCATCGCTTGCGCGTGAGCAGCGGCCAAGGCGCTCTCGTTGCGCTTTCGTTCGGTGATATCGTTGAAGGTAATCACCGCGCCGCTGACGGCGTCGCCATCGACAATGGGGAACGCGGAGTACTCTGCCGCAAACGTGGTCCCGTCGGCGCGAGACATCAGTTCCGTCGCCACCCTGGTGCTCCCCTCCCCCCGGAGGACGCTGTAAATAGGCCCCTCGTCGGCTTGGTACGCCGTGCCGTCAGCCCGAGTGTGGTGGAAGATCGGGTGCATGACCTTTCCGATTACTTCAGTGGCGTCCACGCGCAGGGTTTGGGCCGCGGCCGTGTTCATGAAACTGCAGCTCCCCTCAGCATCGATCCCGTAAATGCCTTCGCCCGCTGATTCCAACAGTAGCCGCAAACTGTTCGAGAGGCGCGCCGTCTCGATCTCGGCGGCTTTGTTAACGCTGCGTAGCTGATCGGACAGGCTGCTGATCCGGACCGCCCCAGCCAGCGGTGGGACCAGGATGAGAGCGCGTCCAGCTTCAGAGCTGGTGAAGGGGGGCTGGCCCTTGGTGCGGGCGACCGTAACCGCCCCGATGGTCTCGCCGCCGCTGACCATGGGAATGGCCATCACGGGCCCGCTGTTGTGCAGATCTCGCCACTCTGCGGTGGATGGCCCCCACGCCTTCTCCTGCAGGTCCCCGATGAAAATCTCACCCGAGTCGACGGCGCGCTTACCTGGGGAGTCGCCGACTAGGATCTCCGCCTCTACCCCCGGGTGGCCGTCGACGATACGGAGTCCGTTGGGCTCGACGAGGCTGACGATGATCCGCTCCGATCCGACCAGTCTGGCGACATGGGCGAGAATGCCCATGTCGAGGACTTCAGAGACCTCAACTCGGCCACTCAGGCGCTCGACCGTGACTCGCTGCCATGAGGCGAGGAACTGCGCCAACTCATCGACTTCGGCTCGACGCTCCACTCCCCTGTTCATCGGGGTGGAGTGGCCAGCATTTCAGCCCGCCTCCGCATTGAAGCCGTGACGCGGCTGACCAGGTCGCGGGGGCTGAAGGGTTTGACCATGTAGTCATCAGCCTTGAAGGAGAACGCCTGGACCTTCTCGGCCGGCTCGGCGGCAACGGTCAGCATCACGATCGTCGTGGCCTCATTGCTGAGGTCCTCGCGGAGGATTCGGCAGACCTCGAGACCGCTGACCCCGGGCAGGTAGACATCGAGTACCACACAGTCCGGCTCGAACTGCCGTGCCAGGGCCAGCGCCTCCTCGCCACTTCCGGCCTCTCGGACATCGAAACCGGCCGCGGCGAGGCTGGAGCGCGCCAGCCCGCGCACGTCTGGCGCATCATCGACTACGAGGACCTTTCCGGAGCTGAGCCGTTGGGCGACGACTTCCGGGGAGGCCTCATGCCATCCAATGGCCCCGCGCGTACGCGCGGCGAGCAGGGCGTCGATGGCGTCCACCGTCATGGGCCGTGCGAAGTAGTAACCCTGAGCCTCGTCACAGCCGAGGGTGCGTAGCCGGGTGACCTGATCGGCCGTCTCGACGCCCTCCGCGACCACCTGGAGATCGAGCGCGTGGGCCATGCCCATCACCGCGGCCACAATCGCGGTCGCCTCAGGATCCGTGCCGACCCCATCGACGAAGGACTTGTCGATCTTGAGTTCATCGAGTGGGAAGCGCTTGAGGTAGGCGAGTGAGGAAAACCCCGTGCCGAAGTCATCGATCGAGATCCGCACTCCGAGCGACTTCAGCTTCCGCAGGACAGCGACAGCCATCTCGGCATCCTGCATGAGCACGCTCTCGGTGACCTCGATGCAGATTCTCGCCGGGTCGATCCCGGCCTGCTCCAGGATCGTCTTGAAGGTCTCGGCGAGCCCGGTCTCGAACTGCCGCGGCGACAGGTTCACCGCCACGGAGATGGGCAAGCCTCCCGGCAGCACCGTCGACCATCGCTTCGCGTCCCGGCACACCTGCTCCATGACCCAAAGCCCAATCGGGATGATCAGTCCGGACTCCTCGGCGAGCGGAATGAAGTCGAGAGGCGGGATCACCCCTCGGAGCGGGTCCTGCCAGCGCAACAGCGCCTCGACACCGCTGATGCCGTCGGTCAACAGCGAGATCTTGGGCTGGTAGACGACGCGGAACTCGCGTCTGTCGAGAGCTTCCCGAAGGGCTTGCGTGTTGTCGATCCGAGCCTGCAAGCGGGCTTCCATCTCGGGCGCGAAGCGTTCGTGCCGGTCGCCCCCCAACCGCTTGGCCACGCGCATCGCGGTCTGGGCCTCGAGGATCAGCGCTTCGGGGTCAATGGAGGTATCGGCCGTCACCGCGATCCCGATACCCGCAGTGATGGACAAGGTGGTGCCCCCCACCTTCATCGGCGCGCGCAGGGCCGTATGCACTCGGGTGGCGGCAGTCTCCGCGGCCATATCGTCGGGGATGTCTTCGCAAAGCAGGAGGAACTGGTCGCCGCCCAGCCTGGCCGCGACGCCCAGAGTCCCCGGCGCACCCTCGTACAGCCGGAGAGTGTCCGTCAGCCTCCGCCCGACCTTTGCCAGCACCCGCTCCCCGGCCTCCTTGCCCAGACGGTTGGAGAGATGGGAGAAGTGGTCAAGGTTGATCGCCAGCACCGAGATGGATCCGTGGTACCGCGAGGTGCGCTCGAGAGCGATCCTGACGTAGTCAGCGAATAGGTCACGGTTGGGAAGCCGTGTCAGCGGATCATGGAGGCCGTGGAACGAGTGATGGGCCTCGAGACCATTCTGGTTGGGGCTCTCCCGCCACACCACCACCGCACCGAGAACTGCGCCCGCGCTGCTGATCAGCCGTTGACCGGAGGCGGCCATGATGCGCCGGACACCAGTCGTGGACTCGAGAGTGACCTCGAGATCAGTCACCGTCTCACCACCGAGAACCCGCATCAGTAGCGTGGTTTCGCCGAGGACTGCGGGGTCGTTGGAGGCGTAGGTGATCCCATAAGCCTCCCAGTCCTTGGGAGGAGCCCCAGCAAGCGCCAGACCGGCGAACCGCCTCAGGGCCGGGTTCGCCAAGGTGATGGTCCCGTCGGCGTCACAGCCGACGACAAGGTCCTGGGAAGTCGCGACCGCAGCCCGGAGGAGGTCCTGTTCGCGTGGGCGCCGGCGACGATCGACGGCGTCGTGCCAGGTACTCGCCGCCTTCGCAGGAGAGCCCTGTGGTTCGATCGGCCTGGAGCGTATGGTCACCTTGACCCGGCGCCCATCTGGTCAGCCATCTGGTGACAGTAGCACCGATTCGGGCAAGTGCCTTTAAGTGAAGTTGCGACCTCTGGACGGGGCTACCGGGAGCGCACTTCACCAGCGATCTGCCACCACCTTGGCAAGCTGGCAAGCGTGAGGTCAGACCTAAGATCCGCGAACAGCGGCTGCGGGAAGGGGCGGGGCTGGCCCCCAGAGATGACGAATGCCTCGCCTTTCAGCGAGAATCGGAGGTGTTGAAGCCAAACCGATTGAGCTGAGAGGGAGGCACCCGTTAGGTGAAGATGATAGCGCGCCGGAGGGCCGGGGTCGAGTTCCGCTGCAACGACCCCTCGCTGACGCCGTATGCTGGATTGCCCTTGGTGGCAGAGACCGTCCGAGTGCTGGATGCGACTGCCGCGCCGGACCGGTTCTGGGCCCACTGAAACTACGACGCCGCGGGGTGTCGGGCGGAGAGTTGCTGGTGGCGCTAGGGGAATCGATGCTGGTGGGTGGTCACTTCTTCTCCGACCTGGACACTTTGCGCGCCGACGCCGCGGGAGCGGTGCTGCGCACCGTCGCGGCGACCCCCGCTGCCACAACTGCTCTGGGCCTGGCCCGCCGGTTCAGCCCCGAGCAGCTGGCCGCCCTGCCCACGGCCCAGGCGGAACTCGTGGGCCGGCACGTGGCGGCGTTGCCGCGCCGGCGGCGGCGGGCACTGCTGGGCAAGCGGCCCACCATTGATGTGGATCCCCCGGATGTGGAGGTGCACGGCACCCAGAAAGAGCGAATTGGCTGGACCTACGCTGGGGTCCGGGCCGGGCGGCCGGTGCTGGTCACCTGGGCTGAGGCGGGGGTGATACTCACGGGCGAACTCTTGCCGGGGACCAGGACCCCCGTCCCACCGCCCCGAATTGGATGCGGCAGGCAGTGGCCGCGCTGCCCAAGGGCACCAAGCGCCCCCGGGTGCGCTGTGATTCTGGGCTGTTCTCCGGCGATGGGGCCTGGGCGGCAGTGGACGCAGAGGCGGACTTCGCCATCGCTGCGGCGCGCAATGCGGCGGTGTGCCGCGCCATCCAGGGGATCCCCAAGGACGCCTGGCGGCCTGCGACGGGGATGCGGGGAGCAGCGGTGGCTGTGGCCGATTATGTCCCTGAGGATTGGCCCAAGGACACCCGAATGATCGTGCGCCGGGTACGGATCGAGGCCAATGAGATCTCCCAGGATCCGCGTTCCCGGCGTCGGCGCACCTTCGATCCCGCTCAGCTCCAACTCGCTCTCGAAGGCGCTGTGAGCCATGCTTACGCCTATTACCCGATCGTGACCAACCTGAAAGGACCGGCCCAGGCCATCGAGGCCTGGTTTCGGGAGCGGGCCCAGATCGAGGAGCGCATCAAGGACACCAAGCTCGGGATGGCGCTTCGGCACTTGCCCAGCGGCTTCGCGGTGGCCAACCAAGTCTGGATGTGGGCCGCCTTTCTGGCGCTCACCCTCTCCGCGGCCTTGCAGGCATTGAGCGGCAACGACCATCCCCACCGGGCTCACGGCAAGCGGCTGCGCCGGGAACTCATCGGGGTGCCGGCCCGAGTGGTTAGACACGCCCGCCGCTTGGTGGGGCGACTTGCCCCCGCGCAGCAGGACGGGCCCTTCCTAGCCGCCTACCAGCTCCTGGGCGCCCTTCCCACTCCGACTGGCTAAACCGCAAGCCACTGGCCATCCGGCCGCTTCCCTCTACCGCAAAGGCGGCGGACCAACGCGCCTGGGAGAGGCGATTCCACCCCAAGAAACCCGCCCCCCGTAGGTCAGAGTGCGGCTCCAGTCCCACCGCACCCT
>Ga0307373_10002549_pt1 | contig 32687 bp, 28 predicted proteins | sample OX2MG_FD_202534 | JGI IMG/M metagenome (GOLD analysis project Ga0307373, IMG submission 202534) | Soil microbial communities from Risofladan, Vaasa, Finland - OX-2 | ecosystem: Environmental > Terrestrial > Soil > Coastal area > Acid sulfate soil | place: Finland: Risofladan, Vaasa | collected...
GGCGATGTGCTGGCGGACGACTGCCTCCAGGTCGGCCAGGTCCAGGCTGACGCCGTCCCTCGGCTGCACGATCGCGGCAACGCTCTGGCCGAGGCGCTCGTCAGGTATGCCGATCACCAGCGTGTCGAAGACATCCGGGTGCTCCTTGATCGCGCCCTCGACCTCCTCGGGGAAGACTTTCTCCCCGCCCGTGTTCACGCACACGTTGCCGCGGCCGAGCAGCGTGATCGTACCGTCCGCCTCGACCCTGGCGAAGTCACCAGGCACGGCGTACCGCTCCCCGTCGACCTCCACGAACATCGCCGCCGTCTTGACCGGGTCCTTGTAATAGCCAAGCGGCACATACCCGCCGCGCGCGATCCGGCCGATCTCGCCGGGTCCGACGCGGCGGCCGAGGTCATCGATCACGATCGTGCTCGGCCCCGGGGTCACTCTCGGACCGCCGCTGCTCTTCGCGCCCGCGCTGACGAAGCTGATGCCGGTGAACCCGGTCTCCGACGAGCCGATCGCGTCGGTGATGACCACGTTCGGCAGCGCCGCAAGGCAGGCTTCCCGCACCGCGGGCGAGAACAGGGCCGCGCTCGAGGAGAGTGCCAGCAGCGACGAGGCGTCGTAGCTGCCCGCGGCGTACTCCTCGATCAGCGGCCTGGCCATCGCGTCGCCGATGATGACGAGCACGTTGACCTTGTACCGCTGCACCGACGTCCAGATCACCTGCGGGTCGAACTTGGGCACCAGCACGATCGTCTCGCCGGCGAACAAGCCCATCAGCGCGGCCCACTGCGCGTTGCCGTGGATCAGCGGCGCCGTGCAGAGCTTGACCAGCCCGCCCGCCGCCCCTTTCTGCGATTGCGCCCATTCATCGGCCAGCGGCTCGCCGGTCAGGAAGTCGATGCCGCCGCCCAGGGTCCGCCAGACGTCCTCCTGCCGCCAGAGCACGCCCTTGGGGTACCCGGTGGTCCCGCCCGTATAGAGCAGGTAGATGTCCTCGCCGCTGCGCGGGCCGAAGTCGCGGGCCGCCGACTGTCCCGCCAGCGCGGCGTCGTACGGGACCCCGGGTGCGTCGCCGTCGGCGGCGGAGCCGTCGTCGATCGCGACGGCTCCGCGCAGCTTGTCCGCGTCCGGCCGCACGGCGGACACGAGCGGGGCGAACTGCCGGTCATAGACCAGCGCGACCAGGTCGGCGTCGGTGACCATGTACCGCAGTTCGCTCGCGACGTACCGGTAGTTGATGTTGACCGCCCGGGCCCTGAGCTTGTAGGCCGCGACCAGCGTCTCGACCGCCTCGATCGAGTTGCGCGCGTACAGGCCGACATGGTCAGCCGGTCCCACTCCGATGCTGGCCAGGTGGTGCGCGAGCCGGTTCGTGCGCTCGTCGAGCTCGCGGTAGGTCACCTGCCGGTCCCCGCAGGCCACCGCCAGGCGGCCGGGAAAGGTGTCGGCGGCATGCTCGAAGAGGTCGGCGATGTTGAGTGCCATGGGACGAAACTAGAACCTGTTACTGTTTCCGGCAAGACTCGGCCGACAGGAGATCCCCAGCGATGCCCGCGATCAGCCAGCCGGATGACCCCGGCCAGCGCTACCCTGCCGTCCAGCAGCCCGGGCAGGTGCCGCCCGAGCCGCCGCACGCGCTGATCGAGCGCAGGGGGCACGTGCTCATCGTCACGCTGAACCGCCCGCAGGCGCGCAACGCCCTCAGCGGCGCCATGATGGCCCTGATGCGCCAGGCCTGGGACGAGGTGGATGGCGACCCGGACATCAGGGTTGCCGTGCTGACCGGGGCGGGCGGCGCGTTCTGCGCCGGAGCCGACCTGAAGGCGATGACGGCGGCGCCGCCGGGAGACTCGTTCGGCAAGGGCGGCATGGACTTGTCGGTGATCGACGCGCTGCTGAAGGGCCGGCGGCTGGCCAAGCCGCTGATCGCCGCGGTCGAGGGTGCCGCGATCGCCGGCGGCACCGAGATACTCCAGGCCACCGACATCAGGATCGCCGGCCAGAGCGCGCGATTCGGGATCTCGGAAGCGCGCTGGGGGCTGTTCCCGCTCGGCGGCTCGGCGGTCAGGCTGGTCCGCCAGCTCCCGTACGCGATCGCGGCTGACCTGCTGCTGACCGGCCGGCACATCACCGCCGCCGAGGCGTACCGGATCGGGCTGATCGGCGAGGTCGTGCCGGACGGCCAGGCCCTGGCCAGGGCGCTCGAGGTGGCCGATCAGATCGCCGCGAACGGCCCGCTGGCCGTCCAGGCCATCCTGCGGACGATCAGGGCAACCGAGGGCATGGCCGAGAACGAGGCGTTCGCCGTGGAGTCCCAGATCGGCATGGACGTGTTCAGATCCGACGACGCCAAAGAAGGCCCCCGCGCCTTCGCCGAGAAGCGCCCGCCGGTCTTCAAGGGCCGCTAGCCGGCCAGCTCAGGACTTGCTGAACGCCAGGAGCATGAAGCGCGGGAACCGGCCCCCCTCGGGCAGGATCGAGTCGGGGCCGGGCACGAGTGAATGCGCCGGAACGTCGGCGAGCTTGGTCAGCCGCAGGCCAGCATCGATGAACGCGTCGAGATACTCCTCAAGAGTCCGGTGCAACATGTGCGTCCTGATGCCCATGGCCCACAGCCCGCGATACGGACTCGTGGCTCCAGAATCGAAATAATCGGCGAAGTTGCCCCTGACGACCGCGCCGTACGGACTGTTGAACGCGATGACCAGCCGGCCGCCCGGCCTGAGTGCAGCGGCGAGCGTCGCGGTGAAGCCGCGGTAGTCCAGGACATCGTTGAGAGCCAGGTAGCTGGCCACCGCGTCGAACGACCCCTCCTCGCCTGGTAGCGGCTGGCTCAGGTCGGCGACACGGTAGTCGATCGCGCCGCCCGGGTCGCGCTGCCTGGCCCGCTCGATCAGGCGCGGCCCGAGGTCGATGCCGGTGACCAGGGCCCCGCGCGCTGCCAGCACTCTGGCCAGGTAGCCGTCACCGCAGGCCGCGTCGAGCACGCGGCGTCCGGCGACTTCACCGAGCAGCTCCAGTTGCCTGACCAGTAGCTCGTCGCCAGCTACGCCACCTTGCTCCCGGCGGCCGGTGTAGTCAGCAAGCTCGTCGGCGTACGGGTCGTACTCACTTGCGGTGGGACGCATGATGCCTCCCGGCAATCTGGCGCCCGTAGGCGACGACGTTGCTGAGGTAGCTGCCGGTGGCATGGTCGAAGACTCCGCCGCAGGTGATCAGGCGGATCGCGGCGTAGGGCACGGGCCCGTAGACCGCGCTGGTCGGGAATCTGGTCTTGACGTAGAACCTGACCGCGGTGATGACGAACTGCGCGACCGTGCCGTCGGCCCGCCTGACGAAGACCTTGTCGCCCGGGCGCAGCAGCCTGAGCCGGAAGAAGATCCCCTCGCCGGCCGTCGAGTCGACGTGACCGGCGATCACCGCGGGGCCGATCGCGCCGGGCCGCGCGCTCGCCGTGTACCAGCCAGCCTCGCTCGTCGTCGTCGGAACCTGCAGCGTGCCGGCGCTGGTCGTGCCGAGCCGGATCAGCTTGCTGCGCACTCCGATGGCCGGGACGACCAGGGAAACCGGCCGGGGAACCGAGTGGCGGCCCGACGCGATCGCCAGCGCGGCGGCCCGCCCGCGCGGCGCGTCCACGTGCGGTGTCCTCCCGAGCGGATAACCGCTGCTGCCGCTCGGGTCGTTCGCCACAAGCCCGATCACGCCGCCCAGCGCAACCAGCGAGCCGGCCAGCAGGACGATGAGCCCCGCCGGCCGACTCCGCCTGGCCGCATGCCGTCCTCGGCTCATGTCATCGCATCGAGATATCGGGGCGACGACCGCGGCGGAACCTGATCAGGCCGGAGGCCGCGATCAGCAGGCCAGCGCTGATGAACGCGAGCCAGATCACGCCTGACGACTGCTGCCGCGGTGCCGTGCCACCGAGCCCGGTGGCCGGAGCGCCGACTGGCAGGACCTTGCTTCCCGCGGCATCCTCCAGGTTGTCGATCCTCAGCCGGCCAGGCTCATCGAGTACCACCAGGGTATGAATTGTGCCGGCTTGCAGGGTCAGCTTATTCAGCGCACGCTCGGTAGCACCTACCGCTTGCACGGTAAGTCTGCCGCGTGACACGGCTCGATACGACGTAGCTGTCGCAAATGCCAGGTTCTTACCGAGTACGTCGGTACCCGCGCGGACGGTGACCAGATGCTCGCGCATCGACGCCTGGATCACGCGGATCATGGCATGCCCGCGCGGGCTGGTGAGCCGGTCGTTCAGCACCTGAAGGCGCAGTCCGGAGGCCGGGCCCATCCCGGCCACGGTGTAGGCGTCCCCCGCGCGCACGTGCACGGCGGTGGACAGCACGGGCGCGGACGATGACGCCGCCCCGGCCGGCCGCATCGCGACCGTGTAGGTACCGACCGCGGCCTTCAGATACGGCGACACCGTCCCGTAGCTCACATGGTGCAGTACGAGGCGGGCATGCGGATTGCCAACCGAGTACAGGTAGACGTCGACGGCGGGCGTGTTAGGAGACAGATGAGCCAGCCGCAGCCATCCCGTGGCCGGCGCGGCGGACGTGGCCGGCGCGGCGATCGACAGCAAGCCGGCTGACAGGGCACAGGCAGCGAGCACATGCCGGAAAGCCGGCAGCCTGGATGTTAAATTCATTCTTCCTCCTTGGATGGGATCATCGTTCGCTATCAGGCAGGCCCAGTGAATACCTGAGTGGGAGTAGGGGCTCCATAGTCAATGCGGACAAAATGCAGGCCGTCCGGCGATTGAAGTTCCTCGAAGCTGGCCGGCTGCAGAGGCGGTATCTGAGCTCGGAGAACGTCCATGATCTTGGCCACACAGGTTGCGGCTTCGACTTGCGCGAAACCTGAGCTGGCCGCCGTGATCCCGCCGGGGCGTGTCCCGGCCGTCACATCGACCGACAGGAGCGGCATGGCGCTGCCCGAGCCGGGCGCGGCACCTCCGAAACCTAGGATGGTGAGCGGCATCTCGTGCACCAGCACCACCAGCGTCGTCAGGATGCGCAGGTCGACCCGGCCGTTCCGCATGAGCCTGGCCGCCCGGCGCGACTCGGCCAGATTGCCGTTGCGCGCGAACGCCCGTCCATACGTACGCCTGGCTTGCTCATTGGCCTGTAGCTGGCGAAGGTAGCGCCGGGCGCCGCCGACATTGGTCACTACCCTGACATCGACCCTGGCCGGACCGTGGCCGAAGCTGGCGAGCACCGTCGGCGCAAAGACGCGGGCCAGCCGGACACCGAAGCGCTGGCGGATAGCCTCGGTGGCGGCGACGACATCCGAGCCCTCGGGATCCGGCGCGTCAATGCCGATCCTGGCCAGCCGTGGGCTTGGCATTCCGCGGGCGTGCAGGACCGTGCACATCAGCGGGTCACAGGAGATCATGGCGCTGTTGGAGACCCACTGAACGATCCAGGCAGCGGCCTTCTCTCTGGCGCTGACGGCCGCCTGAGCAGCGGCATCGGGCCTGGCGGTCAGTATCCGGACCGCTCGTGGTCCGGCCACGACCGTGCCGATCGCGACCACGATGCCGGCCAGAGCCAGTACGAGCACGCGCTGGCGGGCGCGCCTGGCGGACAGCGACCTCGCGTGCCTGGCGTAATCCCTGACCTGTCCGCCAGACGCCGGCTCGAGCGACCAGGGTCCCTCGATGACGACCCGGCCTTTCTGGCGACCGGGCTCAGATCCTAAGGTCGAGATCGCCCGTCCCGCAGTGTGGGCCATGATGACCGCTTCAGTCCGCCACGACGGGCGGCTCGTGCCTGCGGGTGCTCGATATCACCGGACGCAGCCTCCTGCCAATTTCAATCACCACAGCTTAGGGATTAAAGAGATATAGCATGCTCATAACCCTGCGGGACCGCGATTCGCGAATTGATATCGAACTTGGCGGTTATAACCTGTCCCGTATTGGTGCTAATTAATACGGAAGGAGGCGGTTAACTTGCCGCCATTCCCGCAGGTAAGCAGGCCGGTACGAGACGGCCGGGCTCGGGCAATCGGCGCGGTGAGTGACCAATTCGACGGCCTGGGCGATAGTGACACCGTGGCGCAGGCTGATACCCGCGGATTCGTTCCGTCCGCTGACGGGTTCGCGTTCGCGAATGCCTGGCCGGCTGCGCCGGCGGTGACCGTGCCGCTGCTCGTCGGCTCGGTCGGAATCGGCAACTCAGCGCGCGGGCTGTGCGGCGGAATGGTGTTCGCCGCGCTGGACTTCTGGCCCGCAGGCGTCGCGCCGCCCGCGGGCCAGCCGGCCGCCGGGACGCCGCTGTACAGGTTTATCGACGGTGGCATCAGCCAGCCCGCTGCTGCTCGGCGCCAACCACCAGGTGCTGGCCTACGGCTACTCAGTCGCGGGGACTCAGGTGACGATGCGCGTCTACGACCCCAATGTCGGCCCGGACGACGAGGTCTGGATCAGGTTCGACCCGGCCTCCAGCCCAGCTGACGCGGCCAGCGTGGCCGGCTCGTTCGCGCATAACCTCGGCCTGCGGCTGCCGGTGCGGGGCTTCTTCCTGACCAGGTACGCCCCGGCTCGGCCGCCTGCCCTGGTCACGGACCTGCCACCCCGCGGGCGACGCGGAGCAGATACTCCTTCCGGTTGAGCGGGTTGCGATCCGACCGCGGCCGAGCGGGGATCTCGCCGCCGGCCGGCTGGTAGTGGTCGAAAGAGCTGGCCAGCACGCCCTCACCGCGGGTCAGCGCCGGCAGGTGCTGCTGCAGCTGGTGCACGTGGGCCGCCGGGATGTCGCCCGCCACGGCGCAGATCCGGCCCCGCACGTCCTGCTCGAGCGGGATGGCGCGCAGCCTGGCCAGCACCGGCAGTACGGCCCCGAGCGTGTCCGCCGGGATCTCGAGCGTGAACTGGTGCATCGGCTCGAAGACCGCCGTGCCGGCCTGGCTCAGCGCGCTCATCAGGACTAGCGGCGTCAGGTTCCTGAAGTCGCCGGCCGAGCTTGACCACTTGCTCCAGCCATACGGGGGCGGCGGCGTGTAGCCGGAGTGGGTCAGGGTCACCGTGACGTCCGTGACCTCCCAGCCGGACAGCCCCTGCGTCAGGGTCTGCCGCACGGTCTCCTCGATCGCCTTGAGGAACGCTGGAGTCAGCGCCCCCAGCTCGATCTCCCGCCGGAAGGCCACGCCGGAACCGAGCGCCGCCGGGTCGACGCGCAGGCCGACGGTCGCGCGGAACAGGTTCGCTCCCCCCATGAACTCGACATCAGAGCCAGTGCCGACCGGCCGCTCGATGCAGATCGTGGTGCTCTCCTTGAACCCGGCGGCCAGGCCGAACTCATCCGCAAGAGTCGCCTGGATGACCTCCTTCTGCACCTCGCCGTAGAGCGAGACGAGCAGCTCGGCCCTGACGTCGTCCTGCCGGAGGTTGATCAGCGGGTCCTGCTCGGCGAGCTGCACGAGCGCGGCATGCAGCGCGGCCCGGTCGGCCGGGCGGGCGGGTACGACGACGGTCTCCAGCGTGGGCGGGGCGAAGTGGTGCCGGGCGACGTGGTGCCGGGCGGACGTCGCGGCCGGGTCCCCGAGCGTGTCCCCGACCTGAATGCCCGCGAGCCCCCAGACCTTGCCGATCTGCCCGGCGGCGACCGACGCGCTCGGGGCGGCCAGCCCGCGGTCGAAGACGCTGATCGCGGTGACCTTGGCCTCCCCGTCCCGGCCGGCGTTCACCCGCTCCCTGGCGTGCAGCGTGCCGGCGAACATCCGGACGTAGGCGATCTTCTCCCCGGCGGGCCCGCGCCCGACCTTGAAGACGGCGGCCGAGACCGGTCCGTCCGCCTCGGCCTTGGTGTCAACCGCGGGCAGCAGGCCGGTGATGCCGGCGGTCAGCCTGTCGACGCCAGCGCCGGTCACCGCGGAGCCGAAGAACACCGGATGCACCAGCCCGCGCCTGGACTGCGCGGCCAGGGCCGCAGAGAGCCGGCCGAAGGACAGCCCAGTCTCGTTGTCGACATAGTCGGCCAGCAGCGCGTCGTCCCGGTCGGCCAGCACCTCGGCCAGCCGGGCGGTGAAGTCCGGGTCGCCAGCCCCGTACGGCCGCAGGCCGGCGCCGCGCGTGCCCTGGCCGCGCGGCCAGCCCATCGCGACCACGGCCGGGGAAAGTCGCTGCGAGATCTGGTGCAGCACCCGCCTGCCGTCCGCACCAGCGCGGTCGATCTTGTTCACGAAAATCAGGGTGGGTATTCCCAGCCGCTGCAGCGTCCGCATCAGCACGACGGTCTGCGCCTGGACCCCCTCGACCGCCGAGACGACCAGCACGGCGCCATCGAGCACGCCAAGCACCCGCTCCACCTCGGCGATGAAGTCCGGATGGCCGGGCGTGTCGATCAGGTTGACCGTGACATCGTCGACGGCGAACGAGACGACGGCCGACTTGATCGTGATGCCGCGCTGCCGTTCCAGCGCCAGCGAGTCGGTCTGAGTGCTGCCGTCATCGACGCTGCCGACCTCGTCGATGACACCGGCGGCGAACAGCAGCCGCTCGGTCAGCGTGGTCTTGCCAGCGTCTACATGCGCCAGGATTCCCAGGTTGAGCGTGCGCACGAAGCGTCCATGTCCTTTGAATAGGCAACAGGTCCCTTCTGGGTAGACATGAACGCTGCTCGCATCTGGGTTCTCCTTGGTCAGCTTGCTCGCCGGCCGAGCCGGTAGTCGCAGGTAGTGCAGCAGACGGCCGGGGTCGCCGGCAACCTATTTACGGCCGCGCGGCCCGGGCGGCGACGTCCCGAATCAACGCCTCGGCCTGGTCAGGTGTGCGGAGCCTGATGAAAGTCAGATGAGCGTTCGCCGGATCGCCCTGCGCGGAGAGGTAGCGCTCCCGGTACTTGTGATGGCTCGTCCAGGCCCAGGCCAGGATCGATTCCTCGCGATTAAACAGGAACCGCCAGTCCTCGCGGTTGCCGTTCCACAGCTCGGCCCTGGTCGCCATCCTGCGCAGCGTGCGCGGGATCAGCTGGCGCATGACCCGGTGCCGCGGCGGATCCAGCCAGAGGACCGTGTCGGCCCGGCTCCAGACGATGTCCCGCACCTTGGAGTAGTTGCCGTCCACGACCCAGGCCGGCCCGGCGGTGAATTCCGATACCCGCTGCCGGAACTCGCCGGTCTCGAGCGGCTGCCAGCCCGGCTGGTGGAACACCGAGTCAAGCTCGAGATGCGGGATGTCGAGCGCGGCGGCGACGCGCCTGGCCAGGGTCGACTTTCCCGAGCCGCTGTTGCCGACCACGGAGATCCGCTGCACCTAGCCAGTATCGGCGACGGCGGCGCCGGAAGGCCAACGATAAACCCCCAGCCCCGGCCCAGCCCGCCAGCCTCCCCGGCTAGCGGCCGTGGCCAGCTCGCGGGGCCCGGCACCTGCCAATAGATAGAACGTGTTCTAGATTTCCTCTTGCCGCCCCTTGACCGATCATGTTTCACTTCGATCCGTGAGCCAGCCGCAACCAGCCAGCGCGCCGCTGCATGCCCCGCTGGAGATCTCCTTTGACTACACGCGGTCACTGGGGCCGACGCTGAGCGAGTTCGTCACCGCGCTGGCCGGGCGGCGCATTCTCGGGGCGAAGGCGTCCGACGGCCGGGTGCACGCGCCGCCGTTCGAGTATGACCCGGTCACCGGCGCGCCGCCGGCTGAGCTGGTCGAGGTCGGGCCGGACGGGGTCGTTGTCAGCTGGACCTGGACGGACCGGCCGATGGCCGGGCAGCCGCTTGGCCGCCCGTTCGGCTGGGCGCTGATCCGGCTGGACGGCGCGGACAGCGCGCTGTTGCACGCCGTCGACGCGGGCTCCGCCGAGCACATGCGGACCGGGATGCGGGTGCGGCCGCGCTGGGCGGCGGAGCGCTCAGGTTCCGGCATCACCGACATCGCCTGCTTCGAGCCGGAGCGGCCGGGCGAGACCGCCGCCGACCCGACCGAGCCCGCCCAGCCCGCTCAGCCCACCGAGCCGGTGACGATGATCACCACGCCGGTGCGGCTGAGCTATGACCACACCGTCTCGCCCGGCGAGAGCAGCTATCTGCTCGCCCTGGCGCAAGGGCGGCTGATCGGCCAGCGCTGCCCGGCCTGCGGCAAGGTGTACCTGCCGCCCCGGGGCGCCTGCCCGGTCGACGGCGTGCCGACCCAGGACGAGGTCGAGCTGCCGGACACCGGCATCGTGACCACGTTCTGCATAGTGAACGTGCCGTTCCAGGGCCAGCGGGTGCCCACCCCGTACGTCGCGGCCTCGGTGCTGATCGACGGTGCGGACATCGCGTTCCAGCACCTGATCCTCGGCTGCCCGCCGGAGGACGTCCGGATGGGAATGCGGGTCAGGGCGGCCTGGAGGCCGCGCGAGGAGTGGGCTACCGGGGCGCACAACATCGACCACTTCGAGCCGACCGGTGAGCCGGACGCACCGTACGACTCCTTCGCCCGCCACCTGTGACGCTAGGACACCGGACATGACAGACGTCGCCGTGATCGGTTTCGCCCAGGCGCGCAGCGAGCGGCACTCCCCCGCCACCACGAACGGCGTCGAGATGCTCGTGCCGATCTTCGGTGAGGTCTTCGCCGCGACCGGCCTGACCAAGGACGACATCGGCTTCTGGTGCTCGGGGTCGTCGGACTACCTGGCCGGGCGGGCCTTCTCGTTCGTCTCCGCGGTCGACGCGATCGGCGCGTTCCCGCCGGTGATGGAGTCGCACGTGGAGATGGACGGCGCCTGGGCGCTCTACGAGGCGTGGCTGAAGATCAAGACCGGCGAGGCCGAGATCGCGCTCGCCTACGGCTTCGGCAAGTCCTCGGCCGGCCACCTGCGCCGGGTGCTCGCGCTCCAGCTCGACCCGTACCTGGTGGCGCCGCTGTGGCCGGACTCGGTATCGATCGCGGCGCTCCAGGCCAGGCTGGGGATCGAGGCCGGGCTGTGGTCGGAGAGCGACATGGCCGAGGTCGCGGCGAGGTCCCGAGTTTCAGCGATAACCAATCCCAGCGCGCTGGTCGCCGGACAGACCTCGGTCGGCCATCTGCTCGATCAGCCCTACGTGGCCGACCCGCTCCGCGCGCACGACTGCGCGCCGGTCACCGACGGGGCCGCCGTGGTGATCCTGGCCGCCGGCGAGCGGGCCTGGGAACTGTGCCCGCGGCCCGCCTGGATCACCGGGTTCGAGCACCGGATCGACTCGGCCTCGCTCGGCGCCCGGGATCTGACCACCGCGCCGTCGGCGGCCGCCGCGGGCGCGGCCGCCGGAGCCGGGCGGGCGCAGGTGGCCGAGCTGCACGCGCCGTTCACGCATCAGGAGCTCATCCTGCGCCGGGCGCTCGGCCTCGGCGCCGACGTGCGGGTCAGCCCGTCCGGCGGCGCACTGTGCGGGAACCCCATGTTCGCCGCTGGCCTGGCCAGGATCGGCAGTGCCGCGACCGAGATCATCACCGGGCGGGCCGGCGTGGCACTGGGCCACGCGACCAGCGGGCCCGCGCTCCAGCAGAACCTCGTCTGCGTGCTGGCAGCCGAGATCGGGGAGAGGCAATGACCGGCAAGCAGCGGGCCGCGGTGCTCGGGACCGGGCAGACGCATCACCGCAGCAAGCGCACCGACGTGTCGATGGCCGGGCTCTGCCGCGAGGCGGTGGACCGCGCGCTCGCCGACGCGGGGATGACGGCCGGCCAGATCGACGCGGTCGTGGTCGGCAAGGCACCTGACCTGTTCGAGGGCGTCATGATGCCCGAGCTGTACCTGGCCGACGCGCTCGGCGCGGTCGGCAAGCCGCTGCTGCGGGTGCATACGGCGGGCTCGGTCGGCGGCGCGACCGGCATCGTCGCGGCCAGCCTGATCCAGGCCGGGGTGCACCGCCGGGTGCTGGCGGTGGCGTTCGAGAAGCAGTCCGAGTCCAACGCGATGTGGGCGCTGTCGATCACGCCGCCGTTCGCGATGCCGGTGCTGGCCGGGGCGGGCGGTTACTTCGCGCCGCACATCCGTTCCTACATCCGGCGGTCGGGCGCGCCGGCCCAGATCGGGGCTATGGTGGCGGCCAAGGACCGCCGCAACGGCGCCCGCAACCCGTTTGCCCACCTGCGGCAGGCCGACATGACCGTGGCGAAGGTGCTGGCCTCCCCGATGCTGTGGGACCCGGTCCGCTACGACGAGACCTGCCCGTCCTCGGACGGGGCGTGCGCGGTGGTGCTCGGCGACCAGGCCGCGGCCGATGCCGCGGGGCGCCCGGTGGCCTGGATCCGGGCGACGTCGATGCGGACCGAGCCGACCATGTTCTCCGGCAAGGACCACGTGAACCCGCGGGCCGGGGCCGATGCCGCCGCCGCGCTCTGGCATGCCGCCGGGATCACCAGCCCGGTCGATCAGATCGATGCGGCCGAGATCTACGTGCCGTTCTCCTGGTTCGAGCCGATGTGGCTGGAGAACCTCGGCTTCGCCGAGCCAGGCCGTGGCTGGCGGATGACCGAGGCCGGCGAGACGGAGATCACCGGGGCGCTGCCGGTCAACCCGTCGGGCGGGGTGCTCAGCTCCAACCCGATCGGGGCGTCCGGCCTGCTGCGGTTCGCCGAGTCGGCGATGCAGGTGATGGGCAAGGCGGGCGAGCACCAGGTGGCTGGCGCCAGGACCGCGCTCGGCCATGCCTACGGCGGCGGCTCGCAGTACTTCTCGATGTGGGTCGTCGCCGACACCCCCGACTAGTGCCCTAGGTTCCTACCGCGGGCCCGTCTGGGCCGGCGAACGTGACGTCATCGATCGCAGCGTGGACTATCGATGGCGGTGAACGATGACTGCGTACTGTTCGCGAACTGTCGCCGGGCAGCAGCACGGCATGGTGGTGCTCGACGCCGACGGCGCGGTCATCCGGCCTTCTCGATCATCAGCACGGCCGTGCGGACCGGCACGACGGGCCTGTGCAGCATGCCCGCCGGGACCGTGAAAGCCTGCCGAGGCCCGAGTCCGACGGCCGGAGCGTCCTCGAGCTCAATGCGGAACAGCCCGTCGCCGACGCCGATCAGGGTCTGGTTGTACCAGGGATCGGTCACCTGCTCGATCACCGCCTGGACATCGATCAGCTGCACGGCCGTGAACAGTGGCTCGTAGCTGATGTTGTACTCCTGCTGCGGCATGCGCGCTCCTAGAGCTGAGCGGTAATCGGGGCGAACTTCGGGGCGGCGATGCGCACGTAGTCCTCGGTGGTCAGGGCGACCGAGCGGTCCAGCCGGCCGGCGTTGAAGTACAGCTCGGGAGCGGTGAGCAGCGCCGGGTCAGCGATCAGCTCCAGCTGGCTGTGATAGCTGAACGGCAGCACGGTGCCGGTCACGCTGCCGGCCAGCTCCTCGGCCCTGGCCCGGTCGGCGAACGCGGCGTAGGTGCCGCCGAGCAGGGCCTTGACGGCGGCGAGGTCGACCCGGGCATCGCCGGTGATCACGGCGAGCACGTACCGGGTCTGCTTCTTCCCCAGCTTGACCATGACGATGAGGCACTTGGCGGCCTGCGAGACGTCGTGGCCGCGCAGCGCGCTGACCAGCTCGGTGCGGCCTTCCGGCGGATGGTCGATCAGCCGGTACCGCGCACCGGCGACGTCCAGTTCGGCGATCAGCCGAAGATACGCCTCCTGTGCCAGTTCCGGCCCGGTCGTCGTGGTCAGTTCACCAGTCACCGCTCAGCTGCTCCTTCGCGTCCGCGATCCGGTCTTCGACCCGCTGGTAGAACACCCACTGCCTGATCTTCTTGCCGCTGATCAGGCCGGCCCGGCTCAGCACCCTCAGGTGCTCGCCGCAGGTTGGCTGGCTCACGCCCAGCTTCTCGGCGATCAGCAGCGAGCAGACGCCGTCCTGCACGAGGTCGCCGTCCCGCTGCGGCGGAAAGTTCGCCCGCGGATCACGCAGCCAGTCGAGGATGAGCAGCCGCTTGTCGCTGGCCAGCGCCTTGACCAGGTCGACGTCGAGCACGTAGTCATTATGGCAAGAAGCTAATTGCCTGTCCAGCGGTCTCGTCCTCGCCGCCCGGCCGGAGCGGCTCCGGCCTCTCCGGCCCGCGGTTCATGGGTTGAGTGTCTTGGTGAGCTGCCACCTGGCGCCGTTCCAGGTCTCAGCCAGGGTCTGCTGCGCTCCGGTCACGCCGACGGCCACGCAGCGGGTCATCTCGAAGCACGAGATGCCGTACAGGTCATTGAACGCGGGACTGGGAGCGGAGACGGGCCGCAGCACCCAGGCCGCGCCGTTCCACGACTCCGCGAGCGGCGCGACGCTGCCCGACGCGCGCACCGAACCGCCCGCCGCCTGGCAGCGCGTCGTCGCGGCGCAGGCGACGCCGCCGAGATAGGCGCGCGCCCGTCCGCGCGGAGTGGCCGTGCGGCTGACCCGCCACGTGGTGCCGTTCCAGGCCATGGCGGTGGTCACGGTCGGCAGGTGCGGCCCGGACGACACCAGGTCGCTGCCGGCCGCCATGCAGCTGGCGTGCCGCGGGCACGAGACCGCGGCCAGCTGCCGCGACCCGCCGGGATTGGCCAGGACCGCCCAGGCGCTGCCGTTCCACCGCTCGGTCAGCGGCCGCAGCGGGCTGGTCAGCGACGTGTTGTAGGCGCCAACGGCGACGCAGTTCGACGGGCCGGTGCAGGCGATTCCGGTCAGCCGGGTCAGCGTCGCGCCCGGTCCGGTCAGCGGCAGGACCTGCCAGGTGGTCCCGTTCCAGCTCTCGGCCAGCGGCAGCCGGCTGCCGTGCGGGTCGAAGTAGCTGCCGACGGCGATGCAGGACAGCGAGGTCGGGCAGGACACCGCGGTCAGCGTGCCAGCGTGCGAGGTCGGCACCACCTGCCACGAGGAGCCGTCCCACTTCTCGGCCAGGGTCTGCGCCACGGGCCCGGCTGTGTCGGCGGAGCCGACCGCCATGCAGCCGGTCGCGGTCGGGCAGGAGACCCCGGTCAGGGCGCTGACTTTGGAGCCCGGCGGGTTCGGTGTGGGCTGCACGCTCCAGCTGCCGCCGTTCCACTTCTCCGCGAGCGTGGCCAGCGTGTCCGAGCGGGTCACGTACGTGCCGACGGCGACGCACCGGGCGGCGGACTCGCACGACACCCCGGACAGGCCAGCGAACGGATCGGCCGGGCTGCGGGTCCGCGCGACCGACCAGGTGGTCCCGTTCCAGCGCTCGGCCAGCGTCAGCCGGGCGCCCGAGTACTCGGTGTAGCTGCCGACCGCCAGGCAGCCGGACGTGCTCCAGCAGGCGATGTCGCTCAGCTGCGTTCCTGCCTCACCGGGGGCCGCGATGGTCTGCTGCTTCCAGGTCGTCCCGGTCCAGGTCGCGGCGAGCGGCCCGCCCACGGCGACGCAGGAACGGGCGGCCCGGCAGGACACACCGGTCAGATTGCCGGCCAGCGACGGCGGGCTGACCTGCGTCCAGGCGCTGCCGTTCCAGCTCGCTGCCAGCACGCAGTTGCAGGACGGGACCTCGCTCCCGTAGTTCCCGACGGCCAGGCAGCTCGCGGCGCTGGTGCAGGACACGCCGGACAGGCTGGAGTTGCCGCCAGGGGCGGGAGTCGCGGTATTGCGCCACGACTTGCCGTTCCACGCCATGCCCGAGCTGAAGTCGGCCAGATCGCTATCGCTGGCCGTGCCGCCGACGGCCACGCAGTCCCGCGCGCTCGGGCACGCGACATCCGACATTCCGCAGAAGGGAACACAGCCATTGCCCGGCGTCTTGAGCGACCGCCAGGACCGGCCGTCCCACTGCTCGGCCACGTTAGCTTCACCGGACCCGTCGGTGCCGACGGCCATGCAGAAGGATGCCGTCACGCACGAGACGCCCCTCAGCAGGCTGCCCGAGGATCCGGGGGGTCCCGCGAGTTCCTTCCACCCCTTGCCGGTCCACTGGTCGATGACGCTGCCGACGGCGATGCAGAACGAGGCCCGCGTACAGGACACTCCGGCCAGCCCGGTGCCGGGAACATTGGCCAGCACCCGCCAGCTGCTGCCGTTCCACAGCTGCGCCGATGAGTGCTGGTGACCCAGCACGTCGGTGTAGCTGCCGACCGCCACGCAGTCCGACGCGCTCAGGCACGAGATCCCGGACAGGCTGGCATTCGCCGGCGCCTGCTTCCAGCCGAAGTTGAACGCGGGGACGGCCAGTCGACCCGGTGCCGCGTCCCGGCCGACGGCCGCCTGTCTCGCCGGCGCAGCCGCCGCCGGCGCAGCGGCGATCCCGGCGGCCAGCGCGACGACCGGGACGACCGCGGCGAGGATCACCGAGCTGCGCCTGACCGTGACCTGAACACCATGCATGTGGCTCTCCGGTTCCCGCTCGCGCCGGGCCGCGTGACATGCCGCCGCGCTGGCCCCGGGCAGTCGGCTGGCTACTAATTCGACGGGCCGTCTGCCTTATCGGTTTACACCGGCCGGCGTGGCGTCGCGCCGATCGAGGGCACGCGTGTCCGGTTCGCCCCGCGACGGCGCTGTGTGTCGCCGTCTGCGCTCGGTAACCGGGTCAGGCGTAGCTGACCGGGAGCCTCTTGATCCCGTTCAGCCAGCCGGAGCGGAGCCGCTCGGCGTCGCCGGACCTGCGGATGGACGGCATGGCGTCGGCGATCGCGTTGAAGATCAGGTCGATCTCCAGCCTGGCCAGGTTGGCGCCCACGCAGTAGTGCGCCCCGGTGCCGCCGAATCCTAGGTGCGGGTTCGGGCTCCTGGTGATGTCGAACTGCTCGGGCGCGTCGAAGACGTCCTCGTCGAAGTTGGCCGACCGGTAGAACAGGCCCAGTCGCTGGCCTGCCTTGATCTCCTGGCCGCCGAGCGTGGTGTCGGCCTTGGCCGTCCGCTGGAATGCCGTCACCGGAGTCGCCCACCGGACGATCTCGTCCGGTGCGGTCTGCGGCCGCTCCGCGAGGTAATGGTCCCACTGGCCGGGATGGTCGAAGAACGCGAGCATCCCGTGCGAGATCGCATTGCGGGTGGTCTCGTTGCCGGCCACCGAGAGCAGGATCACGAAGAACCCGAACTCATCGGCTGACAGCTCGCCGCCGTCGATCTGCGCGTTGACCAGCTTGGTGACGATGTCGTCGCGCGGGCACTGCCTGCGGTCCTCGGCCATCACCATCGAGTAGCCCACGAGCTCGGCCGCGGCCGCCTGCCCGACGTCACCGAACTCGGGATCGTCGTAGCCGATCATCAGGTTCGACCACTCGAAGATCTTCTTCCGGTCCTCCTGCGGCACGCCGAGCAGTTCGGCGATGGCCTGAAGCGGCAGCTCACAGGCGATGTCGGTGACGAAATCGCCGGTTCCCCCGGCCAGCGCGGTCGCGACGATCCGCTCGGCCCGCTCGGTGAGCACGCTCCGCAGGTTGCCGATGGCCCGCGGGGTGAACCCGCGGGAGATGATGCCGCGCAGCTTGGTGTGATGCGGCGGATCGATGTTGAGCATGATCAGCCGCTGCATGGCCAGGCTGTCCTCGGTCTGCACCTGGCTGAGCCGGATGATCGCGGTGTTCTCCCAGCTTCCGAACAGGTCGCTGTTCCGCGATATCTCCACGATGTCGGCGTGCTTGCTGACGACCCAGTAGCCCTCGTCATCGAAGCCGCCCGCGCCGCGCGGCTGGGCGTTCCACCAGACCGGAGCCGACCGGCGGAGCTCGGCGAACTCCGCGGCAGGCACGCGATGGGCATAGATGTCCGGGTCGGTGAAGTCGAATCCTGGCGGTATCAGCGGCTCGGCCATCAATCCTCCCCGACTGTAACGCGTTCTAGCTGATTGAACCACGGCCGGCCTCATTGGTGAACCTCCCTGGGCCGAAAACAAGAACACGTTCTACTATGTGAGTGATACCGGGCAGCGGGCTGATCGGCACCGCCAGCCGGGCCGCGGGGTCACCGGTGAGCAGGAGGCGCAGTGGGCACAGCCGTGATCGTCGAAGCTGTCCGCACTCCGATCGGCAAGCGCGACGGCAGCCTGTCCGGCCTGCATGCCGCCGAGATACTCGGAGCCGCGCAGCGCGGCCTGGTCGAGCGGTCAGGGATTGATCCCGGCCTGGTCGAGCAGGTCGCTGGCGGCTGCGTGACCCAGGCGGGCGAGCAGTCGAACAACGTGACCCGTACCGCGTGGCTGCACGCCGGGCTGCCCCAGCGGGCCGGCTGCCTCACCCTGGACGCGCAATGCGGCTCGGCGCAGCAGGCCGCGCACCTGATCGCCGGCCTGATTGCCGCCGACGCCATCGACGTGGGCGTCGCCTGCGGCGTCGAGGCAATGAGCCGGGTACCGCTCGGGACCGCCGCGATGGCGGGCGGGACAAGCCCGCGCCCGGCGTCGTGGAGCATCGACATGCCGGATCAGTTCGAGGCGGCCGAGCGGATCGCCAGGCGGCGCGGCATCACCCGGGCCGACCTGGACGCCTTCGGGCTGCGCTCGCAGCTCAATGCCGCCACGGCCTGGGCGGCCGGGCACTTCGACCGCGAGGTCATCGGCGTCAAGGCGCCGGTGCTCGACGCGGACCGCCAGCCGGCCGGCGAGACCGCGACGGTCGACCGGGACCAGGGCCTGCGGGAGACGACGCTCGAGGGCCTGGCGAAGCTGAAGCCGGTACTGGACGGCGGCCTGCACACGGCGGGCACGTCGTCGCAGATCTCCGACGGCGCCGCGGCGCTGCTGCTCGTCGACGAGCGCCGGGCCCGTGACCTCGGCCTGCGGCCGCGGGCCAGGATCGTGGCCCAGTGCCTGATCGGCGACGAGCCCTGCTACCATCTGGACGGCCCGGTCGCCGCCACCGAGCGGGTGCTGCGGCGCAGCGGCATGTCGATCGGCGACATCGACGTGTTCGAGGTCAACGAGGCTTTCGCGTCAGTCGTGCTCTCCTGGATGAGCGTGCACAAGCCCGATCCGGACCGGGTCAACGTCAACGGCGGCGCGATCGCGCTCGGTCACCCGGTGGGCAGCACCGGATCCCGGCTGCTCACCACGGCCCTGCACGAGCTTGAGCGGCGCGACGCCAGCGTGGCGCTGATCACGATGTGCGCCGGCGGCGCGATGGCCACCGCCACCATCATCGTGCGCATCTAGCCCGCCGCGCTCCGCCGCGGCTAGACCCTGATCGCCCTGGCTAGTCGTCTTCGATCGTGATGCCGAGGGCGCCGGCCAGGATGAAGGCCAGGGCGACGGCGTCGGCGCTGGTGATGATGGCGCCGCGCAGGCTGGTCACCCCGCTGATCCCGGTCAGCTCGCAGCGGTTCAGCCTGGTCCCGGTCATCTGGGCGCCAGAGAACTGCGCCCCGGTCAGCTCGCATTCCTCGAAACGGGCGCCGCGCAGATCGGCGTCGGCGAAGTCGGCCTGCTCCATCCGGCAGCCGGTGAACACGACGTCGTCGAACTTGCTGGCCCGGAACGATGACAGGTCGATCCGGCAGCCGTCGAAGGTGACGTCGCGCAGGTGGTCGTCCAGCCAGGACAGGCCGGTCATCCGGCTCGCCGTGACCGCCACCCGGGTGAACGAGCAGTCCAGCGCGCGCAGGTTGGCCAGGTCGCACCGGTCGAACGCCACATCGCGGATCAGCGTTCGCCGCAGCCTGGCCTGGCTCAGGTTGACGTTGCCGTACCGGCACGCCTCGATCTCGGCTCCGGTCACCTCGCGGCCGGAAAGATCCAGGTCAGCGAAGGCCAGCGACTCGTAGACGCCGCCGTCCTCCAGGTCCTGATCGGCGAGCGTGGCCGCCGTCAGCTCGGCGGGAAGGTCGGGCGCCGATGGCTGGCGCGACCCCTTCTTCCGCGCGCGATCGGTTCGGCCAGGCATCCGGTCATGCTACCGGCGTGCCTAGCCGGCCGGAACTGGCTTGCGGCCGACCCCCGCGTAGAACCAGGCCCGCTCCGGATGCTCGGGCGGCCCGCCGTCCGGGCGCCAGAGCGGCAGGTAGACCAGGCCGGGCTCGACCATGTCGAAGCCCTCGAAGAAGCGCATGATCTCCGCGCCCGTCCTGGTGTGGGCGGCCGCTGTTGTGCTCTTGTACAGGTCCTTGACCTGGGCGGCGGCTCCGGGAGCTGCATCGTCGGTGGCATGGGAGATCGCCAGGAAGCTGCCGGGCGCCAGCCCGCTGACGAACCTGCGCACCACGCCGACCGGGTCGTCGGAATCCGGCACGAAGTGCAGCACCGTGACCATCAGCAGGCCGACCGGCTGGCCGAAGTCGATCAGTGCTGTCACGTCCGGGTGGCCGAGCACGGTCTCGGGATCACGCAGGTCGGCCCTGATCACCGTCGCGAGCGGGTTGCCGCTCAGGATCTGCCTGCTGTGCGCGACCGCGACCGGGTCGTTGTCGACGTAGGCAACCCGGGCGGCCGGGTCGCCCCGCTGCGCGATCTCGTGCACGTTCTCCTGCGTCGGAATGCCGGACCCCAAGTCAAGGAACTGACGGATTCCGGCGTCGAGCAGGAAGCGGACCGCGCGGCCGAGGAACGCCCGGTTCTCGGCCACGATGTGCCTGGCGTGCGGCTCTGCCTGCAGCAGCCTGCGGGCAAGCTCGCGGTCAGCGGCGAAATTGTGGTGACCGCCGAGGAAGTAGTCATACAGCCGGGCCACGCTCGGCCGGTCTGTTTCTACGCCCTCGGGGACCAGCCCGGTGTCGGTCATCGGCGCTCCTTGTCAGCGCCAGGCGGCGCGTCATCAGCGGCATGCTCGCTGACGGCCCGGGCACGCCGGTATTCCGCCAGCTTCTCGTCAAGCTCGCGCACCGCGGGTGTGTCGTCGGCGACCCTGAGCTGGCGGCGCAGCAATTCGACCCGGCGCGCGATCCGCCGGGAACTGTTGAGCGTGGTGAGCCTGGCCGAGTCGGCCAGCGTCTCGCACGCCTCTTCGTACTCGCGCTGCTTGATCAGCGCTTCCGCGCGGAAGGCCAGCGTGAGAGCACTGTTATGCAAATTAAGCGGAGTAACCAGGCCAAGCGACCGGCGTGCCGCATCCGATGCATCCACCGGCATGTCGAGCCGGAGCGCGCACTCGCTCTCCGTGCCCCAGTAGAACGACCGGTCGTAGAAGTACCACCACGGCGAGCGCGGCGTGTCGTCGCTGATCGTGGCCAGCGCCTCCTGCTCCCGGTCGAGCGCCGCCTGGCAGCGGCCGACCTGGCCGGCCACCGCGTAGGCGCGCGCCGTGACGTCAGCGGCGTAGGCCACCGCGTAGGGGCTGCCGCTTGCCCTGGCTGCCTGCAGCGCTGCCTGGGCATGGTCGACGGCCTGGCGGGGGCGCTGCCGCACGGCGGCTAGCTGGCTGGACGCCGACAGCGTGTAAGCGACCAGGTCGTTGTTGCCGGCCCGGTAGGCCGCCGACCGGGCGTCGTCGTAGTAGTAGCGCGCCGCCTTCTGGTCACCGAGGTTGAACATCAGCCAGCCGATCAGCTGCGTCAGGTCGCCGTAGGTGGTCAGCGCCTGGCTGGTCACGATCTCCGGCACGTTCCTGGCGAGCGCCGCCATCGCCGAGCGCAGCGCCATCGCGGGCTGCAGGGTAATGCGCGGCCCCACGGCCCCGCCGAGCCGGCGCAGGCCAGCGACGACCTCGCCGGTGTAGCCGACGATCGCGAGGTCAGGCTGGATCCGGCCGGACCTGGCCGTCCCCACGATGCGGGGCACTTCGAGCACGGGCGCCGCGGCCACGACCGCCAGCGCCGTACTCGCCTCGAGCAGCAGCGTCCGGCGCCGGAGCCTGATGCCCGGCTCGTCGCCATCGCCTGGCTGCTCGATAACGCTGGCTTCGGCCTGCCTGATCATCTCGAGTGCCGCATGCAGGGGGGAGGAGGCCACGTCTGCTTTCTCGCCCGTCGCCGGTGGCCTGGTGACCTGCGCCCGGGCCGGCCGGTCCCACTCGGGGAACTCTGCCTGTCCCTGGCCGTGCGCGTAGAGCCGGGCCAGCCCGTGGCCCTGCGTGCGCTCGCGCACCTGAAGGCCAGCCACCGGAGCCGGCCTGGCGCCGTAATCCTGGCAGTCGGTCAGCAGGTCGGTGACCTTGCACTCGTAGAGCCTGGCGAGGCGGTCGAGGGTGTCGAGCGACGGCGAATGGCCCGTCTGCCCCGGCCACTGCTCCCAGTACGAGAAGCTCTTGAAGGTCTTAGGATCGTCCGGCCACAACTCGGTCCAGCGCTCGGCTGCCTGCGGCTGGCTCCAGCCGTGCGCCTGGCGCAGCGCCACCCGGGGATTGACGCGGTACGTCACCTGGAAGACGGCTCCGATTTCAGCCCAGCTTCGCCCTCGCTGGCGCAGTTGCACGGCTTGCAGCGCCTGTGCCTGACGAACGCTTCGCGGCTTTCCTGTCACACCTGGCTTCCTTCACGCCTTTTGTTCGCGGTATTGGCGGCTCGTTTCCGTCCCTGCTCTGACGGTAACCCCGAAACATTGGTTGCGGAGCCATTTTGACTCCGTTCCTCCCCGGCGAACGGGGAGAATCTGATGACGAGAACCTTCGCGCCGTGAACTGGATCAACTATGGCCGTAGCAGGTCGCCAGTCCGCGGCAACGGAGCACGGTCGCTGGCAAAAGTCTGGCTAGACAGCGAATGCATTTATTTCGTGGCATAACTGCCGCGACCTACTCCGTACTGGAAGTGACCGATGACGTACCCGTCCAGCGGCAGCGCTGATGTCGCCGCCAGGGCATGGACTGAGTCACGCCGCAGCCGCCTTGAGCTCGCTGTCGTTCCAGCCGCGGTCCGGATCGCGCGGCTGTGGACGGCCGATCAGCTCGCCGCGGCTGGCCCGGCACCGGGTCCCGCCGACGCCGATCTCATCGACGCCGCCGTGCTGGCTGTCTCTGAGCTGGTCACCAACGCCATCCGGGCGGTCAACCGGGTGACGGCGGCCAGCCAGGCACCGGCAGCGGCCATTCCCGGCAGCACTCTTACCGCCCCGGTACTGGCGAGCAACGCGCTCGCCGGTGCCGCCCGGCCGCCCGAAGCCGGTCGACCGCCCAGCGGCTGGCAGCACAGCCCTCTGGCCGGGAACGCCATCCAGGGTCCGCCGGCGAACGGCGCGGTGGCTGGCGTAGCCGGCACTGTCAGCGCGGTGGCCGGCCCGGTCAGCGCAGCCCTGCCCGGCCGGATCCTGTCCTTCGGGGATCTGCCGTACGGGCCTGGCCTGCCCGGCTCGGCCCGGCCGTCCGGCTCGGCGCGGCCGTCCGGCTCCGTCATGCCGTCCGGCTCCGCGATTCAGTCCGGCTCGGTTATGCGTTCCGGCTCGGTAACGCCGGCCGCGCCAGCCAGGGTCTCGCTGGTCATCGCGCGCTGCACAGCACTCGTGCGGATCGAGGTCCGCGACAGCTCACCCGTTCCGCTGCCGCCCACCTGTCACCGCGACGCGGACGACGAAACCGGCCGCGGCCTGACCGTGGTCGCCGCCCTAGCCGAGCGCTGGGGATGGCAGCCGGAGGCGTCCGGGAAGGTGGTGTGGTGTGAGCTGGCCAGTTAGCCCGGCTACAGCGCAGATAGCCGGGCTAACTGGCCTGGAAAGGTCATCGCCTAGTGGGTCATGATCCATTGATTGATCTGGGCGAACGACTCATCGGCCGACGGATGCAGGGCGATGTCGTGACCGGTATCGCCGATCACGTCGACGCTGAGGCTGGAGGATGACGAATAGTATGGCCATTCAGTGGCGAGCAGGACGCCCGGCTGCGAGCAGTCGAGCACCGGCGGGGCGGTACAGAAGATGGCGTCTTGTGCCCCGATCACGACGAGCACGGGCGCGGTAATACTGTCCGATACGTTGAAGCCGGCCGGCAGCGCCCAGGTGGTAGCCAGCGTCGCGAGATCGGTAGCCGGGACGACGTCCTTGTGGGCCTCGTCATAGCTGACGACGGCGGGATCGGCCGAGGGTGCGTAGAAGTCCGCTGAGCGGTCGCCGGGAAGGGTCGTCAGGTAGCCCAGGTCCAGGCCGCGCAGGAGGAACTGCGGGTCGAGGGCCGCGGGGTAAAGCAGCGACGTCAGGGTCGTGGCGAAGCCGACTCCGACCGTGGGCGCGTGCAGCAGCCCGGTGACGACCACCCGGCTCACGTCGTGGTAGGTGCCGGCCTCCTGAATCGAGATGACCGAACCGAGCGAGTGCCCGATGAGGTTCACCTGGCCGAAGCCGAGGCTGGCCTGGAGCCAGCCGACGATCTGATGCAGGACGTACGCCTCGCTGCTGATCGTGAGGCTGGTGCTCAGCGGGTGGCTGCTCGCGCCGGTGCCAAGCCGGTCGTAGTCGAAGGTGGCCCGCCCAGCCTGGAGCGTCTTGTCGACGTAGGAGTAGAGCGCCGGATCGACCGGCCAGTCCCAGTACGAGCTGTTATAGGTCGCCCCTGGCGTGGTGACGTCGACCTCGTGCGGCCCGGGCGCCCAGGTAACCGGCTCGCAGTAGGTCCCCGAGACCATCTGCCTGGCTGGCTGCCCCGAGGCCAGTGCGACCGGCAGGCTGATGCTCCGGCAGGTGCCGTCGCTGCTGCTGGCGGCCAGAGCCGGAGCGGCGCCGGAAAGCTGCCAGGTCAGCCCCGCGGTGACGAGGACGACGACGGCGGCGGGTACATTTCTCATTTCTTGAACTCCCTGCGGAAGAAGGCCGGCCCCAGATCAGGCTAGGCCAGCCACCGTTCCGACGCAGTGTGATCGTGTCACTACGTTCAGGACTCCCCCGGCCGGCCGAAGCGGCCTGCGTTACGGATGCTGGCTGCTGACCGAGATGACCTCGCCGGTCAGGTACGAGGCGTAGTCACTGGCCAGGAAGACCATGACGTTCGCCACCTCCCACGGTTCCGCCGACCGGCCGAACGCCTCCCTGGTGACCAGCTCGTCCAGCACGTCCTCGCTCATCACCTTGGCCAGGAACGGGTGCCTGGCCAGGCTCGGCGACACGGCGTTCACCCTGATCCCGTGCTCGGCCACGTCCATCGCGGCGCACCTGGTCAGCGCCATCACGCCGGCCTTCGCGGCGGCGTAGTGCGCCTGCCCGGGCTGGGCCCGCCAGCCGAGCACCGACGCGTTGTTGACGACCGCGCCCCCGCCGCCCTGGGCGACCAGCTGCCGCAGCGCTGCCCTGGTGCAGCGCAGCGTCCCGGTGAGCGTGACGTCGAGCACGCGCGACCACTGCGCGTCGGTCATCTCGAGCACCGAGGCGGTCCCGCCGAGGCCCGCGTTGCTGATCATGACGTCGATCCGGCCGTACCGCTGCACAGCCCCGTCGATCAGCGCCTGGACCTGCTCCTCGCTGGTGACGTCGCAGGAAACGGACCAGACCCGGTCGGCGCCGTAGCGCCCGGCCAGCTCCGTGTGCCTGGCGGCCAGCCGGGCGGCGTGCGCGTCGCTGAGCGCGAGGCTCGCTCCCTCCTCCAGGCAGCGGCGCGCAGCGGCGCCGCCGATCCCCGTCCCCGCCCCGGCGGTCAGGACGACGATCTTGCCGGCCAGCAGGTCCCGGCCGGGCGGCGGGACGGCAGGCCCGCTGGGCGTCATCCCGGCCGTCCTGCCCGGCCCGGCGCCGGAGTCGGCTCGCGCGGCAGCCCGAGCGCGCGGCCGGCGATGATGCCAAGCTGGATCTCGTCCGACCCGCCGTAGATCGTGTCGGCACGGCTGAACAGATACAGCCGCTGCCAGGCGTCGAGCTCGTACGGCCTGGCCCCGGCGACCAGTGCGCGCGCCCCCGCCACCTCCATGGCCAGCTCCCCGAGGGCCTTGTGCCACCGGGCCCAGAGCAGTTTCATAACGGAAGCTGCCGCGCCAGCGTCGGCCTCAGGCCGCTCGACCGCGGCGAGAGTCTCAAGTGCGCAGGCGCGGAGCACCTCCAGTCCCACCCAGGCCCGTGCGATCTTCTCGCGCAGCGCCGGATCGGCACGGCCCCGCCTGACCTGCGCCACGATGTCGTCGAACTCGCGCCGGAACTGGATCTGCTGGCCGAAGGTCGCCGCGCCGCGCTCGACTCCGAGCAGGTACCTCGCCACCTTCCAGCCGTCTCCCGGTTCGCCGAGCACCAGGTCAGCGTCGGTCCGGGCACCGTCGAAGAAGACTTCGCTGAACTCGCTGGTGCCGGTCAGCTGGCGGATCGGCCGGACCGTGACCCTAGGCTGGCGCATCGGCACGAGCAGCATCGACAGCCCGCGGCCGCGCCGCGAACCTGGCTCGGTCCTGGCCAGTACGAAGCACCAGTCGGCGACGTGCGCCAGCGACGTCCAGACCTTCTGGCCGGTGACCTCCCAGTGGTCGCCGGCGAGCCGCGCGGTCGTGGCGATGGATGCCAGGTCGGAGCCCGCGCCCGGCTCGGAGAATCCCTGGCACCACAGCTCGGTCACCGACGCGATGGCCGGCAGGAAGCGGCGCTGCTGCTCCGGCGCGCCGAAGGCGATCAGCGCGGGGCCGAGCAGCTGCTCGCCCATATGGCTGACCCTGGCCGGACCGTCAGCCCTGGCGTACTCCTCGTGGAAGATCATCTGCTGGCTGATGGTCGCGCCGCGGCCGCCGTGCTCGGCTGGCCAGCTCAGCGTGGTCCAGCCCGCCGCCGACAGGTGCCGGTCCCAGGCCAGCCGCTCCTCGAACGCCTCATGCTCGCGGCCAGGGCCGCCGGCCCCGCGCAGCCCGGCGAACTCGCCGGCCAGGTTCCGCGCCAGCCAGTCGCGGATTGCGGTGCGGAACTCCTCGTCGCTGAGCCTCGCGAGTGCAGCCGCCGCTGCCGGCCCGGACGCTTGAGCCGGTCCGGACTCGGCTGGCGCTCGCGTTGCTGGTCCAGGCGCCGCGGTGCGCTTGCCCAGCACCATCGAGGTCTCCCGTCACCGCAGCTGCAGTCCTTGCCGCGGATGAGGCGGCGCGCTCAGCCTAGCAACGAGCCGCGTGCCCGAGATAGACAAGTATGCGACGTCGACCCCGCATCGCTAGGCCGACCTCGGTGCGATAGCTCACATGTCACGAGTTTGCGTCATGATCACAACCTCACCGAGAGCGAGCCTGGCCCAACCGTGCCCTGCACGCGGACGATGCCTGCTCCCCGCCCATGACTCGGCCTGGCTGGCCACGCGAGTGTGTCCGCCCGGCATCCGCGCAGCGTGGAGTAGACCCGGTACCGGAGCGTGCCGCCCGCGAGCTTCGTCACCCGGTGCAGTCTCGCGAAGTCACGCACCGATCCGCCGGCCAGGATCTTGTGACGCGACACCCGCGGCGTGATGGCAGGTGGCGTCCGCGGCGTCCGCTTCACCACCGTGAAGCACTCGCCGACCTGGCCCCCGGAGTACGAGGCGGGGGCAGCGGATCCGTCATCGTCACACCCTGGACCGTGCCCGCCCGTTGTTCGTCGCCGTGACCACGTATCCGATCTGGTCACCCACCAGCACCTCTAAGCGCGAATTTCGGCTGCGCAACTGATTACCATTTTCGGGGATATCCGATTAGACCGGGCAGACCTTTCATCGTGCGAGTTGCCTGGTATTCGTCATAGTAAATGCGGGCCATCTGCCGCGGCCGGCCTGTAGTCAGTGCTGGCAGCCTGCCGTTAGGCTCGCCCTACCAAGCACTTGCTTGCCGGAGGAGTCCCTTGGCTGTCACGATCCCAGCGGCGCTGCAGGCCGCTGCCAGGGAGTTCGGCGACGCGATCGCAGTGACCGAGCCCGGCGGTCCCACGCTGACCTACCGCGACCTGGAGCAGCAGGTCCGTGACGTGGCGAGGGCGCTGATCGCGAGCAGGATCGAGCCGGGCGACCGGGTGGCGATCTGGTCGCCGAATACCCATCACTGGGTTCTCGGCGGGCTCGGCGCTCTCTGCGCCGGGGCCACTCTGGTCCCGGTGAACACGCGCTACGCCGGTCCCGAGGCGCTCGACGTCATCAGCCGGAGCCGGGCCAGGGCGCTGCTCGTCGCGGGCCCGTTCCTGCGCACCGACCGGCATGCCCTGCTGGCCGTCGCGGCAGCCGAAGCCGGAGCAGCGCTGCCCGACCTGATCGTCACGATCCCGGTCGAGTCTGACGAGGTGGCCGCGCTCGGCTGGGCGGATTTCGTCGCACGGGCGGCCGAGGTTCCGGAGGCCGCCGCCGACGAGCGGGCCGCCCGGGTGCTGCCTGACGATGTCAGCGACATCCTTTTCACCTCGGGCACGACCGGGCGGAGCAAGGGCGCGATGTCCGCGCACCGGCAGGCGCTCGATGTCGCCCGGGCCTGGGCGCAATGCGCGGAGCTGACGAGCGCCGACAACTACCTGATCGTCAACCCGTTCTTCCACAGCTTCGGCTATAAGGCAGGGGTACTCGCCTGCCTGCTGACCGGCGCGACTATCGTGCCGCAACTGGTCTTCGACGCTGGTCAGGCGCTGCGGCTGATCGAAGCGGAGCGGATCACCGTGTTCCCCGGAGCGCCGGCGATCTATGCCTCGATCCTCGATCATCCGGAGCGGGACCGCCGCGATCTGTCCAGCCTGAGGCTGGCGGTCACCGGCGCCGCGGTTGTGCCGGTCGCGCTGGTCGAGCGGATGCGCGCCGAGCTGAGCTTCGATTCGGTGCTGACGGCCTACGGGCTCACCGAGGCCGTCGTCGTGACGATGTGCCGGCCCGGTGACGATCCCGAGACAGTGGCCACGACCTCGGGCCGGGCGACCGCCGGCTTCGAGATCAGGATCGCTCCGGCCGGCCACGACGGCGCCCGGCCGGCCGACGGCGCGGGCGAGGCCGGGGACACGGCCGGCGAGATCTTGCTGCGGGGTCCGAACGTGATGCTCGGGTACCTCGACGACCCGGTCGCGACGGCCGAGGCGATCGACGCCGACGGCTGGCTGCACACGGGCGACGTCGGCCGTCTCGACGAACGCGGGTACCTGACGATCAGCGACCGGCTCAAGGACATGTATATCTGCGGCGGATTCAACGTGTACCCGGCCGAGGTCGAGCAGGCGCTGACCCGGCACCCCGCCGTCGCCGAGTCCGTGGTGATCGGAGTTCCCGACGGCAGGCTGGGCGAGGTCGGCAAGGCATTCGTCGTGCTCAGGCCGGGCATTGCGGCGACAGCGGGCGAACTGATTGAGTTCTGCAAGGCGCGGGTCGCTAACTACAAGGTCCCTCGCCAGGTCGAATTCCGCAGCAACCTGCCGCGCAATCCGGCCGGGAAACCGCTCAAGCGGCTGCTCAGACAGGAGTCCTGATGACCGACCACGAGGCCCCGGCCATGCCAGCGGAGGAGGCCGCCGAACCGGTCGTGCTCTACGAGCGGCGCGGCAGCGCGGCCCTGATCACGCTGAACCGGCCGAGGTACCGGAACGCGCAGAACTCCGTGATGACCTACGCGCTCGACGACGCCTTCGAGCGAGCGGTCAACGACAACGACATCCGGGTCATCGTGCTGGCGGGCGCCGGGGACCACTTCAGCGCCGGCCATGACATCGGCACGCCGGGCCGGGACGTCCGCGTCCCCTACGACCGCAAGGCCGTGATCTGGTGGGACCACACGGACAAGGCCGGCGCCGACGCCCGGTACGCCCGCGAGATGGAGGTCTACCTCGGCATGTGCCGGCGCTGGCGGGAGATACCCAAGCCGTCGATCGCGATGGTGCACGGCGCCTGCATCGCGGGCGGGCTGATGCTGGCCTGGGTCTGCGACCTGATCATCGCCTCCGACGACGCGTTCTTCGCCGATCCCGTGGTCCGGATGGGGATCCCCGGCGTGGAGTACTTCGCCCATCCGTGGGTGCTCGGGCCCAGGTTCGCCAAGGAGGCGCTGTTCACCGGAGACCGGTTCACCGCGCAGCGGGCCTACGAGCTCGGCATGGTCAACCGGGTCGTGCCGCGCTCCGAGCTCGCCGAGACGACGTTCGCGATGGCGGACAAGATTGCCACGATGCCCCCGTTTGGCCTCTCGCTTGTCAAGCGCGCGGTGAATCAGTGCGAGGACCTGATGGGAATGCGCCCTGGAATGGACTCGACCTTCGGCCTGCACCATGTCGCCCACGCGCACAACGCGGAGACCGCGGCCGACTCCCTGGCCGGGATGGACGCGCGGTCGATGAAGTCGGCAGCCCAGGTCCCGGCAGCCCAGGTCCCGGCGGCTGAACAGGCGTGAACCTCGATCCTGACCCGCAGGCCGAGGCCTTCCGCGCCGAGGTCCGCGCGTGGCTGACGGCCAGCGTGCCCGATCCGCCGCTGCCGTCGGTGAACACGGCCGAGGGGTTCGCCGCCCACCGGGAGTGGGAGCGCCAGCTGGCCAGCGCACGGCTGGCCGTCGTCTCGTGGCCCGAGCGCTACGGCGGCCGGGACGCGACGCTGGCGCAGTGGCTGGTCTTCGAGGAGGAGTACTACCGGGCCGGCGGACCGGTACGGGTCGGCCAGAACGGCCTGTTCCTGCTGGCGCCGACGCTGTTCGCGCACGGGACCGCCGAGCAGCAGGACCGGATCCTGCCGCCGATGGCGACCGCCGAGCACGTGTGGGCGCAGGCCTGGTCCGAGCCCGGCGCGGGCAGCGATCTCGCGGCGATCCGCTCGATGGCGGTGCGAGTGAGGGGGGATAGCGAAGGGGGCACGGGGAGGCGGGTGGGGGGCGGGGGGTGGCGGCTGTCCGGGCAGAAGACCTGGAGCACCAGGGCGGCCCTCGCCGACCGGGCCTTCGGCCTGTTCCGCTCCGATCCCGGGGCGGAGCGCCATCGCGGCCTGACCTACCGGATGTTCGACCTGCGGGCGCCCGGCGTGACCGTCCGCCCCATCGCTCAGCTGGACGGCGAGCCCGGGTTCGCGGAGATCTTCCTCGACGACGTCTTCGTGCCGGACGCCGACGTGATCGGCGCCCCAGGCGAGGGCTGGCGGGTCGCGATGTCGACGGCGAGTCACGAGCGCGGGCTGTCGCTGCGCAGTCCGGGCCGGTTCCTCGCCGCGGCCGACCGCCTGATCGGGCTCTGGCAGCGCAGCGGCGACCCGTCCGCCACGCTCGGCGAGCGGGTCGCCGATGCCTGGATCGGCGCTCGGGCCTACCAGCTGCACACCTTCGGCACCGTCGCGGCGCTTGAGGCGGGCGGCTCGCTGGGCCCTGAGTCGAGCCTGGGGAAGGTGTTCTGGTCCGAGCTCGATGTCGATATCTGCGAAACGGCCCTCGACCTGCTCGGCCCCGGAGCGGAGGTGCTCGGCCGCCCGGCGCCGGACGGAGACTGGATCGGCAGTCACCTGTTCTCGCTGGCCGGGCCGATCTACGCGGGCACCAACGAGATCCAGCGCTCCGTCATCGCGGAGCGGCTGCTCGGGCTGCCGCGATGAGATTCGCGCTCAGTGACGAGCAGCGCCAGTTCGCGCTGGGAGCTCATCCGGTCGATCTGGTCGTTGCCTGCGAGGAGCTAGGTCACCACCCGCTGCCGGGGCCGGTCGCCGAATCCGTCGCCGCCGTCCCCCAGTTGCTCGCCGCCCTGCTCACCGGCGCCCGCGCCCGCGACTGGCTGGCCGCGCTGGCGTCCGGGGACCTGATCGCGACGCTGGCCAGGCCGCCGCTGCTGCCCTGCGCGCTGGACGCCGACGCCGCCGGGCTGGCGCTGCTGGCCGACGCCGGCTCGGTCTGGTCCGCACTGCCCGGGGCCAGGCTGGAGTCGGCGGACCGGGCCAGGCGGCTGTTCGCGGTTACGCCGGACCAGGCGCTGGCCACCGGGCCGGACGCTGTAACCGCCGTCTCACGTGCCATCGACCACGGCACGCTGGCCAGCGCGGCGCTCCTGCTCGGCGCCGGGCGCGGGCTGCTCGAGGCCAGCACGCGGCACGCCAGGACGAGGGAGCAGTTCGGCAGGCCGGTCGGAGCGTTCCAGGCGGTGAAGCACGCGCTCGCCGACGTGCTCATCGGCCTGGAGTTCGCCAGGCCGATGCTCTACGCGGCCGCCATCGCGCTCGGCGGCAACGCCCCGACGACCGCCCGTGACATCTCCGCGGCCCGGGTCGCCTGCGCCGATGCGGCCCGACGCGCCGCACGCGCCGCGCTGCAGGTCCACGGCGCGATCGGCTACACGCTGGAGTGCGACATCAGCCTCTGGCTGGCCAAGGTACGGTCGCTGTCGTCGACCTGGGGCAGCCAGGCGGAGCACCGGGCCGTCGTCCTCGCGGCACTGGTGCAGGATCGGGCGGGCGCATGGAGCTGACCGGGGAGCGGCGGGCGTTGCGGGACGCGGTCCGTGACCTGCTGCGGCGGAACCCGCCCGAGCTCAGTCCGCCGGATACCGGCCCCGGCTACGACCCGGAGCTGTGGCGGCTGCTGTGCGAGATCGGCGTGGCCGGCCTTGCCGTCCCCGAGCGATACGGCGGCACCGGGGCTGGTCCGGTCGAGGTGAGCATCGTCGCCGAGGAGCTCGGCCGGCGGCTGGCCCCCACTCCCCTGATCGGCTCGGCAGTGCTCGCCACGCAGGCGATCCTCGCGGCTGACGACACCGACGCCTGCGAGCGGTTGCTGCCGGAAATGATCAGCGGAGGGCTGATCGCCGCGCTGGCCTGGACCGGCCCCGACGGCGGCTGGGATCCTGCCGGAGCCGCCTTTCACGCGGCCGCGCGGAGCGGCGGCGGCTGGACGCTGACCGGGGCAGCTCACTACGTGCTCGACGGCGACGCGGCGCACGTGCTGGTCGCCGCGGCCGCGATGCCGGCCGGCGGCCTCGGGCTCTTCGAGGTCGATCCCGGTCAGCCAGGAGTCGACCGGCAGGCTGCCGCCGCGATGGACCAGACGAGGCGGCTGGCCGTGGTCCGGCTCGCGGCGGCGGCAGACCGGCCGCTCGGGCCCGCGACGCAGGCCCGCAACGGCGCCGA
>Ga0307373_10002550_pt1 | contig 32686 bp, 37 predicted proteins | sample OX2MG_FD_202534 | JGI IMG/M metagenome (GOLD analysis project Ga0307373, IMG submission 202534) | Soil microbial communities from Risofladan, Vaasa, Finland - OX-2 | ecosystem: Environmental > Terrestrial > Soil > Coastal area > Acid sulfate soil | place: Finland: Risofladan, Vaasa | collected...
GCGCTCGCGATGCCTGTCCACGGCGCGTTCGCGGCGCACGGGATCCCGCCCGCGCAGGACCACCTCGCGTTCGCTCCCGCGCGCCTGCTCGCGATCGCGGCGAACATCCTCGGCACGGTGGCCGTCGTGGTCGTCGCGCTGCGCTCGATCCGGAGACGCCCGCTCGGGAACAGCCTCATCGTGCTCGGCGTGGCTGCGGCCGCCGCAGGGAGCGGCGTTGCCGGCCTGGGGGCCGGCGGCGCGGCCGTCGGCATCGCAGTGGGCGCCGCCCTCCTCTACGCCGGGTTCGTGGCACCTGCCACGTTTTCGCGTGGGTTTATTCACACGGTCTTTACGAAATCGCCCCTAGGGTGACGAACGCATAGCCGCGCCAAGTGGTGCGCCCCCCGTGCGGCGGGGAGCTCCAAGCCCATTCGGCCTACGACAGTGCAAACGACCTCAGGGAGGATCTTTTGCGGCGATTACTCCTGGCTTCGGCCATGTTGTTCCTGGTGTGTGTTTCTGCGGCTTTTGGAGCCCAGGCAAAAGACAAGGCGGCCAAGCGCACCGGCCGGGCGGCGGCGCTCCATTACCTCGACGGCGAGCTCCAGCGCTACGAGCAGCAGACGTGGTACTGGCAGCGGCTGACCGGCGCACCCCTTGCGAATACGGCCGGCCGAACGCTCGCCTCGATGTCCGTCTCGGACCTCGAAGGCACCGTGCGGACGTGGCAGCGCCGAGCCCTCACGGCCCACCGGCGTGCCCAGCGTCCGCCCCACATGCGCGAGTGGATGTGCATCCACCACTTCGAGGGCGCCTGGAACGACGTCGGCGGCCCGTACTGGGGCGGGCTCCAGATGAACATCACCTTCCAGGAGCATTACGGCGGCTGGCTGTACCGGACGAAGGGAACGGCCGACCACTGGACGCCGCTGGAGCAGATCTGGGTGGCGGAGAAAGCGCTCCAGAGCAGGGGTTTCTGGCCCTGGCCGAACACCGCGAGGATGTGCGGGCTGATCTGACATCGTCGTGACTTGACAGAGACATCATTGTGATGTCATAGTGCCGTCATGCAGATCGACGGCTACGTCCAGGCACTTCGAGAAGACCTCGCCCGCATCGCAGCGGTCGGGGACGAATCCACCGCTCGCGCTGCCGAGCTCCTCTCCGTCGCGCTCGAGTCCGCGGTCGGCCGGCGCCTCCTCGAGGCCCTCGGCGAGGCCGCCCTCGAGCTGAACTCGCAGCTCGACAACGGCCGGGTCGAAGTCCGGTTCGCGGGCAGCGACCCGGAGCTCGTCTACATCCCCGACGAAGAGGCCGCGCCGGCGGAGCCCGCCGATGAGGCATTCACGGCCCGCATCACGCTGCGGCTCCCGGAGAGCCTGAAGACGCGGCTCGACGCCGCCGCCGCCCTCCACGGCATGTCCGTGAACACCTGGCTCGTCCAGGTGCTCGTGCGCGCCCTGGAGCCCCGCACCCCGTCCGGCGGCAGCCGCCGCCGCCTCACCGGCTACGGCCGGAGCTGAAAGGAGTCGACATGATCATCCTCAGCCCTCCCACGAGCGTCCGGATCCACTGGATCTACGAGGACCCGTCCGGCAACCCCAAGTCGGCAGTGCGGAAAGCGGCTGTCTGAGATGGCGCTGCACACGTTCCACACCCCCGGTCCCGTCGAGCTCGAGGTGAAGCTCCCGACCGGGGACATCGAGGTCGAGACCGTCGACGGCGATGAGTCGACCGTCGAGGTGACGGGCAACGAGCGCCTCGTCGAGCAGACCACGGTCGAGCTCGTCGGCAACCGTCTCGTCGTCGAGCTGCGCAGCAAGTTCGGGCGGGGGATCACGATCTCGATCGGCGACATCAACATCGTCGGCTCACCGGTGCGCATTCGCGCCCGCGTCCCGCACTCGAGCCGGGCGGAGTTGTCGACCGCGGCGGCCGACATGGAACTGCGCGGCCGCTTCGCCGCGCTCGACGCGAAGACCGCGTCCGGCGACCTCTCGCTCGAGGGTGAAGTGGAAGGGAACGCCGACGTGAAGACGGTGAGCGGCGACGTTCGCCTCCGCTCGGTCGGCGGCGATCTTCGCGCGCAGACCGTCTCCGGCGACGTGACCTCTGCGTCCGTCGGCGGCGACGTCACCGCGAAGTCGGTCTCCGGCGACGTGCGCATCGACTCGAAGCGCGAAGGCCGTGTCACCGTGCAGTCCGTGTCGGGCGACATCGAGGTGGGCGTCACGGCGGGAACGAACCTCGACGTCGACGCCGGCTCCGTGTCGGGCGACCTCAGCTCCGAGGTGGCGCTCGGCAGCGACATCGGCGACATCGGCGGCGACGGGCCGACGCTCGTCGTGCGCGGCAAGACGGTCAGCGGCGACTTCAAGGTCTTCCGCGCGGCGTGAGAGCGCTGCTCCGCAGACGGGACGTCCGCCTCCTTCTGGGGGGCCAGTCGCTCTCGATGTTCGGGGACTGGGCGATGATCATCGCGCTCGGGATCTGGGCTCGCGTGCTCACGGGCTCGAACGCCGAGGCCGGGCTCGTCTTCCTCTGCTTCGGCGCCGCCGGCATGGTCGCGCCGCTCGGCGGGCTCGTCGTCGACCGGCTGCCGAAGAGGCCGCTCATGATCGCGACGCACCTGGCGCTTGCGGGCGTCATGTGCCTGCTGCTGCTCGTGCACACCCGCGCCGAGCTGTGGCTGCTCTACGCCGTCACGGTGCTGTATGGCCTCGGGGGCGACATCTTCGGCGCTGCGCGGTCGGCGATGTTGAAGGCGATGGTCTCCGAGGAGCAGCTCGGCGAGGCCAACGGGCTCCTCCAGTCCATCCGCGAAGGCTTCCGCATCATCGCGCCCGTTGCGGGGGCCGGCCTCTTTGCCGCCTTCGGCGGCCACGTCGTCGCGCTCGTCGACGCGGCCACATTCGTCGGTTCTGCCGCGACCCTCATCGCTCTTCAGTTCAACGAACCGGCCGTCGCCGTACGCGAGCATCACATCCTGCGCGAGCTCTCCGCAGGGCTCTCCTTCATCGCGCGCACGCAAGTGCTGCGCGAGCTGACGATCGGCGTATGCGCCGCGCTCCTCGTCCTCGGTTTCTCCGAGACGCTCATCTTCGCGATCGTCACGAACGGCCTTCACCGCTCGGCCGCGTTCATCGGCGTGCTCGAGACGTTCCAGGGGATCGGCGCCATCGCAGGTGGCGTCACCGCCGCCGTCTTCATGCGCAGGATCGGCGACGTCCGCCTGGCCGGCCTCGGACTGTCCCTCTTCGGAGCCGCGTGCTTCGGCTGGTTGATCCCGAGCCTCGGCAGCGTCCTCCCCTCCGGGGTCGTTGTCGGGGTCGGGATCTCCTGGGCGATCGTCGCGCTCGCGACCGCGTATCAACGGCGCAGCCCCCTGCATGTCCAGGGACGTGTCGCTGCCGCCTCGAACATGCTCTTCAGCGTTCCGCAGACCGCGTCGATCGCGGCGGGCGCTGCGCTCATCACCGTGCTCGACTATCGCCTCGAGATCGTCATCATGGCCGTCGTGACCCTCCTCGCCGCCGCATACCTCTTCACGCGGGCCGGCGAGGTCGAGACTGAGGCCGTGCTCGCTGAAGCCGCTTAGGAAGAACCGCGACTTCCTCCTGCTCCAGTCGGGGCAGGTGTTGTCGACGATTGGCTCGGAGTCGACGGGGATCGCGTACCCGCTCCTCGTGCTGGCGGTGACGCACTCGCCGGCGAAGGCCGGAGTCGTCGGCTTCGCGCGCATCCTCCCGTGGGCGTTGTTCGGGTTCGCGGCAGGCGTCGTGACCGACCGGCTGCCGCGCAAGCGCGTCATGATCACGGGCGACGTCGTCCGCGTCTTCCTCATGACGAGCGTCGTCGTCGTGATCGCCGTCGGCCACATCACCTTCGCGCAGATCGCGATCGTCGCATTCGTCGAAGGAGTGATGTACGTCTTCTTCAACATCGCCGAGATCGGCGCGCTGCGCTCCGTCGTTCTGCCGCAGCAGTTGCCGACCGCGGCGGCGGCCGAGCAGGCGCGCTACTCGACGGTCACCCTCGTCGCGCCGACGCTCGGAGGAGCGCTCTTCGGCATCGGTCGCATGTTCCCGTTCCTCGCCGGCTCGATCTCGCCGGCGTTCTCCCTCGGAACGCTGCTCGCGATCCGCACGCCGTTCCAGCAGGCACGCGAGGCCGACGACTCCACCTGGCGTGCGCAACTCGCGGAGGGCTTCCGCTTTTTGTGGGCACGGCCGTTTCTCCGGTCGTGCGCGCTCATCTTCACGTGGACGAACCTCGCCTTCGAGGGGATCGTCCTCGCCTTCATCGTCATCGCGAAGCGTCAGGGGCTCACGAGCACCGAGATCGGGCTGCTCATCGCAGCGTTCGGAGCGTGCTCGCTCGTCGGGTCGGCGGCGTCGCCGTTCATCCAGAAGCGGCTGTCGATGCGGGCGATCGTGCTCTCGTCGCTGTGGCTCCAGGTCGCCACGGCCGGGTTCCTGATCGATCCGAGCGTGTACGTCCTGCTTGTGTGCACCGTGCCGATGGCGTTCTTCTTCCCGACGGTGAACGCGGTCGTGATCGGCTACCGCGTGGCCGTGACACCCGAGCGTCTGACGGGCCGCGTGAACTCGGTCGCGCGAACGATCGCGCTCTGCGGCGCGCCGCTCGGGCCGCTGATCGCCGGCGTCCTGCTCGGCGTGGTCTCGGAGAGGGACACGATCGCGATCCTCACCGCGCTCCTCGCGGCGCTCGCGATCATCGCCTCCTTGCTTCCGTCGATCCGCAACGCGCCGAGCCTCGACGAGCTCGCACGGCTCGCGCCTACGGAGCCAGTCGTTCCCGAACTAATCGGTTGACGACCTTGGGATCTGCTTTCCCGCCGGTCTCGCGCATCACCTGGCCGACGAAGAATCCGAGCACGCCTTCCTTGCCGCCGCGGTAGGTCTCCACCTGCTCCGGATTGGCGGCGAGGACGGCGTCGATGACCGGCGCGAGCTCCGACTCGTCGCCGACGGCAGCCTGCGCGAGGTAGTCGTCCGCCGCGATTGCGCTCTCGGCCGCTGCCGCGAACGCCTGGTCGAGCGCCTCGCGTGTGACGTTCGCCTGCAGAATCGCCGCCAGCGCAGGTGCGTTCTCCGCGAGGAACTCGCCGCGGTTCATCGCGACGTTCGCGGCCGCGCGCCACTCGACGCCCTCGGCGGCGAGCAGCTCCGCCTTGCGCTCGTTGCCGGTGGACACGAGCTCGGCCGCGAGCGCGAACCCGACGAGCGGCTCGAGCCTGCGGATCCGCGTGCCCGGCGCCTCCGGCAGTTCTGCGCGCAGCCGCTCGACGAGCTCCGCCGGCGGTTCGATCGGCACGAGGTCAGGCTCGGGGAAGTAGCGGTAGTCGTCCGCCTCCTCCTTCGAGCGGTGCACGGTGAGGACGTCGGTGTCGGCCTCGTAGTCGTAGGTCGACTGCTCGACAGGCTGACCCGCCTCGTGCAAGGTGACCTGCTGGCGGAAGGCCGCCTCGATCGCGCGGCCGATGAACGTGAACGAATTCATGTTCTTGATCTCCCACCGCGGACGGAGAATGTCCTCGCCGGGCTTGCGCACGGAGACGTTGACGTCGGCGCGCAGCGTCCCCTTCTCCATCTCCGCGTCGGAGATGCCGAGCTCGACGATCGTCTGCCGGAGCAGGCGGAGGAACCGAAGCGCTTCGTCGGCGGACCGGAGGTCGGGCTCGGTGACGATCTCGAGCAGCGGCGTGCCGCCGCGGTTGAAGTCGACGAGCGATGCGGTCGCGCCGACCGACCGGCCGGTTGCACCGCCCGCGTGCACCGTCTTCGCCGCATCCTCCTCCAGGTGCGCGCGCGCGATGCCCACGACTTCTTCGCCGCCGTCGACGGGGACGACGAGACGCCCAGGCCCGCACAGCGGCGCCTCGTACTGGCTGATCTGGTAGCCCTTCGGCAGGTCGGGGTAGAAGTAGTTCTTGCGGGCGAAGATTGCGCGGTCGGCGATCTCGCACCCGAGCGCGAGCCCGAGCTTGATCGTGAACTCGATCGCGCGGCGGTTCGCCACCGGCAGCGCGCCGGGATGCGCGAGGCACACCGGGCACGTGTCCGAGTTCTCGTGCGCGCCGTACTCGAGTGCGCAGCGGCAGAACATCTTCGTGCGCGTCTTCAGGTGCGCGTGCACCTCGAGGCCGATGACGGGCTCCCACTCAGCCACGGTCGGCGAGCTCCTTCGCCTCGCGCACGGCGTCCTCGATGTCGTCGCGCACCTCCACCATCGTCACCCAGTCCTCGAGCGCGGGCGGGAGCACGCGCACGAGCCACAGCTCGCGCTCGCCTGCCTCGAGCGTCAGCTTCAGGTCGCCGACGAGGACGGCCCGCGACCCGTCGAGGACGCGCGGCTTCACGCCGAACACGCGCTCGACGGTCGGCACGAAGTCGGCCGCCGGGTCCTCGAACCGCATCGCGCTCATCGGCCGCTCCGCGGACGGTGAGCGGGGAGGGGGCTTGTCTGCGGGGGAACCGGGAGGTTGCCCCGCACAACAATCGAAGAAGGGGGCTCTTGGGGGAAACATGGTTTCCCCCAAGGGAGCGAGCCGAAGGCGAGCGACCTCATCGCAGCCGCTCCGGGACGAAGTCGAAGCCGATCGCCTGCTCGAGCGCGTGCCCGACGCGGAAGAGCGTGTTCTCCGCGAACTGGGCGCCGATCAGCTGCAGGCCGACCGGCAGTCCCTCCGACAGCCCGCAGGGGACGTTCAGCCCCGGCAGGCCCGCCATGCACGAGGGAATCGTCAGCAGGTCGGACGCGTACATCGCGAGCGGATCCGCCGTGCGCCCGCCGAGCTCGAACGCAACCGTGGGAGACGTCGGCGTGACGAGCACATCGAAGCTCTCGAACGCCTGCGCGTGCTCGCGCGCGATCACCGTCCGCACCTTCTGCGCCTGGCCGTAGTACGCGTCGTAGTAGCCGGCCGAGAGCGCGTACGTGCCCACGAGGATGCGCCGCTTCGGCTCGTCGCCGAAGCCCTCGTCGCGCGTGTGCTTGTACATGCCGAGGCGATCGGCCGAGTTCGGCGAGCGGTACCCGTAGCGCACGCCGTCGTACCGCGCGAGGTTCGAGGACGCCTCCGCCGGAGCGATGAGGTAGTAGCACGGCAGTCCGAAGTCGACCGAGCGCGGCAGCGAGCACTCCCCCACCTCGGCGCCGAGCTGCCGGCAGAGCTCGATCGCGTGCTCGACCGCCTCGCGTACGCCCGGCTCGATCGCCTCGTGCTCGTTCAGCTCGCGTGGGACACCGACGCGAAGCCCCTTCAGATCGTCGCCGCCGGGAAGCACGACCTCCGGTGAGTCGACCGTCGTCGAGTCGCAGGGATCGCGACCCGCGATGACCGAGTAGAGGAACGCGCAATCGCGCACCGTCTTCGCCACGGGGCCGACCTGGTCGAGGCTGGACGCGAACGCGACGATGCCGTAGCGCGACACCGTGCCGTAGGTGGGGCGCAGCCCGACGTTCCCGCACAGCGCCGAGGGCTGCTTGATCGAGCCGCCGGTGTCGGAGCCGAGCGCCCACGGCGCGAGGCCGGCCGAGACCGCGGCCGCCGAGCCGCCGCCGGAGCCGCCCGGCACGCGCGTCGGGTCCCACGGGTTGTGCGTCGGCCCGTACGCAGAGTTCTCCGTGGACGAGCCCATCGCGAACTCGTCCGTGTTCGTCTTCCCGAGGACGCGCAGCCCATGCTCCTTGCAGCGCGTCGCCACCGTGGCGTCGTAGACGGGGACGTAGCCCTGGAGGATCTTCGAGCCCGCCGTGGTCGGGATGCCCAGGGTGCCGATCACGTCCTTGAGCGCGATCGGGATGCCCGCGCCGCCGGGGTCCTCGCACACGTGCAGGTAGCAGTGCAGCTCCGGGTCGCGCTCGCCGATCGCCGCGAGATAGGCGGCGAAGAGCTCGTCGCCCGAGACCTCTCTGCGGTCGAGGAGATCCTTCGCCCCTTCCGCCGTCAGCCGCAGCGTGTCGATCACGTCGCGCCACCGCCGGGCGGCACCCTGAAGAAGTCGCCGTCGCGCTCGGGAGCGTTCGCGAGCGCGTCTTCCACCGACAGACAGTGGCGCGGCTCGTCCTCGCCCCAGACGTTCACGATGTCGAGCGGATGCGAGGTCGGCGGCACGTCGGACAGATCGAGCTCGGCCACCTTGGAGACGGCCGCAAGGATGTCGTTCAGCTGTCCCTCGAGCCGGGCGAGCTCGTCGTCGCGCAGCTCGAGCCGCGCCAGGTGGGCGACGTGGAGGAGCAATTCGCGCGAGATCTCGGTCATGGCTTGATCCTTCCAGAAACGAAGAGGGCCCCTGTCGGGGCCCTCTCACATCTGAGTCCGACAGGTTCCTTAGATCGCCTGGACGTTCGCGGCCTGCGCGCCCTTGGGGCCTTGCACAACCTCGAACGACACGCGCTGGCCTTCGGTCAGCGACTTGTAGCCGTCCGCAGCGATCGCCGAGAAGTGGACAAAGACGTCATCTCCGCCTTCGCGCTCGATGAAGCCGTAACCCTTCTCGTTCGAGAACCATTTGACGGTGCCCTCAGCCAACTGTTCCTCCTAACAGCAAACAACCGACGGCACGAGCCGCCGACCGACGTAATGCGGCGCCGATCTTAGCTCAGTGAGCGGGATTTGCAAGGTTTTTCGCGCGCCTGGCCCGCGCGGCCGTGACCGTGTTCTGGAGGACCATCGCGATCGTCATCGGGCCGACTCCGCCGGGCACCGGGGTGATGAACCCGGCCCGCTCGGCCGCAATCGGATCGACGTCGCCGAAGAGGCCCTCGTCGGTGCGGGTGAGGCCGACGTCGATGACCGTCGCGCCCACCTTCACCATCTCCGCGGTGACCATGTGCGGCTGCCCGACGGCGGCGACGAGGACGTCGGCGTCGAGGGTGTGGTGCGCGAGGTCGCGCGTGCGCGAGTGACACATGGTCACGGTCGCGTTCGCCGCGAGGAGCAGCTGCGCCATCGGCTTCCCGACGATGCTCGAGCGGCCGATGACGACGGCGTGCGCGCCCTGGAGCTCGATCTCGTATTCCTCGAGCATGCGCATGACGCCGAGCGGGGTCCCGGGGACGAGCGTCGGCCGGCCGAGATAGAGCCTGCCCGCGTTCGTGGGGTGGATGCCGTCGATGTCCTTGGCGGGATCGATCGCCTCGATGACCGTCGCCTCGTCGATCTGGGCCGGGAGCGGGAGCTGCACGAGCAGGCCGTCGACGCCGTCGTCCGCGTTCAACTCGGCGATGAGGGCGAGGACCTCCTCCTCGCTCGTGCCGGCGGGAATCCGGTGGTCGCGCGCTTCGATCCCGGCCGCCTCGGCCGCCTTCTGCTTGAGGTTGATGTAGATGTGCGAGGCCGGGTCGTCGCCGACGAGGACGGTCGCGACGCCGACGTGGTCGAGCTCGGCGACGGAGGCGGCGACTTCCTCGCGCACCCGGGCGGCGAGGGCTTTCCCGTCGATGAGCACTGCGGCCACGAGGCGAGCCTAAGGCATCGCTTGCGACGCCGACCGAAGAGGAGGCGCCGATTCACTCGGTGCCTCCGTCTCTACTAGCCTGCGCTCGTGCGACTTCCGCGGAAGAACGATGAAGTGTCGATCGCGGCGCGCCGTGACGCATTGGGCCTCGATGGCGACGTCGATCTCAGCGCGTACGCCAAGGCCGCCGAGTCGGTCACCGGCCTCGTCGAGATCCCCGTCTCCGTGGCACAGTTGCGCATCGCGCTCGCGCGCTACGAGCTCTCCGCCGCCGGCGAGGTGGTCGAGACCGGGCGCGAGCTCGAGGACGTCGTCGTTCCGCTCGCGCACACCGAGGGGAGCCTGACCGCGTCCCTCCAGCGGGGCGCGCGCGCGGTGGAGGAGTCGGGCGGCTTCCGCACACACGTGCTCACCGACCGGATCACGCGGGCGTCGTGCTTCGTCTGCCGCGACGCCGGCGATGCGCTCACGCTCGCGCGCTGGATCGAGGAGCGTGTCGACGAGATGCGTGAATGGCTCCGCACGGCCGACGTCCCCGAGCTGTCGAAGTTCGCCGTGCTGCGCGAGGTGAAGACGCACGTTGTCGGCCCGATGTGCCACGTGCTCTGGCGCTTCACCACCGGCGATGCGGTCGGCGCGAACATGATGACGCGCAATGCCTACGCGCTGAACATGGCGTTCGTGATGCCGCAGTCGCCGGTCGCGATCGAGCGCTCGATGCTCGAGGCGAACATGGGCGGCGACAAGAAGCCGTCGTACGAGTACTTCCAGTCCGGCCACGGCAAGACGGTGATCGCCGAGGCGACGCTGACGGACGAGGCCATCCGGCGGGTGCTGCGGACCACGGCTGAGGATCTCGCCGATCTGACGTGGGCAGGCACGAACGGCGCGATCGCGTCGGGAATGCAGTCGGTCGCGTTCACGCCTGCATCGGCGATCGCCGCGGTGTTCGCGGCCACCGGGCAGGACCTGGGAATGGTCGGCACGAGCTCGATGGCGCACGGCACCGCGCGGCGCGTCGAGGGCGGCCTGCACGTCTCGATCCGCTTTCCCGGCCTCGAGGTCGGGACGATCGGCGGCGGTACGACGTTGCCCACGACCCGGGAGTGGCTCGCCCTGATGGACTGTGCCGGCGCCGGCAAGGTCTACCGCTTCGCGCAGATCGTCGCGGCGGCCGCCCTCGCGCTGGAGATCTCGGCCTCCTCGGCCATGGCGACCGCGGGCTCGGAGAATTTCTTCCGCGCCCACTTCGAGCGCGGCGGCCTTCGCTAACCGTGTGACGAAGCCGTACCCCTTCCGTCACGGGGCGCCCGCCGCAGATGGCGTGAGGAATCGCGCACGTGGGAACGTATTGGGTCCATGCTCGCGCTTCTCGCAGTCACCGCCGTCACGCAGTGCCAGGCCCGCACCGTCGGCCCGGGCTCGCTCCGCCGAGGCGGCACGGCCGGGGCCTCCTGCATGCTCGCCGCCTTCGACGACCACTGCCGCCCTGCCGCCTACACCCTTTCGTCGTTCGGCGTCGACACGATCCGCACGTTTTCGTTCCGCACGACCGCGCACGGAAACGGCTGCGCCGTCTCCATCACCGAGACCTTCCGCGTCGTCCCGCAGCAGCCGCGCGTCCTCAGCCGACGCGTGTGCGCGCGCGTGCACAAGACAGACGCGGGCATCGTCGCCGACCGCTGCACGCCCGCAGGCGCCGTCTCGTTGACGAGGATGTCGCCCTAGAACGGAATGACGACGTCTGAGACGTCGAGCCCGAGGCTCGCCGCCAGCCGGACACCGTGATTCAGCTCCATCGTCAGGCGCTCGCGGTCGCGTGCCTCCATCAGGTGCCCGATCATCTCGCGCGCCTTCGGCCGCCAGAGCGCGTGCGCCGCGAACTCGGGCAGCATCCGGTTGGCACCGTCGATCAGCTGTTGCTTGATCCCGCTCGGCGCGCGCGCGAGCAGGATCCGCTCGTACGCCATGCCCGACCCGTGGTGGATCCCGTCGTCGACCGCGAGCCGGTTGCAGATGTCCTCGAGGATCGTCCCCCGCGACGAGCGCGCGATCAGCCGGAAGCGCGGGATGATCAGCCGCTCGAAGAAGACCTGCATGAGGAAGACCTTCTCCTCGAGCGTGTCCGCCTCGAGGAACATGTGGCCCAACCGGTCGAGGTGCGGATCGCGCTCGCCCTCCCCGCCGACCTGCCCGATGAGCTTGAGCCACGCCTCGGTGTGGCGCGACTCGTCCTGCACCATCGTCGAGTAATAGAGGCGCGCCTCGGGATCGGGAGCGGCATTCAGGAGCTGTGCCGCCATCTCGCAGGCGATGACGTCGGCCTGCAGCTGCTGCATGACGACCGAGCGCCAGACGTCGCGGCGCCGCGCCAGCCGCTCAGGAGAGCCCTTGCCTTCGGGCACCGGCGGGAGCTCGTCCCACGGCACGTCGCGCACCTGCCATTCCTGATGCTTCGCGAGCTCGTAGAAGCGGAGGACGCCCGCGTACGCGCTTCGGTCCTCGCCCTCCTCCACGATCGCCTCTGCGCTCACGCGGGGGACCATAACGGCACAATCGGGCCGTGATCGCTCTCGTCTTCAGCTACGAGGTGCGCGAGCCGGAGGGCTTCGAGCGCGCCTACGGCCCCGCCGGCGAGTGGGCGCAGTTCTTCGGGCAGGGGCCTGGATTCATCGGCACGGAGCTGCTCCGCGACGTCGAGACGCCGGGCCGCTACCTCGTCGTCGACCGCTGGGAGAGCGCCGAGGCGTACAACGCCTTCGCCGCGAGGCATCGGGACGAGTACATGCGGCGGGTCGACGACTCGCGCTTCTACTACGAGCAGGAGCTCCGCTTCGGGACGTTCCAGACCGTCTGGAACGACTCGACCGAGGGATAGAGCACCCGTCGGGCCAGGCCGATCATCCGGCTGAACCCGATCTGCGGCAGGGAGACAGCCGCATGGTCAAGAGAATCGTCGTCATCGGAGCCCTTCTCGCCGCCGGCATGGTGGCGGCGAAGGACGGCCGCGTGCTCCAGGCCGCCGGACTGACGGGCACGTGCGCCGTCGTCCAGACCCAGTCGAGCGGGGAGCAGGTCGAGGCCTGCAGCTCGGGCAAGCTCGAGGGAGCGCCCGATCTCTCCCGGAACGGCTGCACGGACGCCGGGCTCTTCGCCGGCCTCGTCTACTGGCACTGCCCGGCGGCGGTCGTCTCGGCGCCGTAGAACAAATCCGGCCGGAATCCGTCTAAGGACCCAAGAGTACGCTTCCGACGGGAGGTTGTTCCTTGGCTGCTGACGATCTGGCTGTGGCGAACGAGATCGCCGAACGCCTGCTGGACAACATCGAGACGGTGGTGCACGGCAAGCGGGAGCAGATCAAGCTCGTCGTGGCCGCGCTCATGTGCAGCGGGCACGCTCTCCTGGAGGACGTTCCCGGCACGGCGAAGACGGTGCTCGCGCGCGCGATCGCCGGATCGATCAGCGGCGCGCAGGCGTCGCGCATCCAGTGCACGCCGGATCTCCAGCCGACCGACGTCACCGGCCTCTCGATCTTCAACCAGCGCGAGCGCGACTTCGAGTTCCGGCCGGGCCCGGTGTTCGCGAACGTCGTCCTCGTGGACGAGATCAACCGCGCGATGCCGAAGACGCAGTCGGCGCTGCTCGAGGCGATGGCCGAGCAGCAGGTGACGGTGGACGGTGAGACGCGCCCGCTCGGCGATCCGTTCCTCGTCATGGCGACGCAGAACCCGATCGAGTACGAGGGAACGTTCCCGCTGCCGGAGGCGCAGCTCGACCGCTTCTTCGTCAAGACCGCGCTCGGCTACCCCGACGCTGAGGACGAGGGGCAGATCGTGGACGAGCAGCTCGGCGGCCATCCGCTCGGCCGACTCACAGCGGTCGTCGGCCTCGAGGAGATCGCGATGCTGCGCGCGTCGGTCGGCCACGTGTTCCTGCACGAGGCGGTCGCGCGCTGGATCGTCGACCTCGTCCGCGCGACGCGCGAGATCGAGGTCGTCGCGATCGGCAGCTCCGTGCGCGGCACGCTCGCGCTCAACCGCGCGGCGCGCGCGTGGGCGGTGTTGCATTCGCGCCGCTATGTGACGCCGGACGACGTCGAGCGCCTCTTCGTGCCCGTGCTCATGCACAGGCTTCTGTTCCGTCCGAGCTTCCTCGCCGAGATCAGGGATCACGGCCTGGAGGCGGCGAGCCTGGACGTTCGCCGGCGCTGCATCGAGGTTGCCCCGAAGCCGGGCTTCGACATCGACCTCGACGTGCCGGCGGCCGTCTCGGCGTGACCGCAGCGGTCTTCCCGCTCGTCCCGCGGCGACGCGTGATCGGCCTCGCCTTCGGCGGCGTGCGCAGCGTCCGCCGCGGCATCGGCTCCGACGTCGCGAGCACGCGCGAGTACCACCCGGGGGACGACGTCGGGTGGATGGACTGGGCCGCGTCCGCGAAACTGTCGGCCGCGCGCGGCGACGACGAGTTCATCGTCCGCGAGCGTTTCGCCGACGAGGCTCCGCGCGTCGTCGTCCTCGTCGACCGGCGCCCGTCGATGGGGATCGGCGCGTCGACGTTCCGCACCCTGGACAAGCCGCGCGCGATCCTCGCCGCGCTCGACCTGATCGGCACGAGCGCGCACGCGGCCCGCAGCCTCACCGGCTACCTCGACTACGCGCTCGGCGATCCGTACTGGCGCCCTCCGCGCAGCGAGCGCGTCGCCGAGCCGGGAACGTTCGAGCGGCCATTCGGCGCGCCGGTCGACACCGTTGCGCGCGGTCTCTTCTTCCTCGGCGAGCACCGCCGCGACCTGCCGACCCAGGCGTTCGTCTTCGTCCTCTCCGACTTTGCCGTGCCGCCCGACCTCGACGCGTGGCAGCGCGCGCTCGAGCACCAGTGGGAGATCGTCCCCGTCGTCATCCAGGACCCGGTGTGGGAGCGCACGTTCCCCGACGTCGGCGGGATCACGATTCCGTACGCGCAGCCGGGCAGCGGCAGAGTCGTTCCCGTGTACGTGACGGAGCGCGAGGCGGCGCGCCTGCGCGAGGAGCACGAGTCGCGCTGGGCGAGCCTCGTGCGCGACTTCCGCTCGCTCGGGATCGAGCCGGTCGAGGCGCGTTCGCACGAGTACGCCGACCTGCTCTCGTCGTTCCTCCGCTGGGCCGACCTGCGCCAGATGTGGCGCGGAGCGATCGTATGAAGACCGTGATCGCGGCGATGGGAGCCGCGCTCGCGCTCGCGGGCGCCGCAACGGCGGCGAACGGGCCGGGCAAGATTCTTCCGCCGGCCTTCCAGGTGCACCCGGGGATGCCGTTCCACTCCTCCGGCTCCGTGATCGGCGAAGGGGAGCCGCTGAAGGCGTACGCGAACATCGCTCCGACCGTCCATCTCTTCGGGGACACGCTCTCCGCCAAGCTCGCAGTCGTCGCCGACACGCGGTGGGTCGATCCGACGCGGCTGCGCGTGCGGGTCGGCTTTGCGCCGTACACGATGGTCGGAGCGCCGACGGTGCTGCGCCTGCAGGTCGGCCGCTTCGAGCAGCTCACGTGGACCTGGCAGCTCCGCTGCCTCACGGCGAAGTGCGTGCCGGTCGCGCCGCCGAGCGAGGAGTACCACGTCTTCCGCTTCCCCGCCGCGCACATCGACTACCTGCGCGCGAACGGCAAGCACGAGTTCGGGGTCAACGCGACGTGGCCTTCGGTGAAGGTGCTCTCGCAGGTCAGTCCCGGGGTCGCGTCGGCGCTCGTGAACGCCCGCAAGTACGACTGGCAGTACCGGCTCGCACCGGTCGCCGCGCCGACGTTCCGCGTCTCCCCCTCGCTCCTCTTCTGGCTCGCGCTCGGGCTCGCCGGGCTTGCGGCGGTCGCCGCGCTCGGCGCGCTCGCCCGCTGGTACCGCGTGCTGCGGCCGCACGTCGCGAGCGCGGCGTCGCTCGAGGGATCGACGCTCGAACGTGCACTCGCGCTGCTCGCATGGGCGCACGCGCACGGCGACGAGACACTGCAACGCAAGGCGTTCGAGCGCGTCGCGAGCGAGCTCGGGGTCGTGCCCGCCGTCGACGAGCTCTCAAAGGCTGCGCACGAGCTCGCGTGGTCACCTCGCGTCCCGGAGGACGAGGAAGTGGAGGCGTTCACCGAGCAAGCGCGCGAGAAGGGGCGTGGCACGTGAGGCTCCCGACCATCGATCGCCGAGAGTCCGTCGAGCTCTCCGACCTGCGCGAGCTGCGGTCGCCGATGCTCCGTACCTCGGCGGGACGCGTCGTCCTCGCCGCCGCACTCGCGGCGACCCTCGCCGGCATCGTCCTCCTCGCCCGCTCGGCCGGCACCGGCCGCGCCGCGGTGCTCCCGTCCGGCGCAACAACCGGCTGTGTCGTGCTCGACATGTCGGCGAGCATCTCCGGGCCGGTGTACGAGCGAGTGGCGGCGACATTGCGCGGGATCGTCAATGCGAACCAGTCGATCTGCCTCGTGATGTTCTCCGACACGGCGTACGAGCTGCTGCCGCCGAACTCGCCGCCGGGGGCGCTGCTCCAGTTCATCCCGTTCTTCGTACCGGTCCGCTTCTACGGCGGGACACCGGTGTTCGCACAGTCGCCGTGGGACCAGTTCAGCGGCGGCACGCGCATCTCGGCCGGACTCATCGCCGGTGATACCGCGCTCAAGCGTGCGCACGTCAAGCACGGTGCGCTGCTCATCGTCAGCGACCTCGACGACTCGGTCGCCGACCAGGCGCAGCTGGACGCGGAGGCGCTGCGCCTGCGTCGCGAGCACGTCCCGGTCCGCATCGTTCCACTCTTCGCCGAATCATCGAACAAGAGCTACTTCGCCGCGCTGTTCGGCTCCAACTCGTTCGTCGATCCATCCGCGTTCCGGCACGGCGCCCACACGCACGTACAGCCGGTGACCGCCGCCGCTCCGTGGGCGCTGCTCGGCCTCGGCGTCATCCTCGTGCTGCTGCTCGCCGGCAACGAGCGCTGGAACACGCGCCTCGTCGCAGAGCCCGCATGACGCCCATCCGCCGGCACTGGCTCGGAGTCGCCGCCCTCATGCTCGCCTGCGTCGCGACATTGCTCGTGCTGTTCGCGCTCGACACGCGTGCGTGGCAGGCGTCGGTGCACCGTGACGACATGCGCTTCCGCGCGCTGCCCGACCACGGCAACCTGTGGAAGCCGGCGACGATCCTCCCGGGCGATCCGGCCGGCGCGGTGCTGGGCACGACGGACACGATCGCGTGGCGCCGCGCGCTGCAGTCGTTCTGGTACACGCACATCGGCGCGAATCCGCAGTCGCAGCAGGACCTGCCGAAGCTGCGCGCGCAGGCACAGGGCCAGCTGCTCGACCTCATGACCTCGGCGACGACCGCCGCGGAGCGGTCGAATGCGGCCAACCTCCTCGGCGTGCTCGTGATCACGACGCCGATCTCGGCCGGCAGCCAGACGGCGCAGATCCAGGTGCTCAAGCAGTCCACCGAGTACTTCCAGCAGGCGATCGATCTCGACCCTGGCGACACCGCCGCGAAGCAGAACCTCGAGCTCGTGCTGCGGGTGACGCGGCCGGGCAACGGGCCGATCGGCAAAGACGCGCACGCCGGCTTCGGCTTCGGCCGCGGGCACGGCGCGACGCTCGTCGGAAACGGCTACTGATGCTCGCGGTCTTCGGCGTCTCGTTCCTCACGCCGGTCGACTCGCTCTTCGCGCTCGCCGCCGCCATACCGCTTGCGGCGCTCGTCGTGACGGAGCGCCGGTCGGAGCGAGTCCGCGCCGCGCTCAAGCTGCGCGGGCCGGGCCGCCGCACGTTCGCGCAGGTCGCGGGTGCGCTCTTCCTCCTCCCTGCGCTCGTCGCGGTCGCGGCTGCGCAACCGGTCGTCGTTCGCCAGCAGCAGGTGCGTGAGCGCGGCGACGCGCAGGCGTTCTTCGTCATCGACACATCCGAGTCGATGGAGGCTGCGGCAGGGCCGCACGCGCCGACACGGCTTCAGCGTGCGAAGCGGCTCGCGCGCCGCCTGCAGAAGGCGCTCGGCGATGTGCCTGTCGGCATCGCGACGATGACCGACCGCGTCCTGCCCGACCTCATGCCGACGACCGACCCGGAACTCTTCGACCGCACGCTCATCCAGTCCGTGGGCGTCAACGAGCCGCCGCCGTCGCAGGCGTACCACCGCGACCGCGCGACCAATTTCCAGGCCCTCGTCCCCCTCGTCAGCTCCCACTTCTTCTCCGACTCGGTCAAGCACCGGCTCCTCGTCGTCTTCACCGACGGGGAGGCGTCGCGGGACATGGAGCTGTTCGGGCTCGGCATCGGCCATACGCTCAAGCCGGTGTTCGTGCACGTGTGGGCATCCGGCGAGCACATCTACCACCACGGCCGTGTCGACCCGTTCTACGAGGCCGACCCGACGAGCGTGGAGCTCTTGCAGCACGCCGCCGACCTCTCGAGCGGAGTCGTCGTCAACGAGGACAAGTTCGGCGCGCTCGCGGCGGCGGCCCACCGGGTGGTCGGGAACGGCTCGGCGGTCGCGCACGTCGACGCATACGCGCGCATCGCGCTCGCGCCATGGTTCGCGCTGGGCGGGATCCTCCCGCTCGGCTTCCTGTTCTACCGGCGGAACTTCTAAGGTGTGGGTGTGATCCTCGCCACTCCCTCACCACCTCCCGCGCTCCTCCACCCCTCTGCGCTGCACGCCAAGGCGCCGGCGACCTATGAGACGAAGTTCACGACTACGAAGGGGACATTCGTCGTCACGGTGCACCGGAGCTGGGCGCCACGCGGAGCGGACCGCTTCTACAACCTCGTCAAGGCGCACTTCTTCGACGGGAACGAGTTCTTCCGCGTCGTGAAGGGCTTCGTCGTCCAGTTCGGGATGAGCGGCTACCCGTCGGTGTCGTCGGCGTGGCAGAACGCGAACCTCGTCGACGATCCCGTGAAGACGTCGAACACGGCCGGCACGATCACGTTCGCGGATGCCGGGCCGAACACGAGGACGACGCAGGTGTTCATCAGTCTCGGAAACAACGCGGGGAACCTCGACAACCAGGGCTTCGCACCGTTCGGGAAGGTGACGACCGGGATGAGCGTCGTGAACAAGCTCTACGACGGTTACGACGACCAGCCCACGAACGATCAGCCCCAGATCGCGTCACAAGGTAATGCTTTCCTGAAGAAACACTTCCCGAAGCTCGATTCGGTGACTCGGGCTCGCATCGTCCAGGCACACTGAGGACATGCATCCGACGTTCATCGCGTCGCACGTCTGACACCTCGACAACGCCGAACGTGTTTCGGCGGCGCTGAAGAGGGGTGAGTTGAAGCGGCGCGTGCCGCGCCGCGGCCTACGGCAGCGGATAGTGCAGTCCGCAGGTCTTGTCGAAGTACGCGATCACCTTGTCGCTCGCCGGCTTGAGCGCGGGACCCTTGGTCGCCCAGCTCTTTAGCGTCGCAGGCGGGACCTTGGAGAAGCTCCAGCCCGCTTTCTGCAGCGCGGCGAAGAGCGCGTTGTCGAACGTGAAGATCTTCTCCAGATCTGGCTTGATCGAGCTCGGCGTCATCGTCAACAGCGTCTTCGTCGCCGACGTGAAGCCCTTGTACTCGGCTTCGAGCGCCGCCGGCTTGAGGGTGTAGAGCGTCGCACCGGGGGTGCTCTTGGAGTAGCTGACCACCTTTGCGCAGAAGGGCGACAGCGTGCGGGCGGTGGGCGACGCGAGCGCGGCGGAGCTTCCGGCCGCAAGGCCCACGAGCACGACGACCGTGACATACAGGAGCCTTCTCGCGCGCTGCATCGGTTCCCCTCTCGAGTCGGGCGCCTACCCGGGCGGACCGTAGCGCTGCGAGGGTGCATGTACAAGGGGGTCGAGCCGGGGACCGACGGCGCCGATGGACGTCGGGTGAGGGCACGCGCCGGAATCGTCCTGGTCACGGCCCTGGTCCTCGCCGGGACCGACCTCGTGGTGACGGCGGCCGTGGCCACGGACTCGTCGTTCGCCCATCACCGGTCGTATGCGTGGGTCGAGGTCTCGGTGGGGCTGTTCTTCTTCGCGCTGCTCCTCGCGCGGCTGCCGTCGCGGCTGCTCGCCACCGGAGCCGGCGTCCTCGCCGGAGGCCTGCTGGGGAATCTCGCGTCGGCGGCGGCGCACGGCCGGACGGTCGCGAACCCGTTCGTCGTCGGCGACATCGCGTTCAACCTGGCCGACGTCTTCGTCGTGGCCGGGATCGTCCTGACGATCGTCGCGACGATGCGGCTCGCGCTCATGTACCGGCATCTGCTGCCGACGCACACGATCCCGGTCCGGATCGTCCGGCGCATGCGTGCGCGGCGCGCGGCGTAGTAGTACAGGCCTTTACCGCGACGAGGCCGCTTCAAGAGCATCGAGAATAAGGCGCCTGCCGGAGTCGAACCGGCGTGCGCGGCTTTGCAGGCCGCTGCCTAACCACTCGGCCAAGGCGCCCGAGGGCGCCAATCGTACCGGGGGCTATCCCAGGACTTCGTCGAGGAACGCGACCGCCCGCGTGAACGAGTCGATCCGGTTCGAGAGCTTCGCGATCGAGTGCCCCTCGTCCGGATAGACAACGAGCTCGCATCGGATCCCCTTCTCCTGCAGCACGCGCGCGATCTCCTCCGACTCCCCCAGCGGCACGCGCGGATCGTTGGCGCCATGCTGGATGAAGAGGGGCGCGCGGATCGCATCGACGTGCGTGATCGGCGACGCCTCCACCAGGAAGTCGCGATCGTGCTCCAGCGACCCGTACTCCCGCTCGCGCACCGCCCGCCGGTACGGCGACGTGTTCTCGAGGAACGTGACGAAGCTCGAGATGCCGACCGACTCGATCCCCGCCGCCCACAGCTCCGGCTGGAACGCGAGCGCCGCGAGGACCATGTACCCGCCGTACGAGCGCCCGTATACGACCGCGCGCGATGCGTCGATCTCCGGCCGGCCGTCGAGCCATTCGTGCAGCGACGCCAGGTCGCGCACGGAATCGAGCCTCAGCCGGATGTCGTCGAGATGCTCGTACCGCTTCCCGTACCCGCTCGAGCCACGCACGTTGGGCACCGCAACCGCGTAGCCGCGCGACACGAGGTACTGCGCGAGCGGGACGTAGTTCACGTGCCACTCCGGGACCCACTGCGCCTCCGGTCCGCCGTGCACCATCACGAAGACCGGGAACGGCCCCTCGCCCGACGGCGTGAACAGGAAGACGGGAATGGACTCGCCGTCGAAGCTCTCGAAGCGATGCAGCGCCGGTTCGACGAGGCCCGGCGGAGGCTCCGCAACGCTCGTCAACCGCGTCGTCTCGCCCGCATCGAGGTCGTACAGGTAGACGTCCTTCGGCTGCGTGGGCGACGAGAACGCGAACGCGAGCTTGGAGCCGTCCGGCGAGAACACCGGCGACCCGACGACGCCCCGCCCCAGCAGCGGCACCTCGACGTCGCCGATGGTGAGCCGTGAATAGCCGTCCTCGTTCGCCACGATGAGCAAAGAACGTCCCGCGGGATCGGCGAAGCACGTGAGGTCCCATTGCGATGCGCGATCGCCGACCGCGAGCGTGTCGCGCCCCTCGTTCGTCGCCCACACCAGCTCGTCGCCGCGGAAGCACGGCGACACGTACTCCGCCGCCTCGTCATGCGGCGTCAGATGGGTCACGTCACCGGTGTCGACGTCGCAGAGATAGAGGTCGTCGTCTCCGCTGCGCTCGCCCGCGCGATAGGCCACAATCCGGCGCCCGTCCGGCGAGATCGCCGCGACACCGACATAGCCCTGGAACTCGAACGTGCGCTCCTCCCCCGTCTCCAGATCGCGCGCGACGACGTCGAAGTCGATCTCGTTCCGCCGCGTCGTCGCATAGGCGAGCGTTCGGCCGGCGGCATGCGGCGTCTCGTGCTTGTATCGCAGGTCGACGACGAGCGGCTCGTCGCCGACGTACAACTGCACGCGTTCATTGCCGCCCGCGTCGCGCTCGACGAGGATGCGGCCGTCCGGAAGGAACTGCCCCGTCACCTTCTCGTCGTCGAACGTCACCTGGCGCATGCCGGGCCAGACGAACAGCTGGTCGCTGCCCGGGATGTCCGAGGAGACGAGCAGCTCGCTGCCGTCCGGCGAGAACGAGAGGGGCACGGCATGCCGCACCTCAACAAGCGTCTTCAGGTCTACGCCGTGACTCCCGTGAGCGCCGGGATGATGTCGCTGCCGTACGCCGCCAGCGTGTCCTCTTGCGCATGCGTCATGAGATAGACGTTGAACTGGTCGACGCCGACACCCTCGAGCTCCTTCAGCCTTGTCTTGATCTGCTCCGCGTTGCCGATGACGCAGAAGCGGTCGCAGATCTCGTCGGTGACGAACTCGCCGTGCGCCGCGCCCACGCGCGAGTGGTCGTTGTAGTCGTAGAACTTGCGCGCCTGCACGTAGTCGGTCAGCGCCTTCGGGACGGAGCTGCCATCAGTGCCGTACCGCTCGATGAGGTCCATCACGTGGTTCGACACCATCGCCGGGAACCAGCGCACCTGCTCGCGCGCATCGGCGAGGTCGTCGGTGACGTGACTGGGCGCGCCGACGATGCACTTCAGCTGCGATGGGTCGCGGCCCGCCTCCTTCGCCGCGCGCCGCGCCGTGTCCATGATCCACGTGATGATCTCGGGGTCGGCCAGCTGGATGATGACGCCGTCGCCGACGTGTCCGGCGACCGCGAGCGCCTTCGGTCCGTACCCCGCGACCCACATCGGGATCTCGGGCAGCTCCTCGCGCACCCACTTGAGCTGCAGCTGCTTGTCGTTCCACTCCACCTCGCGGCCGTTCATGAACTGCTTGATCATCGCGAGCGCCTTTTCGAAGTCGGCCACCTTCATCGGCTGGCGGCCGATGTAGCGCACCGCCGAATCGCCGCGCCCGACGCCCATGACCATGCGACCGTCGGAGAGGTCGTGCAGCGTCGCGTACGAGCTCGCGAGCACCGTCGGGTCGCGCGTCGCCGGGTTGGTCACGAAGTGGCCGAGCTTGATCTTCGAGGTCTCACGAGCCGCGACGGCAAGCGTTGGGATCGACTCCTGCCACAGGACGTGCGAGTCGTATGTCCACGCGTACTCGAAGCCGTGACTCTCGGCGAGCTGGATGAGCTCGAGCCAGCGGGTCCAGGGCGGGTCGGGAAGGACGGTGACGCCGAACCTGATCATGCGCTCGCAACATACCGCGGCGTGGCGAGCGAGGCGAACGCCGCCAGGGTCCCGATGGCGACGAAGCCGATGCGGCCGTCGCCGGGCAGCGAGAACGTCAGGCCGACGAGCGGCGTGCCGACGACGATGACGAAGGACGCCATGGCATTGACGAAGCCGACCGCGGCGCCGGGCGCGTCCGGACGCGCAGCCGCAGCGCCGGCGAACGCCATCGCGAACGGGATCCCGGCCGCGAGCCCGACGACCGCCGACGCCGCGATGAGTCCCGCCAGCGGCAGCGGCGTCGCCAGCGCGATCGCGGCAGCGCCGCCGGCGACGAGGCTGCCCGCCACCCAGCGCGACGCACTCGCTCGACTGAGGATGGAACCGCCCGCGATGCGCGTGAAGAAGCCGAGGAGGAGCGTGAGCGACCCGACCGCAGCTGCGACGCCCTTCGACTGTCCGTGGTGCTCGAGCAGCGTCACAACCCAGTTGCCGACGACGACGCTGAACCCGAACGAGAGCGCGTGGATGGCGCCGAAGTGGTAGAGGCGCCGGTCGCGGAAGAGATCCCCGCGGACTCGTTCTCCCGCGTGACGCAGCGTCCGCGGCGCGGGCGGCGCCACCGCGAGCACCATGAATGCCAGCGCCGCGACGACAATCGCGGTCGAGTACGGCGCGCGGAAGCCGCCGAGCGCGGGGATGATCGCGAGCGCAATGCCGGGCGCGAGAACCGAGGCGCTCCCATACACGCCCTGCATGAATCCCGATCCGCCGCGCGCGCGGATGTAGTCGCTGCCGGAGACGAACGCTATTCCGGTGCCGAGGCCGACGATCGCGCGGCCGGCGAAGGCAAGCGCGACAGCGGGCTCGATCAGCGAGACGGCGTTGCCGGCCGCGATCACGACGAGGCCGAGGAGCGCCGACCGCTGCGCGCCGAAGCGGTCGGCCATGCGCCCACCTGGAATCTGCATCGCCATGTGCACGATGAACTGCACGGTGACGAAGAGACCGACCGTCGCCAGCCGGACGTCGTAGGCGTGCGAGAGCCGCGTCGCCACCGCGCCGAGAGATGCGATGTTCCACCCGACCGCGGCGCCCACGCCGAAGCCGCCGATGGCTGCCCGCCGGTCCACGACACGCGAGCCTAAAGAAGCCTCAGGTCAGTGGTGCGCGCGCTCGAGGACGACGACCGGGATCTCGCGATCGGTCTTCGTCTGGTACTCGTCGTAGTGCGGCCACATCTTGTTCATCTGCTTCCAGAGCCGCTCGCGCTCCTCACCCTCAGCCGTGCGCGGGTGAGCATGGAACTTCTCGCCCTTGATCTGCACGTTGACGTGCGGGTTCTTCAGGATGTTGCGGTACCAGCCGGGATGCTCGGGCGCGCCGCCCTTCGAGGCGACGATCACCGGGTTCTCGCCGTCGAGGTCGTAGATGAGCGGCGTCGTCGTCGGGTTCCCCGTCTTCCGACCCTGCGTCGTCAGCAGCAGGATGGTCGAGCCCTCGCGCCAGAGGTAGCCCTCTTCGCCGTCGGTCTCCTGATAGCGCTGAACGTGTTCCTGTCCGAAAAGCGTCATGCCAGCACCTTAGACGCCAGAGCATCGAGCGCGCGCACCGACAGCTCCAGGTGCTCCTCCTTCGTGTCCTCGAGCTTCGTGTGCGACAGGCCGCGCAGGGACTGGACGAACACCATTACGGCCGGCACGCCGGCGCGCGCCACCTCGGCTGCGTCGTGCAGCGGGCCACTCGGCAAGCGATGTGACGTACCGGAGACCTCGCGGATGGCCTCGTCCGCGAGCTCGATCAGCGCATCGTCGAAGAGGATCGGCCGGATGTTCCAGATCCGCTCCCACGACACATCGATGTTCTCCTCGTGCGCGAACCGCTCGCTCGCAACCTGCGCGAGCTCGAGGAGCCGTGCGAGCTTCGCCGCGTCGAGGTGCCGCTGATCCAGGAGCTGCTCCGCCGTCTCGACGACCGACGTGACGATCCCCGGCTTGCAGACGACGCCGCCCGAGGTGCACACCGCGCCGTCGCCGACCTCGGCCGCGATCGGCCGGATCTCGAGCGCGAGCTTCGAAGCCCCGGCGAGCGCATCGCGGCGCTTGTCCATGGGGGTCGAGCCGGCGTGGGCGGCCTGCCCCTTCCACGTCACCAGGTGGCGCTCGACCCCGAACGTGCCGAGGACCACACCGAGTGGGAGATCCATCGACTCCAAAACGGGCCCCTGCTCGATGTGCAGCTCCAGATAGGCGGCGGCGTTCTCCATCTGCTTCCGCGCCGCGATCGCGTTGTCGAGATCGACCCCGTGCTCGGCGAGCGCATCCGGCAGCGCGATGCCGTTCGCGTCACGCTTCTGCCGCAGCTCGTCCTGATCGTCCATCGAGCCGCACGCCGCGGACGAGCCGAAGAGCGAGCGGCCGAAGCGCGCGCCCTCCTCGTCTGCCCAGTTGACGACGCGCACCGTCAGCGGCGGCCGGCCCTCTTCCGCAATGCGGCGCAGCACCTCGACCGCAGCCATGACGTTCAGGCAGCCGTCGAGCCACCCGCCGTTCGGCACCGAGTCGATGTGCCCGCCGAGCAGCACGGCCTGCTCCGAGTCGCCCGCGAGCGTGAACCACTGATTCCCGGCCTCGTCGATCTCCTCCACCGCGCCGGTGCCGGACACCTTGCCGCGCAGCCACTCGCGCGCGCTCTCCCATGTGTCGGTCCACGCGACGCGTTGCGCGCCGTTCTCGTCGCCGGTGAGCTCGCGCAGCTCCCTCAGATCGGCGACGGGGCGGGCGGGGTCGAGCGGCACGCGGCGATCCTACAACCGTGATAAGAACGGGCGATGCTCGCGCAACTCCGACGGGCCGGAATCGTCGCAGTGGCGGTGGTCGCCCTCGTCGGACTCTGGGAGCTGTACCACTGGATCTGGGCGACAGCCGGGTGGACGTGGCCATTTACGGTCAACGACACCTCGATGCCGCACATCTGGACGATCTTCAAGGCGTTCGGTCAGCCCGCACAAGTCAACCAGCCGTCGCTGATCAACGTGCTCCTGCACAAGACAGCCTTCACCGCGAAGGAGGCAGCGGTCGGATTCGGCATCGGCGCCGTCATCGGGTTCGTCCTCGCCGTCGTCCTCGTCCACTCGCGCCTGCTCCAGCGCGGCTTCCTGCCCTACATCGTCGTCAGCCAGACGGTGCCGATCCTCGCGATCGCGCCGATGGTCGTCGTCTGGGTGAACCCGAAGCTGCCCGCGCCGCTGCAGGGGTGGGGCGCCGTCGCCGTGATCGCGACCTACCTCACCTTCTTCCCGGTGACGATCAACACGCTGCGCGGGCTTCAGGCCGCCGACCCTCGCGCGTTGGAGCTGATGCGGACGTACGCGGCAACCCGCTGGAGCGTGCTCTGGAAGGTGCGCGTCCCGTCGTCACTTCCGTACCTCTTCTCGGCGCTCCGCCTCTCGGCGACGGCCAGCGTCGTCGGAGCAATCATCGGCGAGCTGCCGACCGGCCTCCAGAACGGCCTCGGCGGCGCAATCTTCAACTTCAACGAGTACTACTCGATCGAGCCGCAGGAGCTGTGGGCGACGGACGTGATCGCCGCGTTCCTCGGAATCGCGTTCTTCGTCCTGGTCGTTGTGGCCGAAAAGGCGATCGTGCGCCGCGCCCCGGAGAACGTCGCATGAGTGTGGTTGAGATCAAGGGCGTGACGAAGACGTTCGCGCACGGCAATGTCACCGCACTCGAGAACATCGAGCTCGAGCTCCAACCGGGGGAGTTCGTCTCGCTCATCGGCCCGTCCGGCTGCGGCAAGTCGACACTCCTCCGCGTCATCGGCGACCTCACTCCACCGACGCGTGGCAGCGTGACGGTGAACGGCAAGCCGGCGCCCCGAGCGCGCAAGGACGGCGACTACGGCATCGTCTTCCAGGATTCCGTCCTCTTCGACTGGCGGACGGTCGCGAAGAACATCGCGCTGCCGCTCGAGATGCTCGGCTGGGATCGCGAGCGCCGCAAGACCCGCGTCGACGAGATGCTCGATCTCGTCGAACTGCGCTCGTTCGCCGACCATCACCCGTGGCAGCTCTCGGGCGGGATGCAGCAGCGCGTCTCCATCGCCCGTGCGCTCTCTTTCGAGCCCGCGCTCCTGCTCATGGACGAGCCGTTCGGCGCACTGGACGAGATGACGCGCGAGCGGCTCAACCTCGAGCTCCTCTCCATCTGGGAGAAGCTCGGCTCGACCGTCGTCTTCGTCACCCACTCGATCTCGGAGGCCGTCTTCCTCTCGACACGCGTGGTCGTGATGAGCCCGCGCCCGGGCCGGATCGCCGGCGTCGTCGACATCGACTTGCCGACACCGCGGACGGCGGAGACGCGCTACACGCCGCGTTTCTTCGAGCTCGTGACGAAGGTGCGAGAGCTCCTGCGCAGCCGCGGCGAGCATCTCCTGCCGGAAGAGGAGGAGCTGCTTGAAGCGGATCGTTGAATGGCTGCCGGCGCTCGCCGTGTTCGTCCTCGTCGTCGGGTTGTGGGAGGGCCTCGTGCGTGCGCTCCACGTGCAGCAGTTCCTGCTCCCGAAGCCGAGCACGATCGTCAGCGTGTTCTGGTCGGATCGGCATACGCTCTGGCCGGCCGGTTGGTACACGTTCAAGGAGGCTCTCGGCGGTTTCGCGATCGGATCCGGTCTCGGGATCCTCGCCGCCACACTCGTCGGCCGCTTCAAGACCGTCGGCACGGCGCTGATGCCGATCTTCATCGCCGCGAACGCCGTCCCGATCATCGCGTTCGCCCCGATCTTCGGCGCCTGGTTCAACCCGATCTCGCCGCGCTCGAAGATGGCGGTCGCCGGCGTCCTCTGCTTCCTCCCGGTCATGGTGAACACCCTGCGCGGCCTGAACAGCGCGAAGCCCCGCCAGATCGAGCTGATGCGCTCCTACGCTGCGAGTGAGCTGGAGATCTGGCGGCGGGTGCGCGTCCCTACGGCGCTGCCGTTCCTCTTCACCGCGCTCAAGGTGGCGAGCGTGCTCGCGATGATCGGTGCGATCGTGGGCGAGTACTTCGGCGGCTCGCTGGACGCGCTCGGCGTGACGATCAACAACGCCGCCGACGTCTTCCAGTTCCCGCTGGCCTGGGCCGGAATCCTCGTCGCGTCGCTGCTCGGGATCGCGCTGTACGGCGCCGTCGTCGCAGCGGAACGGGTGGTCGTGCGATGGGCACCTGACACGAGGGACGCTTAGGAGTAGAACTCTGAGTTCAATGCACGGACGGAAAAGGGAGGGCTCATGAGGAAGTGGGTCGCTGGGGTGCTTGTCGCAGCCGTCGTTGCGGCAATGGCGAGCACGGCGTCGGCCAAGCCGTCGCTTACGAACATCTCCATCCAGCTGCAGTGGGTGCCGCAGGCGCAGTTCGCCGGCTACTACGCGGCGCTCGACCTCGGCTACTACAAGGCGGCAGGCCTCAACGTGAAGCTCCTGAACGGCGGGCCGCAGATCGTGCCGGGACAGGTCGTCGCGTCGGGCCGCGCGCAGTTCGGTGTCAACTGGCTGACCGCACTGCTCGCCGCGCGCGACACGGGCACCAACCTCGTCGACATCGCGCAGGTCTTCAGTCGTTCGGGGATGACGGAGCTCACCTGGAAGTCCTCCGGCATCAACTCGATCGCGAAGATGAAGAACAAGAAGGTCGCGAACTGGCTCGGCGGTGATCAGTACGAGCTCTTCGCAGCCCTGACGAAGAACGGTATGGACCCGGCGCACAACAAGGGCGTCACGATCGTCCAGCAGCCGTTCGACATGGGGCTGTTCATCAACCACCAGGTCGACGCCGCCTCGGCGATGACCTACAACGAGCTGGCGCAGGTCCTCGAGACGAAGAACCCGAAGACCGGCAAGCTCTTCCAGCTCTCCGACCTCAACGTGCTGAAGATGCAGAACGTCGGCACGGGCATGCTCGAAGACAACCTCTTCTCGACCGAGTCCTATCTGGCGAGCAAGGCGCACCAGCAGATCGCCGAGAAGGTGATCGGCGCAACGCTCGCCGGCTGGATCTACTGCCGCGACCACGCGGCGCAGTGCGTGAGCTTCACGCTCAAGGCAGGGCCGACGCTGCCGCGCGGCCATCAGATGTGGATGATGAACCAGATCAATCAGCTGATCTGGCCGAGCAAGGACGGCATCGGCATGATGGACAAGGCGTCGTACGCGCAGACTGCGAAGCTCCTCCTGCAGTTCGGCGGGATCAAGAAGGCGCCGACGGCCGGCGCGTACCGGACGGATCTGGCCGCGGCGGCGGTCGCGGGGCTGAAGAAGCAGGGCCTCGACGTGTACGGCAAGGGCTACAAGCCGCTGGTCGTCAAGCTGACGGCGGGCGGGAAGTAAGGAGGACGGGATGTCGGTTTTGATCAGAGGAGGTCGGATCGTCACCGCGGCGGACGACTACGTCGCGGACGTCCTCGTCGACGACGAACGAATCTCGCTGATCGGCGAGAGCCTCGACATCCAGGCGGACAAGGTGATCGATGCAGCCGGGAAGTACGTGCTTCCCGGCTGCATCGACCCGCACACGCACCTCGACATGCCGTTCGGCGGGACGACGACGATCGACGACGTCGAGTCCGGGCAGACGTCGGCCGCGTTCGGCGGCACGACATGCCACGTCGACTTCATCATCCAGGGGAAGGGGCAGACGTTCGCGCAGGCGCTCGAGGATTGGCGCGCGAAGGCGAACGGCAAGCAGATGATCGACATGGGCTACCACATGGCGGTCACCGATCTCGCGGAAGGCGGCACGCTCGAGGAGCTCGCGACGCTGCCGGACCAGGGCATCACCTCGTACAAGCTCTTCATGGCGTACAAGGGCGCGCTCATGGTCGACGACGAGACGCTCTACCGCACGATGGAGGTGGCGGCGAAGACCGGCGCGCTCGTGATGGTGCACGCCGAGAACGGCGACGTCATCGACATCCTCGTCCAGGAGGCGCTCGCCGCGGGGCACACGGAGCCGCTCTACCACGCGCTCACGCGGCCGCCGGAGGCGGAGGGCGAGGCGACGAACCGCGCGATCCAGCTGGCGCATCTCGCCGGCGCGCCGCTGTACGTCGTGCACGTGACGTGCAAGGAAGCGGTCGATCCGATCGCAGCCGCGCGCGAGAAGGGCTGGGACGTCTGGGGCGAGACGTGCACGCAGTACTTCTTCACCTCGCTCGAGGACATCGCGAAGCCGAACTTCGAAGGCGCGAAATTCGTCTTCTCGCCGCCCGTGCGCGACAAGTCGAACTGGGACGTCCTCTGGAACGCCGTGCGGACCGATGCGCTGTCGGCCATCTCCACCGACCACTGCGCGTTCCGCTTCGACACGCAGAAGACGCTCGGCACGGACGACTTCTCGAAGATCCCGAACGGCGGCCCCGGCATCGAGAACCGGCTGCAGATGATCCACGAGTTCGGCGTGCGCACCGGGCGCATCTCGCTCAACCGGATGGTCGAGCTGCTCGCGACGAACCCGGCGAAGCTGTTCGGCCTCTATCCGCGCAAGGGCACGATCGCCGTCGGCTCCGACGCAGACATCGTCGTCTTCGATCCCGAAAAGAAAGTGACGATCACGGCGAAGACGCAGCACTCGAAGGTGGACTACAACCTGTACGAGGGAACGCAGGTGACGGGATCGCCCGAGGTCGTGCTGCTGCGCGGAAACGTGCTCGTCGAGAACGACGAGCTCGTCGCCTCTCCGGGTGTCGGCCAGTTCGTCGCCCGCGCCCGCTTCGGCACTGAGCTGAAGCGACCTGCAGCAGTCGCGTAGGAGGCTGTCATCCGGCCGCGAAAGCGGTCGAAGTGGTCGCTTTACGTTCGCTGAACATGCGGTTCGCTAGCCTCGGACCAGTTTTGGGGGTCCGGATCCTGGTAGCGCTCGCGATCGTCGGCGCCCTCGCTGGGCCGGCGGGCGCGGCCACGTACGCGAACGGCGTCGACGTGTCGCACTACCAAGGGTTGATCAACTGGACGCAGGTCGCGGCGAAGTCGTACCGCTTCACGTTCGCGAAGGCGACCGAGGGCACGACACTCGTCGACGCGACCTATCCGGTGAACCGTGCAGGCGCGGAAGGCATGGGCATGCGCTTCGGTGCGTATCACTTCGGGCGCCCAAGCGGCACCGGCCCCGCGACGATCAACGCGAGCGCGATCGCGCAGGCCGACCACTTCGTCGACGTCGCGCAGCCGCAGGCCGGCGAGCTGCCGCCGGTGCTCGACCTCGAAGCAACGGGCGGACTCTCGGCAAAGTCGCTGGTGCAATGGGCACAGGCGTGGCTCGACGAGGTGAAGGCACGCACAGGAGTGAGCGGCTTCGTCTATGCATCCCCGAACTTCTGGAAGGACAGGCTTGGGAACACGTCCGCGTTCGCGCTCGGCGGCTATCGGCTCTGGGTCGCGCACTGGACGAAGAACGGCGCGCCGAGCGTGCCGGCCGAAAACTGGGGCGGGCTCGGCTGGACGTTCTGGCAGTGGACGGATTGCGCGAGCGTGCCCGGCTTCCTCAACTGCGTCGACGGCGACCGCTATGCGGGCCTCGACCCAGGGCCGATCGCGATCCCGGCGTACCCGACCGGCGCGCCGGTGGCGAGCGTGCCGCCGACGGTCGTCGGCACGGTGAAGGTGGGCATGCTGCTCGTCGCCGTCCCGGGGACGTGGAGCGGCGGCAAGCCGATCGCGTTCACGTACCAGTGGCAGCAGTGCGACGCGGCGGGCAGCAACTGCACACCGATCTCAGGCGCAACGTCGGACACCTACAAGCCCACGACCGCGGACTCGGGCCACGCGCTCATCGTCACGGTGACCTCGCAGAGCTCCTCCGGCGGGGCCGCGGCGGCGTCCGCACCAACGGTCGCGGTCGGCTCGAGCGGCAGCGGCGTGGTGACGCGGCCGGTCGCGACGACGCAGCCGAGCATCGCCGGTGACACAATCGCAGGACAGCAGCTCGTCTCCTCGGTCGGAACCTGGACTGGGTCGCCGACGTCGTTCACCTATCAGTGGCGGCGCTGCGATCCCGCCGGCATCACATGCGACGCGATCACGGGCGCGACGGATTCGACGTATGTGCTCTCGCCCGGCGACATCGGCGCGACGCTGTCACTCGTCGTCACGGCGACGAGCGCGGGCGGCTCGCAGACGGCAACGACGCCGGCCACGGGGCTCGTCGCAGCGGCGCCGGTACCGACCCCGGTTCCCGGCGCGCTCGCGGCCGCGTCCGGCGAGGCCGGCGCGGTCGTGACAACGGACGGCCGCGCGCAGGTGACGTGGCAGCCGGGGGCCGTGCCGGACGGCTCCACGGTCACGCTGCTTCCGGGCGAGCGGTCGCCGGCGCTCAAGGGCACAGGCGTCGTCGTCGGGGTCAGCGACATCAGCACCCTCCTCCCCTGGCCGATCGACCTGACCTACGCGAACCCGCTGCCGGACGGCTCCGTGCTCGCGTATACCGTCGACAACACGGTCTGGCACGCGCTCGCCGTGCTCGCCTCGCCGGCGCTCCCAGCTGGAAGCATTGCCGGGACGTACAACGACGGGACGACGCTGCACGTCATTCTCTCGCAGCCGATGCGTATCGCTGCGTTCGCTGCGGGGCATTGGGGCGACCCGAGCCTCGTCGCCGAAGAGCTGCCGACCGTCTACCGCAACGGGCCGCTGACGGTGAAGCGGCTGAGCGACGGCTCGCTCATCGTCCGCACGCGTGTGACGGTCGCGTCGCAGGCGCATCTCTTCGTCGGCCTCGCCGCCGGCGTGACGAAGGAGTCGCTGCTTCTTCGTCCCGGCAGCGTCCCGATCGTCGTGCGCATCCGGCACCTGAAGGCCGGCGTGACCGCGCACCTACGGGTGGCGGCTGTCGACCCGTTCAAACGCCGCGCAGCGCTGCTGATCGCGTTCCGCGTGCCGTGACACTCTCGTCACACCGACGTACGGGTACCTAGTACAGGCCGTCGCAAGTGCCTGCGGCGACCCGAAGGCCGGTACTAAGTAACTATCTCGAAAGAGGGTCCCGTGCTCTGATCGCGAACTCGGTGGCGTCTGTCGTCGACTCGAGGGGGTGAGCGTGGTGGCGGTTGCAGCTGCTGTGTTCGAGAGG
>Ga0307373_10002551_pt1 | contig 32685 bp, 28 predicted proteins | sample OX2MG_FD_202534 | JGI IMG/M metagenome (GOLD analysis project Ga0307373, IMG submission 202534) | Soil microbial communities from Risofladan, Vaasa, Finland - OX-2 | ecosystem: Environmental > Terrestrial > Soil > Coastal area > Acid sulfate soil | place: Finland: Risofladan, Vaasa | collected...
GAGCACCGACCAGGAGTTCAATCCGAAGATGCGGGCGGATATCTCCATGACCCACAAAGACGCCGGGGGCTTGTCCACGGTGATGAAGTTGGAGGCGTCCGAGGAGCCGAAGAAGAACGCCTTCCAGGACTTGGTGCCGGCCTGCACGGCGGCGGAATAGAAGCTGTTGGCCCAGCCCGATGCCCCCAGGTCCCAGAGATAGAGAGCCGCCGTCAGTCCCAGGAGGACGAACAGGGCGGGTCGGGCCCAGGCCGGGTCCTCGGGCCGGCCCCGGACCAGGCGGACGGCCCGGGAGCGCTCGGGGGGAACGTGGTCGGTGTCCGTCGGGAACCAGGACACGTCGGGGCCCTCGTCCAAGGCAGGGGGCATGATGATCGTGGTCACGTCATGAACGATCGCCCCCGTCCCTCCGGGCAGCCTCAGAACTTCCGCCGTCCCCGCTTGGACCTCGGAAGTGATTAGGTAAGGGATGCCGGCCACCAAGAGGGAGTGAGATGTCCGAGGCGTCCCGACAGCCGCATGTCCTGGTGGTGGACGATGAGGAACACATCACCGAGCTGGTCTCCATGGGCCTCACCATGAACGGCTTCGAAGTGGAGCGGGTCGGGTCGGGTCGCGCCGCCTTGTCCGCCATCGAGGCCCGCCGTCCCGATCTGGTGGTGCTCGACGTCATGCTTCCCGACCTCGACGGCTTCGACGTGGCCAAGCGGTTGCGCCAGACCGAGGGAGTCGGCCACCGGTTGCCGATCATTTTCCTCACCGCCCGGGACACCACGCAGGACAAGGTGGAGGGGCTGCGCCTCGGCAGCGACGACTACGTCACCAAGCCCTTCAGCATCGAGGAGCTGGTGGAGCGGGTGAAAGCCGTGCTGCGCCGCTCGTCGGGCATTGGTCCCGGTGACAACCGCCTCTCCTACGCCGATCTGGAGCTGGACGAGGACACCCGCGATGTGTGGCGGGGCGGTCGGCTCATCGAGCTCACTCCCACCGAGTACAAGCTGCTGCGCTACCTGCTGGCCAACGCCCGGCGGGTGCTGACCCGGGAGCAGATCCTCGAGCACGTCTGGGACTACACCTTCGCCGGTAACGCCAGCGTGCTGGAGACCTACATCAGCTACCTGCGCCAGAAGGTCGACGCCGAGGATCCGCCGCTGATCCACACCGTCCGGGGCGTCGGTTACAGCCTTCGGCTGCCCGCCGGGCGCTGAGGCGGGAGACTCAGACCAGAGGGGGCGGTAGGTAGCGGGCCGAGCGGTAGTGGCCCTGGTCCGCTTCCAGCACCCAGGACGAGGCCTTCTTCCAATCCGGGTGGGCGCCGAGATCGACGCCCTCGCTGACGGCCAGGTGCTGCAGGATGGAAGGGATGTTGTCCCCGTGGGTCGAGACCACCGCGTCGGTCCCGACCAGGGACATGACCAGGGCGATGGAGTCGGCGGCCCGGTCCTCCCAGAGGGAGTCATCGATCACGATGGGAATGCCCCGGGCCTCGGCCAGGGGCTCGACCGTCTGGACGCAGCGCCGGGCCGGGCTGGAGATGATGGTGGCCACCTCGAACTCATCCAGGACGGCCACCACCGCTTCGGCCTGGCGTTGGCCCTTGGGATCCAGCGGCCGGCGCCGGTCTTCGCCCTCCCATTGGCTCCGGTCCCCGGCGCTGGCATGGCGGAGTAGGACGAGGGTCATGGTCTCTTCCCGGGGTTCGTCAGCGGGGCGCCGAGCCCGGACGAACCGTCAGCCGGCTTGGACCAGGGGGACGACGGAGGCGGCGAAGCTGGCCAGCACGTGGGCTTCCCGGGGATAGCTGAGGCTGGCCTCAGCTTGGGCCGGACCGAGCCAGCGGACCTCGTCGACCTCATCGTTGGCTTCGAAAGACCCGCCGATCGGCTTCATGGCCCAGTAGCGGACCGTCTTCGGACGGCCACGCCGGTCCACGTAGCTGGTGGAGGAGAGCTCCACCCCGAGACGGCAACGGAGTCCGGTTTCCTCCTCCACCTCCCGCAGGGCGGTGTCCTCATCGGTCCGGTCGACCGGGTCGACCTTGCCCTTGGGCAGCGACCAGTCGTCATACCGGGGCCGGTGGACGAGGAGGACTTCGATGGCGCCATTCGCGGACCGGCGCCACACGACGCCCCCCGCTGCTCTTACGAACTTGGGGCCAGCCACTTCACCCTCCCCTTGTGGGATGTCTTCTTCCATGCCCGGCTCCAGTCTCGGCGGGCCGCTTCAGCCCGAGAAGCCTCCATGCCGATCAGCTGCCCGGCTACCAGGGCCCGGCCCTGGCCGCCCGACCGGGCCGACCGGCGGAGCCACTCGGTGGCGACGGATGCATCCTGCACCTCTCCCAGGATGTCCTGCACCTCGGCCACCCCCTTGCTCAACCTCAGCGCCCTCTTACCCAGGAGCGGGGTGGCCATATCCGCAGCGTAACGGCACCGTTTGGCCTTCTTGCGGATGCTGTGCAGCTGACCATCGGCGGGTCGGTCGGACAGCGCGCCCACCGCCCCGGCCAGGCTGGCCCAACGCTCCGCCAGCAGGTTCCGAGCCGCGCCGGCGGCCTCCTGGTCCGGGATCCGCAGGGGTGGTTTCTCCATCAACTCGAAGAGGCTGTCGATGAGCCGGCCGTGGTCGGCGCCTCCCAGCCGGCGGATCAGGCGGGCATGAGCGGCGGAGCGCTCCCGGTGCAGGACTGCGATCAGGCTCTCCAGCTCCCCGCCATCGGCGGGGTCGAGGCGGGGGCCGAGCGAGCGCAGCCGAAGCTCGAGCACGTCGGCGTCGCGCACTTCGCCCAGGGCCGCCCCCAGGACCTGGAGACGCTCCACCACGGCCAAGACCGGTTCCGGGTCGAGGACTCCTTCGAAGGTGCGCAAGTCGGCCCGCAGCCTCCGGGTCGCCACCCGGCACTGGTGGACGTCCTCGATGTCCTCGCCCAGGCGCACCCCGACCTCATGGCGCAGCAGGCGGTGCAGGCTCGCCTCCAGGGTGGCCGACACCAACTCGGACACCGGGGCCGATTCGGCCAGTCCGGTAGACGCCCTCAGGGCAGGCGGAACGGTTCCGAGGGCCCGCATGAGCTTGGGTGTTCCGTCGTTGCGCTCGGCTCCCGAGGCCGACAACAGCGAGTAGACCGAGCGGGTCCAATCCGACCCCGACGCCTCCCCGCCCCCGTCCGACCCGCCGTCCGACCCGTTGCCGTCGGAGCCGCCGGCACCGAGCGGGGGGTTCAGCAGTTCGACCTCGATCTCCCGGAATACGCCCCGCCCGGGGGGGTCGGTCATGGTCCGGAACTCCACGGTGTCGTCGTCCATCTCGGCCAGCTGCCTGCCGTCGGGATCGAGGATCAGGTGGGCCCGGCGCACGGTGGTGAGTTCGGCCACCACCGCCAGGGGGCGGCCCCGGCGCAGGCCACTGGTGAGCTCCAGCGCCCGGCGGGGCACTCGGCCCGGGCCGGCCTCGAATTCGATCTCGTACCGGTCGGTGGTGGCGGCCTCATCGGCCGGGTCGCTCGCCCCGGCCGGGTCGCGCGTACTGGGCGGGTCCAGCTTGACGGTCCATTCCCCGGAGGACCCGCTGGACCGGTAGCGCAGGGTGGCCCCCCAGCGGGCCAGGTCCAGGCCGTCGGTGTCGTAGTAGCTGGCCACCAGAGTCTTCTCCGGCTTGGTCACCATCGACAGTCCGGGCACGGTGGTCACGTCCGGCAGGTGGAAATCCCGGCTGACGTTGAGCTTGAGCTCCCTCTCGATGGGTGGCGTCACGGACGGGGCCGGTGGGGGTGGGGGCGGGCGCCCTCGGGGGCGGGCACCCCGGGCGGATCGCTCACGAGGCGGCCCGGTCGGGGGACTCCTGGGCCGGGCCCATTCCGTGCAACCGGACGGGGTCGGGCCGGCCCGGGTGACTGCGCCGCCAGGCGTCCACGGCTAGGACCTCCTGGGCCGAGACCCGTTCGGCGCCGCCCCGATAGGTCCAGGTTCCGTCGGGGCCGAGGTGCCAGGCGATGGTGCGCTCGGACAGTTCGACCTCGATGACCCGACGCAGTCGGGCCTGTTCGGTGGCGGACTCGACCTTGAGCAGCACCTCGACCCGCCCGTCCAGATTGCGCTCCATCAGGTCGGCCGAGCCCATGAACCAGTGGGCGTCGGGTGACGATCGGTCCCCGAAGACGAAGACGCGGGAGTGCTCGAGGAAGCGCCCGACTATGGAGCGCACGCTGATCTTGTCCGACAGGCCTGGCACTCCCGGGCGCAGAGAGCAGCGGGTCCGGGCCACGATCTCGATTCGGGTCCCCTGGCCTGAGGCCCGGTACATGGCCTCGATGAGCTCGGGGTCGACCAGGTGGTTGAGCTTCATGGCGATGCGACCATCCGAGCCCAAGTCCGCCTGTTCATCGATGAGCTCGATCAGGCGCCGGCGCAGCGTGACCGGTGCCACCAGCAGCTTCCGGTACTGGGCCTGTCGGCTGTAGCCGGTGAGGAAGTTGAAAAGGTCGGTCAGGTCCGCGCCCAGGTCCGGGTCGACCGTCAACAGACCGAGGTCCTCGTAGATCTGGGCGGTGCTGGGATTGTAGTTACCGGTGCCCACGTGGCAGTAGCGGCGGATGCCCGTCTCCTCCTGGCGGACGATCATGGCCACCTTGCTGTGGGTCTTGAGACCCATGAGGCCGTAGACGACGTGGATACCGACTTCCTCCATGGCCCGGGCGAAGGCGATGTTGGCCTGTTCATCGCCCCTGGCCTTGAGTTCCACCAGGACCGCCACCTGTTTGCCCCGCTCCGCCGCCCGGATCAGCGATTTGACGATTGGGCTGTCGCCCGAGGTCCGGTAGAGGGTGAGCTTGATAGCCATGACGGCCGGGTCGGTGGAAGCCTGGCGGAACAACTCCTGGACGGTCATGGCGAAGGATTCGTAAGGGTGATGGACCAGGATGTCCCCCTCGCGCATGGCGGCAAAGACATCCGCGGGCTCACCGTCGACGCCTTCGAAGGCGGGGGGCGTGATGGGCGGAAGGGCCTCGTACTTGAGTTCCGGGCGGTCCAGCCCGTACACCTCCCAGAGGCCACCGAGATCCAGCGGGGCGTCGATGCGGTAGACGTCCTCAGCACTGAGGGCCAACTCCCGCAACAGCAGCTCCAGCACGTCGGCCCGCACGTCGTGGGGAACCTCCAGCCGTACCGCATCACCGAAGCGCTGCTGGCGCAATTCCATCTCCACCGCTTCGAGGAGATCCTCGGCTTCCTCGTCCGAGCTGGCGGCCAGGTCCATGTTCCGGGTGACGCGGAAGGCGACGGTGTATTCGATCTCCAGGCCGGTGAAGAGCCGGTCGAGGTGGGCGGCTATGACCGCCTCCAGCGGGACGAAGCGGATCTGATCGGGCAGAGCCAGGAACCGGGGGAGGACCGGCGGGACCTTGAGCCGGGCGAAGCGCCGCTCACCGTTGTCGGGATTGACAACGAAGACGGCCAGGTTGAGGGAGAGATTGGAGATATAGGGGAAGGGGTGGCCCGGGTCCACGGCCAGGGGGGTCAGGACCGGGAAGATGTTGTCCTCGAAGAGCTGGTCGAGGTACTCCCGATCGGTGGGGTCATCCGGCATACCCTCGAGGATCCGGATGCCGGCCTCCTCCAGCCCGGGCCTGACCTCACCCAGGTAGAGCGCCGATTGGCGCCTGACCAAGTCCTCGGCCCGGGCCCGGATGGCGCCCAGCTGTTCGGTCGGGGTGCCGGTATCCGGCCCGGGGCCGAGGCCGGCTTCCTGGCGGGACTTGAGGCCGGCCACCCGGACCCCGAAGAACTCGTCCAGGTTGGTGCTGAACACGGCCAGGAACTTGACCCGCTCCAGGAGGGGCGTGTCGGGGTTCTCGACCAGGGCCAGCACCCGGTGGTTGAAGTCGAGCCAGGACAACTCGCGGTTGATCAGCGCCGCGTGAGGGGCGTCGATGCTGGGTGCCGCCGCCAGGGGCCGGCCCCTGCGGGCGGCGGCGGGAGGGCTCAGGCCGAAACCAGTATCGAGTTCAATCGGTCGACGCTCATCCGTTCGACCAGTATGCCCAGGTAATCCTTGACCCGCGCCCCGGCCAGGGCCCCGGCCACGTCGGCTACCACCACCTCGACGGTGGGGTTGTCCACCCGGCCCTCGAAACGCCGCTTCACCCTCTCCGACGCCGCCCGCAGGTCGGCCTCCAGACGACCCGGACGTTCAGCGCTCAGGTTGACGGGCAAGGGTCCTCCTCGGATCGCCCTGGTCTTGGACTCACCGGGAATTTCTAGCCCAGGGCCCCTGACGGACGAGTGAACGAAAGTTGAACTACGCCGTTCCGGGTAACGATATGTCGGTTCCGGCCAGCAGGGCGGCCCCCAGGGCCCCGCCCCGGTCGCCCAGGTCCCCGGGGACTATCCGGAGGGCCCCGGTCTGCACCCCGGGCACCAGGTCGGCCGCGGCCGCCTCGATCCGGGCCACGAAGCTCGGACCCAGACGATCGGCCAGACCTCCGCCGATTACCACCAGGGGAACATCCAGCACGGTCACGGTGGCGGCCAGGGCCTGGGCCAGGGCCTCCACCGCCCCCTCCACCAGATTGATGGCGACGGTGTCCTTGGACGCCAGGGCCCGGGCGAAGATGCTGGAGGTCATCCGCCTGGCCTTGGCCAGGCTCACCAGCACCGTGTCCGAACCCCGGTCGGCCAGCTGCCGGGCCCGGCGCTCCATCCCCGCCCGTCCGGCGTAGGCCTCCACGTGGCCCCGCCCCCCGCAGCCACAGCGCCGGCCCCCGGTGCGCACGACCATGTGCCCGATCTCCCCCGCAAAGCCGGTGGGGCCACGGCGGAGCTGGCCGTCCAGGATCAGGCCCCCACCCACCCCGGTCCCCACGAATATGCCGACCAGGTCGTCATGGCCCCGGCCGGCCCCCAGGCGGTGCTCGGCCAGGGTGCCCACGTTCACGTCGTTGTCGATCAGGACGCTGCACTCACCCACCGCCGCTGAGAGCGCGGCCGCCAGGTTGAACGGCTCGATCCAGCCGGGCAGGTTCGGGGCCCATCGGATCACTCCGGTACGGTGATCGATGGCTCCCGGGGCCCCCACCCCGACCGCCGCCGGGGTGTCCGGCGTGAGTTGGCGGACCACGGCGGCCAGGGCGTCCACCACGGCCAGGGGACCCCCGTGAACGGGGGTCTTCTCCTTGGCTTCGCCCACGATCTGCCCGTCCTGCACGGCCAGGGCGTAGATCTTGGTGCCGCCCAGGTCGATCCCGATCGTGGCTCCGGTCCCGCTCTGTCTGCCTGTCACCGGGGATAGGTGTAGCCGATTCCGGGCACGGCGCGTATCCGCTGGGCCACGTCATCGTCCCCCAGGGTCTGGCGCAGGCGGGCCACGTGGGCCTGGACCGTGTTGCGGTCGACCCGCTCCAGGGGTCCCCAGACGTGTTCGACTATGGCCCGGCTGCTCACCACCTGCCCGGCGTTGGCCACCAGCAGCTCGAGCAGGCGGAACTGCTTTAGCGGCATGGCCACCCTGGTCCCGGCTATGGCCACTTCATGCCGGTCCAGATCGACCCGGATGCCGCCCGCCTCGATCACCCGCACCGGTTGGCCCGGGTGGGGCGCCCGGCGCCATAGGGCCCTGAGCCGGGCGGCTACCTCATGGATGCGCTCGGGGTCGGCCAGGTAGTCATCCGCCCCGGCGTCGAGGCAGGCGGGGGCGTCGGCACCGCTGGCATCCCCCAGCACCAGCACAGGCACGGTGGTGAGAGCCCGGAGGCGGGCGCACAGATAGAGGCGCTCCCCGGGCGGAAGGTCGACCACCACCGCGTCGTAGGTCAGCGCGCCTTCGGCTGTGAGCGCTTCCAGGCTGTCGTCGTTGACCACCACGATGACATCTCCCAGCTCCTCGGAGAGGAACTGGCGCAGGGCCACCCGGTTCCGGGACGGCCCGGTGAGGAAGGCGAGCCTCCGCTCGAATACGTCCGCGCCTGGCGAGGCCATCGACCGCGACGGTATGAGTGGCAGGTGTCCATCCGGTGAGCGCCAGGCAAAGCGTCGGTGCCGCCCGGCTGACGTTTGGGTGAACTCCGACCAGTTGATGGCAGCTCTGAGCCGGGCATGGGCAGAATCCACCAGACGTTCATCTGCCGCGTCCCGGTCCGTAACCTGGAGGAAAGGGGCAGGCTTTACGGTTACCGGCAATGACGACCAAGGTCGTGCGGCGGAGCCCCACAGCGCAGCGCTGCATCGCCTTGGCCGAGGTCTACAACCTGCGTGACATCGGCGGCTACCCGGCCGGGGACGGCCGCAGCGTCCGGTGGGGTCACATTTTCCGGGCCGATGGACTGCAGCGGGCCAGCCAGGCCGATCGGGACTGCATCCGGTCTCTCGGAATCCGCACCGTGATCGACCTGCGCAGTTGGGACGAGGTGGCGGCCGGCCACGTCTCGGTGGTGGCCATCGGGGCCGAGCGCTTTCACCACCTGCCCGTACTCCACTCGCTCGACGCCACCCTCGGGCCCGCCGCCGTCACCGATCCCGAGGAGACCCTGGCCCAGACCTATCGCAAGATGCTGGAAGAGGGGTCTCTGGCCCTCGCCCTGGCTCTCCGGGTCATGGCCGACCCGTCCTCGCACCCGGTCGTGTTCCACTGCGCCGCCGGTAAGGACCGCACCGGGATTCTGGCCGCCGTGCTGCTCTCCATCCTCGGCGTGGACGACGCCACTGTGGCCGAGGACTACGCCCTCAGCGCCCCGGCCGTGGAGCGCATGGTGCGGCGTCTGATGGTCAGTGCGGCCGGCGGCACCGAGGTTCCGGTCATCCCGGAGTGGCTCCTGTCCGCTCCGGCCGGTGCGATGCGACGGACCCTAGAAGGTCTCCGTCACCGGCACGGGTCGGTGGAGGGGTACTGCCTGGATTCGGGCGTGACCACCGAGACGCTGGAGACCCTCCGGCGTCTATTGCTCCAGAGCTAGACCCGCCAGGCCGATCAGGCCCTGTCGCCCGGCTTCTTGGCGGTCGTCTTCTTGGCGGTCGTCTTCCGGGTCGGCGCCTTCTTGACGGGGGCCTTCTTGACTGCGGCCTGCTTGACTGCGGTTTTAGGCGCCGAGGTCTTCGGCGCGGTGGTCCTCGGCGCGGTGGTCCTCGGCGCGGTCGTCCTCGGCGTGGTGGCCCTCTTCACCGCCGCCTTCTTGGTCGCGGCCCTTCCGGGCCGGGACCTGACGACGGGCCCCACCGCGACGGGCGCCTCGGCCCGGTGGCCCGAGCGAGCCACGGCGGCGGCGTCGGTGCCGAGGTAGGAAGCGATCACCTGGGGATCGGACAGGACGTCCTCGGGGCGGCCCCGGGTGATGACCCTTCCGGTCTCCAGCGCCAGAATCTCGTCCGAGACGGATGTTATGAGGGGCATGTCGTGCTCGACCACCAGGAGGCTGGCCCCGGTCTGGTCTCGAATGCGAAGCAGCAGTGGACCGAGGGCCTCGGCCTCCCGTTGGGCGATGCCGGAAGAGGGCTCATCCAGGAGCAGTACCAGCGGATCGTGGGCCAGGGTGGCAGCCAGGTCGACCACCCGCCGGCTGCCCGTGGAGAGTTCGGAGATGAACTTGTCCCGGAAGGCCCCCAGCCCCATCAGGTCGATCAACTCATCGACCCGAGTCCGGATCTTCCGTTCGGCCCGCACCACCCACGGGGCGCGCAAGGCGGTGGAGATGACGTCGGTGGCCCGGATGTGACGTTCGAAGGCGACGGCCAGGGTCTCGGCCACGGTGAGAGATGGGAAAAGGCGGGCGTCTTGGAAGGACCGCCCCAAGCGGGCCCGGCCCCGACGCTCGGGACTGGCCGAACTGATGTCGACTCCGGCCAGCAGCACCTTGCCTTCGGCCTTTACCAGTCCGGATATGGCGTCGAAGATGGTGGTCTTGCCCGCTCCGTTGGGGCCGATCAGGCCCAGGATGGCGCCCGATGCCACCTCCAGGCTGACCCCGTCCACGGCCTGCACCCCGCCGAAGCGGACCCGCAGATCACTGACCTGGAGGGCCGGTTTGACGATGGCCGGGACCTCCGGCCTGGCCAGAGCCGCGCTCATTGCCCGGCCCCTTGGAGGCTCTGGGCCCCGGCCAGGAACACGGCGCGGAGGATGTCGTCCCGGGCCAGCAGGTCGGCGGTCGGCCCTTCGAAGCGGACCTCACCCTTCTCCATGAAGACGGCCCGGTCGGCCACGGTGAGGGCCACGTTCACCGACTGTTCCACCAGGACCACCGAGGTGCCCTCGGAGTGAATCCGCCGCACGATCTTGAGCAGTTCCTCCACCACCACCGGGGCCAGGCCGAGGGACAACTCATCGATCATCAGCAGTTTGGGGCGGCTGATGAAGGCCTGGGCCAGGGTCAGCATCTGCTGTTCGCCCCCGGACAGGACGGCGGCCGGTTGGTTGTAGCGACGGGGGAGGGACGGGAAGATCTCCAGGGCCTCGTCTCGGGAGGCGGAGGCATCGGTGCGGCTCCGGCCGCTGGCCCATACCGCCACTTCCAGGTTCTCGGCCACGGTCAGGCCGGGGAAGACGCCTTTGCCGCCGGGCACCTGGACCAGCCCGAGGCCGAAGCTCTCCTCCGGCTCCAGCCCGGTGATGTCCTCACCGTCGAAGAAGATGGCCCCGGCGTGGATCGGCACGATCCCGGAGATGGCCCGTAGGAGAGTGGACTTGCCGGCCCCGTTGGTGCCGAGCAGGGCCACGATCTCGCCCTCGGCCAGATCCAGATCCACACCGAAGAGAACCTGCACCGGCCCGTAGCTGACGTCGATGCCTCGGACCGAGAGGATGGAGTGGCGGGTGGCGGTCAGGCGTTCCTGACGGAGGCGGGCGGTGGTCTCCAGGATGGCCACGGCCCGGTGGGCGTCATCGGCCACGTAGCGGTTGCCGCCCCGCAGGATGAGGCCGCCCAGGATCCAGAACGGGACCAGGGCACCGAAGCCGTCGCGGATGTTGTTGTTGGCCACCTGGCCGAAGACGATCACGAAGGTGATGAAGCCGGCCACCAGGAAGATCGAGCCCAGGCTGAACGAGAGCGTCCTGACCCGGGCTGGGGAAACGATCGACTGGGTGGTCAGGAAGGGGGGCCAGAACCACCCGCCGACAAAGCTGCCTCCCAGGAACGACGCCACCGCCACCCACAGGTTGGGGGCCACGGCATCGATGAGGATGAAGGGGGCCACCGCCACCAGGGCGTAGCCGGACAGCTTGAGCGGTTCACCCAGCCCCCGCCCCAGCCAGCGGGCCGTGACCCGGCCGGACATCTCGACACCCACCAGGGCCACCAGTGCGTCTCCGGCGCTGATGAAGCCGATGCCGAGGCTGTTGACGTGGAAGATGTTGTCCAGATAGATGGAGCTGTAAGCGGCCAGAGGCAGGTAACCGGCCCCGATGGCGACCCAGGCGGCAAACTGCCAACGCAGGGTCCGCACGCTGGTCACGATCCGGATGGCGCGGGCGAAGGGAAGGGGTCGCTCCTGGGAGGCGATCTCGGCGGCGCCGGGGTCATCGCTCTGGCCCCGGATGACGTCGGGGAGGCGCAAGGCGACTATGGCCATCACCACCACCGGGACGATGAGGACCATGAAGGCCACCCGCCAGGTGGACAGGACGGCAATGATGCCGGCCAGGGCAGGCCCGAACACGGCCCCCCATCGAGTGGCGTTGTTCCAGAAGGCGTAGGTGGTCGGCCGGGCCTCCGGCGTGTAGTAGTCGGCCAGCAGCGAGGGATGCACGGAGGAGTTGACGGTCACGCCGACGCCGTTGCCGATCCGGAACAGCACCAGGAGGAGCAGCCCGAATGCGAGGCCGGTGGCGAGGGAGAAGACGCCGGCCACGATGGCGCCCACCACCACCATGGTCCGACGGGGCAGGCGGTCTCCGTAGTAGCCGATGGGCACGGCCGCGGCCAGGACCACGGCCAGGTTGACGGCCAGCACCCCGGTGAAGCCCTGGTTGGAGAGGTGGAAGGCCCGCTTGATCTGGGGGGCCAGGACGTTGAAGGCGGCCGTGTCGAATTCATCGAAGAAGTAGACGAAGAACAGCACCATCAATGGGAAGGCGACCGCTCCCAGGGTGGCGGCGCTGACCCGGTTGCGCAGCCAGTTCATGAATCGGCCCTCCCCGGGGCGGTGCCGACAGACAGCAACTCGTTGGCGGCCAGGAGCGGATCCAGGTCGGGTCTGATCACCATGTCCTCGAAGTCCTCTCCAGCCTGAAGCCCAAGGTGGGGCGAAGTGGCGCTCCGGTCGGCCAGCATGCTGGCCACCACCAGGTTCCGCCGTTCGGCCACCCAGCGCAGGTAGGCGTCGCGGGCCATGTAGAAGAGCTGACCCAGGCCTCCGGGGAAGAACAGCAGGAGCAGCAGCACGCCGAACCCGGTTCCGAGCAAGCTGAATTCGGCGGGGAGGAAGTACTGGATGCCCCTGACCACCACCGCCCCCAGGATGGCGCCGGTGGGCGAGCCGAGCCCGCCGATGACGATCATGGAGAACAGGAAGACGGAGAGGTCGGCGGGGAAGCGGTCGAGGCCGAGCTGTTGCTGGTGATAGGCGTAGAGGACTCCGGCCACGGCGGCGATGAAGCCCGAAACGGCAAAGGCGAGCAGTTTCATGCGCGCCCTCGGGACCCCGTAGGCCCGGGCTGACTTCTCATTGTCCCGGAGGGCGATGAGGGCTCTTCCGAAGCGGGCCGTCCTGAGGTTGCGCACCACCGCCAACGTGGCCAGCAGGAAGCACAGGACGACGATGTAGAAGGCCCTCTCCCCACTCACGTCCCAGAGCCCGAACATGACCGGGCGGCGGATGGCATCGGGAACGGTGAAGATGCCGAAACTGAACAGCCAGTCACCGGCGGCCACGGCAAAGGCCAGGGTCGTCACCCCCAGGAACAGGCCCTGGATGCGCAGGGCAGGGATTCCGATCAGCAGCGCCGTTCCAGCTCCGGCCAGACCGGCTAGGAGCACCACCAGGAAGAAGTCGGGGGGGTTGGCCCAGGCGGCTATGTGGCCTCCGAGCAGGCCGCCCACTCCGGCCAGAGCCCACTGGCCAAAGGAGAGGTTCCCACTCCAGCCGGTAAGCACCACCAGGGAGAGACCCACCATGGCGTAGATCAGGATGTCGGTGGCCAAGCTGGTGCGGCTGGCGGTCAGGGTGAGAGGAACCAGGACGGCCGCTATCAGGGCGAGGACGCCCAGCCCCAATCGGGTCCAGCGCACCTCCGGGAGGCGCTTGAGCTCCTTGGGTATGGGCCGGACCTCGGCCACTGCCTGCCAGGTGGAGCTGCCGATATCCAGCCGGCCGGTGCGCTGGCGCTGAAGCACCAAGGCGATGAGGATGACCGCGAACACCAGGCCGAGGTCAGGCCCGGAGTGGCCGGTACCGAAGAAGAGCACCTGCTGGGCCGTGCTGATCAGCAGGGCCGCCCCGAAGGTGATGGGCAATGACTCGAAGCGGCCGATGACGGCGGCCCCGAGGGCGAGGGCCAGCAGGGTGTAGCCGCCGAGGGCACCGAATTCGAAGCCGGTAACCGGGGCGGACAGGATGGCGGTTAACGCGGAGAGCAGGCCGGCCACTGACCACACGATCAGCGAAACCCGCTTGACCTTGACCCCGAGCAGACGGGCCCGGTCCCGGTCCTCGGCCGCAGCCCGGGCCGCCAGCCCGTAGCCGGTGCCTCGCAGGAACCAGACCAACCCGGCTATGACCAACGGCGTGACGATCATGATCACCAGGTAGTCCCCGGTGAAGACCACTCCGCCGAAGGTGAAGTGGAAGGACAGGGGCGTCTTGAACCCGGTCTTGAAGGAGGCGTGCTGATTGAGCAGGGCTGGGATGGCCAGCTCGATGGCGCCGAGGATCTGGGTCATGCCGATGGTCACCACTGTCAGGATCAGCCGGGGGGCCTTGGTGAAGCGGCGGATGATGGCGAATTCGATCAGGGCGCTGGTGGCGACGGCGGTGGCCAGTCCCACGGCCACCGCCGCGTAGAAGGGCACGCCGTAGCGCTCCACCAACTCCGCCGACAGGGTGGCGGCAAAGGCGCCCAACTCACCCTGGGCGAAGTTGATGATTCGGTTGGTCCGGTAGATGAGGACCAACCCGATGGCCAACAGACCGTTCAAGGCTCCCAGCGTCAGGCCCTGGAAGTAGATGCCGTTCGGCACCACCGCGCTCATGAAGTTGGGCAGGTAGCCCCCGACTCCCTTACCGAGCAGGAGGATGGCGGCAAAGCCCGCCAAGAAGACGCCCGCCCCAGTCGCAGCCTTCCTCAACTGACCCCCATGAATTGATCCCCGCCCCCCAGGCGGGGCCTCCGAACATTAGGCGGGCCGGCGCCGAGTTCCTGCTTGAGCGGCCATATTCCGGTCGGGTGACTGGCGAGAACCGGAATGGGGAAGTTGAATATGGCCCGAGTCCGCCTGGGGGTGGGCGGAGTGCAAATGGGGGCAGAGAATGAAGTTAGGGCGTAGTGGGGCATTCCTTCTGGCCGTAGTGGCGGTCGGCCTGATAGCCGCCGGGTGCTCGAAGCCATCCGAGCGGGGCGCCGGCGCACACATCGGGAACAGCACCGCTCCCACGGTGGCCGCACCGGTCGGGGCCGGAGGGACCAACGGATCTACGTCCACCACCGGCGCGGGCGGTGCCCTCGGCACCGTCCCCGGCTCCTCGAACGGAGGCGGCGCAGGCGGCGGCGGCGGTGGCGGTGCGGGCGGCGGCCAGTCGACCACCAATCCCACCACCGCTACGGGCCCGGCCAATGCCGACGTCGCCCAGCAGGAGGCGGTCGGGGCCAAGCTCTACCCCCAGTCGACCACCCGGGGCTCCAAGCCCTACTACCAGGGCGTTGGTAACAACACCATCCAGATCGATTTTTCCATCGATGCCACCAGCTGCGGGGTCAATGTGACCAACGCCCTGACCGCCGCCGGCGGCGCCCTTCCCACCACCAGCCGTTACTACCGGGCCACTCCCACCCAGCAGTCCGTCGTGGTGGCCCAGCAGAAGGAATCCATCGCCGACATGGTGAGCTACTGGAACGCCCACGGGTTCCAGTCCGCCCAGTACGACTCCCACATCCGGCCCCTGATGGGCACCGACCCCAACAACCAGTACTACGGGCGGCACTTCACCTACAACGTGGTCGACGGCGGATCGAACCAGTGCCCGGACAAGACCAAGGCGGCCGCCACCCAGGCCGCCGAGCAGGATCACGCCTTTGCTGTCTTCAACAACTATGACGGGGCCCAGTACAACATGGCCGCCGACCTCAACGCCCTCCCGGCCTCCAGCCGGCCCATGCACTTCGGGACGCTGTGGCTGTCGGACAGCACCTACAACCAGTTCGCCCCTTATGCCTGGACCCAGTTCTCCACGGGCACCACCATCGTGCGCCAGTTGGCCTCCTACATCTGCTCCGAACTGGTGGGCAAGAAGGCCACCAACTCGGCCAAGAACGAGGCCAACGGGGGCTACCAGCACACCGTGCGCAAGTTCGGCCTCATCCACACCAACCTGCCCCAGGACCAGCCGGTCATCAACGACTTCAAGTCCTACCTGAACACCTACTGTGCGGCCGAGGGCGGGGCCGCCGGCATCATCGCCAAGGAGGTCTCCTATGACGGGGTGGACTTCTCCAACGCCCAGCGCGATGACCTCAACGCCATCGTCCAGCTGCACTCGGCCAACGTCACCAGCGTGATCATGTTGGGCGACCCGGTCCAGGCCCTGTTCCAGGTGGATGATGCCAAGAGCCAGACCTACTACCCGGAGTGGATCTGGAGCAGCATCGGTTACGGGGACTCCAGCACTGTGCAGCGACTGATGGACCAGACCGAGGCCATCGGGGACATCGGGACCAGCAACCTCGGCATCCCGGGCGGTTACGGTTTCGGCGGTGGCGATCCCTTTGCCATGTACCACAGCGAGCACATGGTCGCCCCGGACGGCAAGGCTTGCGATCCCTCCAGCGAGGCGGGTATGGACCACGGTGGTGGTGCCAACGGGACGATCGCCAACTACTGCAAGGCCCCCGGTGCCCTGGTCACCTGGTACTACACCATGCTGCCCTTCGTTGGTGGCGTCGTCTACGCCGGCCCCGACCTGACGCCCCAGAACGTCAGCTCCAGTCTCCAGAAGTACCCCCCCACGCGCTATGGCGGCAGCGGGCCGACCACTGATCCCCGCCCGGCTCTGGTCGGCGCCGGTCCCGGTAAGTACGGGTTCATAGTCGACGCTGTGGCCTGGAAGTGGCGGCCGGACTACACATCTCCCCAGCCCGAGGCCAAGGCCGGCTGGGTCGAGTACCCCGACTGCCAGCGCCACTACATCCTCTGGCCGAACGACCTGGCGCCCGACTGGCTGCCGAGCGACCCGGCTTACAACTCCTGGTGCGGGGCTCCCGGCACCGGGTACCCGAAGACCATTCCCAGCGACGGGGACTGACCGCCGGCGTGGTCGGGGTGGCAGCCGGTCGGCTGTCGCCCCGATCGGGTTCTAGCCTGCCAGAGCCCCGACACGCTCGGACGAGGACGGCTCAGCGTCAGCGCCGCGGCTGGCGGCCCGGTCCTTCATGCGCTCGGTGACCTTGGCCAGTCGGGCCATGTAGCGCTCCAGGCGCTCGACCGCGGCCGACGCCTCGGCGTCGAGGCCTTCCAATTCGGTCAGGCGCCATTGACGGCGGATCAGGGGCACCAGGATGGTCTCGTAGTGGATGACCATGTCATAGATGCCCGCTCTGGCGATGGCCCGGGCGTGCCTGGTGAAGTTGGGGATACCGGTACCTGGCATGTCGAAGCCGAGGACCTGGCGCTCGATGGCCATGACGGTGCCGGAGGGATCGAGTTCCAGGCAGGTGGTGGCGATGTCCCGGTAGAAGAGGTAGTGGAGGTTCTCATCGGCCGCCACCCGCTTCATGATCTCGTAGCCGGCCTTATCCGTCAGGGCCTTACCGGTGTTGTGGTGGGCGATACGGGTGGCCAGTTCCTGCATGGCCAGGTAGGCCAGGCCGTCGGCCACCGTGGCCGGATGCGGGACGACGCCGCCCGACACCTGGGCCATGCGGCCCCGTTCCAGGGCGACGGGATCGACCTGGCGGGTCACGGTCAGGTAGTCGCGGATGACGATGGAGTGACGGCCCTCCTCGGCCGTCCAGCGTCGCACCCAGGTGCCCCAGGCCCCGTCGCTGCCGAACATCCGCTCGATGTCGTTGAAGTAGTACGGCAGGTTGTCCTCGGTCAGGAGGTTGACGAACAGGGCGCTGCGCACCCCCTCGTCCATGGCCGGTAGCTCCACCTTCTCGCCCTCGACGAAGTCCCGCCCCAGGCTCCAGGGGACCATGTCGTGGGGGAACCACTCCTTGGCCACTCCCATGTGGCGTTCGAGCAGCTTTTCGGCGGCGGGGGCCAGATCGTTGAGGACGGTCTCGTTGTTCATTTGGACTCCGGGGATTCGAGAGGCTGGACAGGGGGGCTGGGTGCGGGGTCCTGGCACGGGTGGATACTCCCCAGTTACTGACTTACCCAACCGTAGGTTACGCTACCGTAGCCTCGGCGTCCAAGAGGGCGGGTGCCGGGCCCCCCCGGGGGCGGCCCGGTGGCGGATGAGAGCCGGTCGGGGCCAGGACAGGCCGGCTCAGGATGAGGGGAAGCGTGCCCAACGAGCGAATGACCGGCACCCAGCGCCGGGCCCAGTTGCTGGACGTGGGCCGTTCCGTATTTGCCGAGCGGGGCTATGACGGAGCCTCCATCGAGGACATAGCCGACCGGGCCGGGGTCTCCAAGCCGGTGGTCTATGAGCACTTCGGGGGCAAGGAGGGCCTCTACGCCGTGGTGGTGGACCGGGAGATGTCCAGGTTGTTGGACTCGATGGTGGCCTCTCTGAGTGGGCGTCATCCCCGGGTCCTCCTCGAACAGGCGGCTATGGCTCTCCTTCAATACGTCGAGGAGCACTCGGACGGATTCACCATCCTCATCCGGGAGTCACCGGTGGCCTCCACCACGGGCAATTTCGTCTCCCTCATCCACGACGTGGTGGACAAGCTGGAGCCCATCGTGGCCGGCATGCTCAAGTCCCGGGGCTTCGATCCCCGGTTGTCACCCATCTACGCCAATGCCCTGGCCGGGATGGTGGTTCTGACCGGGCAGTGGTGGCTGGACGCCCGCAAGCCCAAGCGGGATGTGGTGGCCGCCCACCTGGTCAACCTGGCCTGGAACGGACTGGCCGGCCTGGATCCCAAACCCATCCTGCGCACCCAGCGCCGCAGCCGCTCCTAGGCCGGCGCCGGCTGCGCTCCCCGGACGACCCGCCCGGGCAGGGCGCCGGTGTGCTCGCCCGAGGCGTACACCTCGACTCCGCTCACGAAGGTGTGCAGGTACCCGTCAGCGCGCTGCAGCAGCCGCTTGCCCCCGGCGGGCAGGTCATAGGCCATGGTCGGGGCGTGGAGCGTGAGGTGGTCCAGATCGATGACGTTCAGGTCGGCCCGGTGCCCGACGGCCACCACACCGCGGTCGGCCAAGCCGACGGCGGCGGCGGTGCGCGCCGTCTGACAGCCCACGGCCTGGGCCAGGTCGATGCGTGGCCCGCGGCTGCGGTCCCGCACCCAGTGGGTGAGCATGGTGGTCGGGAAACTGGCGTCGCAGATCGTGCCCACGTGGGCGCCCCCGTCGGCCAGGCCGAGCACGGCGTGGGGATGGGTGAGCATCTCCCGGGCCGGGTCCAGGTTGCCCTCCGAGTAGTTGAGGAAGGGCAGGTACAGAAAGCCCCGGCCGCCGTCGGCCAGCAGGAAGTCGAGGGCCACGTCCCAGGCCTCCCGCCCGGCCCGCCCGGCCCGGGCGCCGACGCTGTCCTCGGCCCGGGGTTCGTAGTCGGGTGGGTCGCCCAGGGGGTAGATGCGCTCCCACGGCAGCCACCGGGCCGAGGCCAGCAGCTCTTCCAACAGATGCGCCCGGGGGCCCGGCTCGGACAGGCGCGCCACCTGTTCGGCCAGTCCCAGCCCGGCCAGTGCTACCACGCTCGGGGCGCTGCCGATGGGATTACGGGTGGTCTGCAGGCCGATGAGCACCCCCACCGGGCGGGCCGCCACCTGGGCGGTCACCGGCAGTCCCTGGCGGTTGGCCTCGGTGACGGCGTCCATCAGCTTGCGCCAGTTCTGCGGAGCGGTGTCGGCCTGGGTGATGGAAACCGACAGCGGCCGGCCCGACGCCCTGACCATGCCGAAGATGGCGTCGGCTTCCGCCTCCAGATCGGCAAAGTCGGACACCACCTCCAACACCCCCTTGCCCGCTGCCCCCAGGCCGGAGGCGATGCCGGCCAACTCATCGGCGGCGGCGGTGAGGGTGGGGGTCCAGTCGCCCCGGCTGGTGCGATGGTTGCGGGTCCGCGAGGTGGTGAAGCCCAGGGCTCCGGCCTCGACCGCCTCCCGGGCCAGTTCGGCCATGGCGGCTATGTCTTCGGCCGTCGCCTCCTCCCGGGCGGCGCCTCGCTCGCCCATCACGTAGAGGCGCAGAGCGCCGTGGGGCACCTGCAGGCCGATGTCGATGTCGTGGGGGCGCCGGGCCACGGCGTCCATGTACTCGGGGAAACTCTCCCAGTCCCAGGCCAGGCCCTCGTGTAGGGCGGTGCCCGGGATGTCCTCCACTCCCTCCATCAACTCGATGAGCCGGTCCCGGTCGGCCATCCGGACCGGGGCGAAGCCGACTCCGCAGTTGCCGACCACCACCGTGGTCACCCCGTGCCAGGCCGATGGGGTCAGCTGGGAGTCCCAGGTGGCCTGGCCGTCGTAGTGGGCATGGATGTCGACGAATCCGGGTGTCACCACGGCCCCGTCCGCCTCCACGGTCCGGGCGGCGGTGCCTTGCACCCGCCCCACCCCGGTGATGCGACCGGCGCCGACGGATACGTCGGCGGTGTAGGGCGTCCCGCCCCGGCCGTCGACCACCGTGGCGCCCCTTATGACCAGATCATGCTCAGGCACCGCCAAACCCCCTCCCCGGCCCGGGGCCGTGGGCACCCAGGATGCCACCCGGGCCCCGAGGGCGGAGTCTGGGCCGCGGGTCGCCCAACTACGGTGACGACCGGTTCGAACGGAGGGTGGCGTGGAACAAGGGCCATTGGCGGGACTGAGGGTGATCGATCTCACCGATGACAGCGGGCGTTTCGCCACCAAGTTGCTGACCGAGGCCGGCGCTTCCGTCGTCCGCATCCGCACCGGAAGCCCCGGTCCGGCCATGACCGGGGGAGCACCCGGTGGCGTCCTCGACTGGTGGTACGACGGCGGGAAGCGGCACCTCGATCTGGACCTGGACACCGAAGCGAGCCGGGCCGCTTACCGGGATCTGGCCGCCCGGGCCGACCTGATCGTGGAGACCGAGGCCCCGGGCCGGTTGGCTTCTCTCGGCATCGACCATTCCGATCTGGTCGGAGCCAACCCGGCTCTGGTGCAGGTCGCCCTTACCCCCTTCGGCCGGACCGGGCCCCGGGCCGGGTGGCAGACCTCCGACCTGGTCAGCTCGGCGCTGGGCGGGGTTCTGTCCCTGTCCGGTCTGCCTGATCAGCCCGTTAACCCCTGGGGCCGCCAGGCGTTCAACTTCGGCGGATTCAGCGCCGCCATCACCGCCCTGGCCGCCCTGCGCCTCGCCCGCCGGACCGGGCGGGGCCAGCTGGTCGACGTGTCTCTGCACGAGTCGGTCCTGACCAGCGTGGAGCAGCTCTTCTTCCAGTACTGGTTCGATGATCTGCTGCCGTACCCGAAGGTGGCCGAACGCCAGGGCTCGCTGCACTGGATCCGCGCCTATCAGGTGGTGCCGGCCCAGCGGGGTGACCTGCTGGTGACCCCGACTCCCAACGCCGCCGGCCTGTTCGCCTGGATGGTGGAGCTCCAGCTACCCGAGGCCCTGGCACTTGTATCCAAGCCCCTGGCCGAACTGGCCAACAGCCTGCCCCAGGTGCTGGAGGCCATGGCCGCCCTGGCCCGGACCGATGACGCCGGCACCCTTTTCCAACAGGCCCAGGAGAGACACATCGCCTTCGGGGAGGTCCAGTCCGTGGCCCAGGTGGCGGCCAATCCCCAGCACGCCTACCGGGGCTTCTTCCGGACCTCGAGCGGCCAAGCCGGCGTGACCGTCCCCGGTCCCCTGGCCCGCTTCCTGCGCTCGGGCTCACCCGATCCGACTCCTCCCGGGCAGATCGTCACCCTCGAAGCCGCTTTGGAGCAGTGGGCGAGCTCACCCTGGGCCTACGGCCGTTCCGCCGCCGCCACCAAGCCCCTGGCCGGCCTGCGGGTGCTGGACCTCAGCCACGTGCTGGCCGGGCCGATGTGCACGCGAGTGCTGGGCGATCTCGGCGCCGACGTCATCAAGGTGCAGACGACCGAACGGGCCGTGACCGTCAACGATCCCAACCATCCGTACTTCTACACCTGGAACCGTTCCAAGCGGGGCGTGTCGCTCAACATGAGCCATGAGCGCGCCACCGAGGTGGTGCGGAAGCTGGTCGAGGAGAGCGACGTTCTCATCGAGAACTTCTCGGCCGGTGTGCTCGACCGGTGGGGCCTGTCCTACGAGGAGGTGAGCAGTTGGAACCCGGGCATCGTCTATGTGTCCATGTCGGGGTGCGGTCACGAGGGACCGTGGTCGAAGCTGGTCACCTACGCCCCGACCATCCATGCCCTGGCTGGACTCACCTATCTGTCCAACCCTCCCGGTCGGACGGATCTGGGTCCCGGTTTTTCTCTCAACGATCATGCCGCCGGCCTGGCTGCGGCCTTCTCCATCCTGTCGGCCCTGGCCGAGCGGGACGTCAGCGGTGAGGGCCAACACGTCGACATCTCCCAGATGGAGACCGGGGGCTATCTGATCGGTCCGGCTCTGATCGACTTCATCAACAACGCCCGGGAGGCTCAGCCGGTGGGCAACCGGGATCCGTTCGGCCAGCTCGTTCCCAACGACTGCTACCGCACCGTTGATGGCGACTGGCTGGCGGTGAGCTGTCGGGACGATGCCGACTGGGCCAGTCTGGTTTTGGTCACCGGCATCACCGCTCCGGACCATCTCTCCACTCTGGCCGGACGGGCTTCAGCCATCGACGAAGTTGACTCTCTCGTCTCCGCCTGGGCCGCCACCGTCACCGCCGCGGACGGCCAGGAACTGCTCCAGGGCGCGGGCGTGCCCGCCGGGCGCATCCAGAACGCCGGTCACCTGATGGAGGACCCCCAGCTCCTGGCTCGGGGCATGTGGCACACGGTGGACCACGACGGGTTCGGTGAGCGCCCCCACCACCGCTACCCGGCCCTGTGGGAGAGCACCGATCTGGAGCCCTACCGCCCGGCCCCGTCCTATGTGGGTGAGCACAACTTCGAGGTCTACGGGGAGTTGCTCGGCATGGATGAGGCCGAGGTGGCCGAGGCCATGGCCGACCTGTTCACCTGAGGCGGGTCGTCCTAGCTAGTCCGGACGCCGGGAGACGATCACTTCGGCGGCCTCGACGATGGTGCCGACCACATGGGTGGCCCCGGCCCTCTCGAGTTCCTCCCGGCGGGCCGCCCCGCTCAGCACGCCGATGACGGTGCCGGCGCCGGCCCGGCGACCACTGGCCATGTCGCTGGTGGTGTCGCCCACCACGGACACGGCCCGCATCGAGGATGCCCCCAGGGTGGTGGCCGACGCCCACACCATGTCGCCCCACGGCCGGCCCCGCCCGGCCTCGGCCGGACAGAAGTAGGCATCGGCCACCCGGGACCAACCCAGGTGGTGGACCAGGGCATCGCGGACCGAGGCCGGGAAACCGGTGAGCAGGGCCACTTTCCAACCGGCGCGGCGTAGGCCGGCGATGGCATCCTCGGCTCCCGGTAGGGCTGTCACGGCCCCCTCCCGGAGCAGGGCGTCCCAGCGGGCCTCGAAGGCGGCCAGCGCCGTCTCGGCCAGTTCGGCATCCCCGAGTAGATGGGTGAAGACCTCCAGCTTGGACTGGCCCATGGTCTCGGCCACATAGGTCATGGCTTCCGGCCGGCGCGGGCTGTCCGGGCCGATCCCTCCGGCGTCCAAGCCCGCCTCGAAGGCCTGGTTGACGGCTCCGCCGTCGGACACGGTGGTGCCGGCCATGTCGAGGCAGGCCACTGGCTGTTCCCAGTCCTGGGCGCTCATTTGAAAGTCTCCTCCGCTATTGCCGCCGACATGGTCATTCCTCGTCCGCCCGGCCCGGTGACCAGGACCGCGCCCTCGCCCACTTGACGGCGGAGGTAGAGGGACCCGTCGGTCACCTCCGAGTACACGCCCGCCCAGCGCCGCACGATCGGGGGCAGAGGCCCACCCAGCACGCCGGCCGCTCGGTGGCCCAACTCCTCGTAGACGTCTTCCGGCAGGTCGAAGCCGAACGGCTCCTCGTACTGGTGGGTGTCCCCGATGGTCAGAGAGCCATCCAGCCGCTGCACCATGAGCAGCTGCATACGGCTCGACGCGGCCAGCTCCGACTGGGGCGGCAGGTTGGATCGGGACGGGACGTCGTAAGCGGGGTAGTAACGCAGCGAGTCCCCGTCGGCCACCGAGGTCGTGACCATCGAGGAGCAGGCCGCGGTCTGCATCATCTGCAGACGGACCCGCCGCAGCGGCGCCCCGGCAGACAATTCGGCCCCCAGACCCACGTCGGAGGCACCGGGACAGAGGATGACCCGGTCGGCGTGGTGCCAGGCGCCGGTCTGGTCGCGCACGCCGGCACCCTGCAGTTCCATGACGGCCCGGCCGCCGAGCCACTGGTAGCCGTCTGACGCCATCAGGCGGGCCCGGATGGCGGAAGCGGCTCGGCGCGGCTCGACGGCGGCGTCAGCCCGGCACCACAGGGCCGCCACCATCTGTCCGGCGAGGGCAGGGTTCCGGGCCCGGGCCTCATCCGGGGTGAGCAGTTCCCAGCCCCGGAGGCCGGCGTCGGATCGTGCCGCGGCCTCCTCCAGTACCGCCATCTCCTCGGGAGTGGCAGCCATGGTCAGAGAGCCGTTGGGCCGCAACCCCACCTCGGGTACGTCGGCGGCTACCTCGTCCCACAACGAGCGGGAGCGCAGGGCCAGGTCGAGTTCGGACCCCCCGGCCCGGCCCCCCACCCAGATCAGGCCGAAGTTCCGCACCGATGCACGGCGCGCCTCCAGGTCCCGGTCCAGGTGAACGACGTCATAGCCGAGCCGCCGTGCCGTCCAGGCGTGCATGGTGCCGATGATCCCGGCACCAACCACGACCACCCGACCGGGCGCCACCAGCTAGGCCGTCCAGACGGTGTGGCCGGCCGGCAGTCCCTGGGTGGGTTGGGTCAAGGTCAGGAGGACCCGGTCCAGGTGCAGCTCCAGCATGGGCTCGGCCTCGAAGCCGGGCCAGGGCTCGGTTATCTGGCGCTCCGCCAACAGCTGGGCGGTGAGGCGCTCCCGCAGTCCGGGGTCGATGATCTCCTCGATGGCGCCGGTCAGATAGACGTTGTCATCGTGGCGGGGCGGTGGGCAGGTCTCCGAGCACAGGGCGTAGCGGCCGTCCCGGCGCAGGTCACCCAGCTTGGGGCCGGGGACGATGAAGGCGTAGAGGTTCCCGGCCAGGATCGGGCAGATCGGGTGGACCCGGGGCCCGCCGTCGGGCCGAACCGTGGCCAGGAAGCCCAGGCCCAGGCCGTGCTGGTACAGCAGCCCCCGGGCGACGGGTTCCAGGTCGGGCCGGGCCGCGGCCCACTCGCTCCATCTCACCGGCCTGACGTTGCCTGTTCGCACGCCCCTGCGCAACTCTGTCCAGGTGAATTCTTGGTGGTGCAGGAGTACGTCAAAGTACGCTTGGCTCCATGAAGCAGCCCGCCCCACTCGGCTTGACCCCGGAGCATGAGCCGGTGTTACTCACCTCGACCGAGGTAGCCGATCTCCTCCGGCTCAACCATCAGGTCGTCCAGCGCAAGCTGGCGGCCGGGGAGATACCCGCGTACCGGATCGGGCGGGAGTGGCGGGTGGAGAGAGCGGCGCTGTGGTCCTGGCTGGAGGAGCACTCCAACCGCCGCCGCCCGCCGGGGTCCGAGTGGTTCGATGCCGAAGGCCGGTTGAGGGCGCTGCCGGCCAAGCGGTCCCTGCGCCGGCCCGTCCTGGACCGGCTGGTGGCCGGGTTCGATCCCGGTCGCACCTATCGGGAGGCCGAGGTCAACGCTGTGCTGCGCCGATTTCATGACGACGTCGCTTCTCTCCGCCGGGAGATGGTGGCCGAGGGATTATTCGTGCGCAGCCAGGCCGGGGTCTACAAGCGGGCGACGCCCCGTCAGGCCCTCATGGGCCAGAGCTGAAGACGGGGCGGCGTCAGTCCCCGGGTCGGTGACGCCGGACCCCGGTGAAGTCCACCCGGCGCCGGAGCTCGAAGCCGATGGCCTCATAGAGGCGGATGGCGTTGAGGTTGGTAGCCGAGGCGTGCAGGAAGGGCTCCTCGTCCCGGGCCCGGATGCCGGCGGCCACCGCCCGGACCAGGCGGGTTCCCAAGCCGGTGGCGCGATGGGCCTCGTCCGTGCATACGGCGCTGATCTCGGTCCAGCCGTCCGGGTGGAGGCGCTCGCCCGCCATGGCGATGAGGGAGCCGTCCCGGCGCAGGCCGATGTAATTGCCCATCTCGATGGTGCGGGCCAGGAACGGCCCGGGCTGGGCCCGCTCGATCAGGGCCAGCATGTCGGCCACGTCCGGGGCGCCCAGGGCCACCGCTTCGGGATCCACGGCGTCCACCAGCCCGGTGCCGACCATCTGGACCCCCTCGATGGCGAAGGTGATCTCCCAGCCCTCGGGGACATCCTCCGGGCTGGCGATCAGTGCCACTCCGTGGCCTTCCAGGAGAAGGTCCAGAGCGGCCCAGCAGGCCGGGTCGGCGTTATCGGCCAGGCCGCCGAAGGGGCAGACGTCCCGGCGGTAGCGCCCGGCCCCAGCCTTGGTCCCGTCCCCAGCGCCTCTCCCGGCCAAGTCGGCGAGCCCGGCGTGGGCTCCGGCCATCGAACTCCAAACCGGATTGTCCAGCGGAGAGGGCTTCATGTCGGCTGGTTCCAGGCCCGGGCCAGCAGTTCATAAGAACGGACCCGGTCGGCATGGTCGTGAGTCATGGTGGTGACGGCCAGCTCATGGGCGCCGGTCACCTGGACCAGGCGCTCGAGTTGTTCGACCACCTGGTCCGGCGTCCCGGTGATCTGGGTCGAGGTCCGGTCGATGACCAGCTCCCGCTCGGCGTCGGTCCAGGGGTGCGACCTTGCCTCCTCGAGGCTCGGGAATGGGACGGCCCCTTCGCCCGAGCGGATGCTCAGCACCCAGGGGGCGTAGGGCTCGGCCAGCTCGGCGGCCTTCTCCGGGGTCTCGGCCACCACGGCGTCGGCGGATACGCAGATGTGGGGCTGCTCCAGATCCGGACCCGGTCGGAAGGCGGCTCGATAGCCCTCGGCCGCTTCCAGGACGGTGGCCGGGCTGACGTGGTAGTTGGCCGCAAAGCGCAGAGCGTTGTGCCCGGCCACGTCGGCGCTCTCCCCCCCGCTGCTGCCCAGAATCCAGACCTGGACATCGGCGCCCTCCCCCGGGATGACGTGGGCGTCCAGTCCGTCGGCCGAGCGGTAGGTGCCCCGCAGGAGAGCCAGGATCTCCCCGATCTGTTCCGTGTAGTCGGGAGTGATGGCCTCAGGCTGCTGCAGCAGGCCCCGCTGCAGCCCGATCCGGGGGGAGTGCCGCAGGTATCCGAGTGATGGCGGGGACGGGATCAGCACCCCGTCCACCAGGCGGGCCTCCCGCTTCGGCCGCCTCGGCCGTGGCGTCGGCGGGGCGGTGTTATCGGCGGCCGCTTCCGGCCGGCGCCGGGGGGTGCCGAGGGTGCGGCCCAGGCCCAGGTCCAGCCGGCCCGGATAGGCGGCGTCGAGGAGGCCGAACTCCTCCACCACCGACAACGGCGTGCGGTGACCGAGCTGGACGCCGCCGGAACCGACCCGGATGGTCGAGGTGGATGCCGCCAACAGGCCGACCATGATGGCCGGCGTCGTTCCGGCCACCCCGGGATTGAGGTGGTGCTCGGCCAGCCAGTACCGGGCGTAGCCGAGGGCTTCGGCCCGCCGGGCCAGGTCGATGGAATTGGCCACCGCCTGAGCCGGGGTGGCGCCGGACGCCACCGGCACCAGATCGAGCACCGAGATGGGAACCCGTCCGGTCATGGCCGCGGCGGCACGGGGAGAGGGGCCAGGCCCAGGTGGTCCCGCAGGGTGGCTCCGGTGTATTCAGTGCGGAAGGTCCCCCGCTCCTGAAGGAGGGGCACGACCTCATCGGCAAAGCGGTCCAGCCCCCCAGGAGTGATGTGGGGGACCAGGATGAAGCCGTCGCAGACCTCATCGGCCACGAAGCGCTCCATCTTCTCGGCCATGGTGGCGGCCGAGCCGACGAAGGACTGGCGGGCGCTGGTCTCGATCATGAGCTGGCGGATGGAAAGACCCTTGGCCTCGGCCATCTCCCGCCACTGGCGGGCGGTGCCGAGGGGATCCTTGTTCATGCGCACCGAGGCCCGGCCCGGGGCGATGGTCGCTTCGCCCACCCGCGGCTCGACGTCGGGCAGGGGACCGTCGGGGTCGTAGGCGGACAGGTCGCGGTTCCACACCTGTTCCAACAGCTTGATGGCGGTGGCCCCGCTCACCTGCTGGGCCCGGACGTGCCTGGACATCTCCTCGGCCTCGGCATCGGTGTCCCCCAGGACAAAGGTGGCGGCGGGCAGCACCACCAACTGGTCGGGCCGGCGCCCGAATTTGGCCAGCCTGGCCTTGATGTCGGCGTAGAAAGCCCTACCCCCCGAATACCCGCTGTGGCGGGTGAAGATGGCGTCGGCGGTGGCGGCGGCAAACTCCCGGCCCTCCTCCGAATCACCGGCCTGGAAGATGACCGGACGGCCCTGCGGGCTGCGGGGGACGTTGAAGCGACCATGGATGTCGAACTGGTCGTCGCGGTGCGAGAAGGCTCCGGCGTCCGGGTCGTTCAGAAACACACCGGAGGCGGCGTCAGCCACGATGTCATCACCGCGCCAGGAGTCGAACAGCTCCCAGGTGGTCAGCATGAACTGACTGGCCCGCCGGTAGCGGTCCTCCTGGGCCAGGAAGCCGGCCCGCCGGAAGTTCTCCCCGGTGAAGGCGTCCCAGGAGGTGACCACGTTCCATGCCGCCCGGCCCCCGGACAGATGGTCAAGGGTGGCGAACTGGCGGGCCACCTCGTAGGGCTCGTTGAAGGTGGAGTTGATGGTGCCAGCCAATCCGAGGTGTTCGGTTACGGCGGCCAGGGCCGACAGCACGGTGAAGGTGTCCGGCCGGCCCACTACGTCGAGGTCGTAGATCTGGCCGCCCTGTTCGCGCAGGCGCAGACCCTCGGCCAGGAAGAAGAAGTCGAACTTGGCCCGCTCGGCCGTCTGGGCCAGGTGTATGAAGGAACTGAACTCGATGTGGCTGCCACCGGCCGGATCGCTCCACACCGTGGTGTTGTTGACGCCCGGGAAGTGGGCGGCCAGGTGGATCTGCTTCCGGGCTTCCGTCACGCCGTTGCCTTCGGCCCCACGTTCGCACCCTGGGCGTAGCGGTTGGCCGGGCGGCCCCAGCCCATCCGGTCCCGGAGGGTGCCGGGGCCATAAGCCGTTCTGAACAGGGATCGACGTTGCAGTTCGGGCACCACGTCCGACACGATCAGGTCCAGGTCGACCGGCAGGCCGGCCGGGCGCAACCGGAAGCCCTGGATGCCGGCATCTTTCCACTCGCCGATGAGCTGGGCCAAGGCGGCGGGCGTACCGGTGAAGATGGGGGCGTCGCTGCGGTAGGGGTGACCGAACCGGTCGTCCATACGGGTCTTGCGATCTTCCGCCTGTTGCTGGGTCGCTCCCAGGAAGACGACCAGATCGGCCAGGATGACCACGGCGGCGTCGGGTCGTCCGGCCTCACGCTGGTACCGCCTGACCTCCTCGATGATGACGCCGGCTCCGGCCGGATCGGTCGGTGTCGCCAGCACGATGTCGGCCTGCTCGGCGGCAAACCGGTAGGGAACGCTGGAGTGAGCCAAGGCCGCCACCACCGGCTGGCCCTGGGGCGGGCGAGGGGTGATGGACGGACCCTTGACGTTGAACCACCGGCCGTTGAAATCGATGTAGTGCAGCTTCTCCCGGTCTACGAACCGGCCCGTGGCGACGTCGCGGATCTCGGCGTCGTCCTCCCAGCTGTCCCAGAGCCGGCGCATCACCTCGACGTAATCGCCAGCCTCGGCGAAGAGTTTACGGGAGATCTCTTCAGCCGGGCGGCCCTCCCATTGGCGGCGCCCGAAGTGGGCCGCCTCCTGGGGCCGTCCCGACACCTGGACCCGGACCCCGGCCCGGCCCTGGCTGACGTAGTCGAGGGTGGCGATGGCCTTGGATAGGTGGAACGGCTCGGTGTGGGTGACGGTGACGGACGGGATCAGGCCGATGTGTTCGGTCAGCGGGGCGACCCGGGCCGCCACCATCACCGAGTCCAAGCGGCCGCGGACCAGGTCGGTGCGCTGGTCGTGGGTGTTGTTACGGCTGGACTGGAGGGCCAGGGAATCCTCCAGGGTGACGAAGTCGAGCAGTCCTGCTTCGGCCGTTTGCACCAGCCCGACCCAGTAGGACGGGTCGAGCAGGTCGCCCGGCTGCGCCGAGGCCTCCCGCCAGGCGGCCGGGTGCCAGCCGGCCCCGTCGAGGGCGACCGCCAGGTGCAACGGCGTGTCGGTGCTCACTGGCCTGCCTCCGGCATGGCGGTGCGGGCCCGTTCCAGCCAGTCCTGCAGCTCGGGCGGATCCTCGTAGTCGGAGTCGAGCAGGTACAGGCCTTTGGCCGGACAGGTCGCGCCCAACTCCACCAGCACCGGCTTGAGGAAGACGTCCGGGGCCAGGCTGTGTTGCCAGGCCCCGCCCAGCATGAGCGGGAAGGCCACCACCCCGGCCAGACCGTCGGAGGGGAACTGGTCAAGGAAGACCTTGAGCAGCCCGGTGAAGCTGGCCTTGTAGGTGGGACACGCCGCCACCAGGACCGAAGCCTGGCGGACCCGGGTCACGGCCTCGGCCACGCCCGGGTCGCCCCAGGTGAGCACGCCCGGGCCCAGCTCCACCACGTCGATGACCACCTCGGGAGGGCGGCCGGTGAGAGCGGTGGCCACCCGCACGGCGGCGTCGAGAGTCCGGGAGGCGGGCTTGGGGTTGCCCACCACCACTGCGGTGGTGCTCACCTGCGGGCCCGAGTCACAGCGCGGATGGTAGGCAAGCCGTCGGAACGGCGGCGGATTTAACCCATGCGAAACAGATGGGCTCCTACGGTAAGGAGGGTGGACCGAGCGGGGGCTGGCCCGGGCTGGCATCGGATCAAAGTGGACGGGGCGTCGACCCACTTCGCCGTCGCCGGGGAGGGCCGGCCGGTCCTGTTCCTGCACGGCTGGGGCCTGGGGCACCGCACCTACAGCCGGCCCCTCTCCACCCTGGTCGAGCGGGGCTGTCGGGTCTACGCCCCCTCCCTGCCCGGCTTCGGCGGCTCCGGTCCCCTGCCCGGCCCGCAGCGCACCCTGGCCGGATACGGCCACTGGGCCAAGTCCTTTGTGGAGGCCCTCGGGGTGGACGAGCCCCTCATCGTGGTGGGCCATTCCTTCGGCGGGGGCGTGGCGGTGGGGTTGACCCATCAGGCTCCCGAGCGGGTCCGTTACCTGGTCCTGGTCAACTCGGTCGGGGCCGGGGAGACCCAGCGGGCCGTGGGCCGCCCCGGCTATCTCGGGGGCCGGCCCGTCTGGAGCTGGGCGGCCCAGTTCGCCCGCGAGCTCCTGCCCCCCGATAAGGGCATACGGCTGGTGGCGGACATGTGGTCCGACATCACCGCCAACCTCATGCGCAACCCGTTCGGGCTGCTGGAGATAGGCCGGCTGGCGGCCCGGGCCGATCTGCTGACCGAGCTGGACGAGCTGCGCTCCTCCGGGGTCCCGGTACTGGCGCTGCGGGGCCACTCCGACGGAGTGGTGCCCCTGGCCGCCTTCGAGGCCATGTGCTCGGCCATCGGCACCGAGGGCCGGATCGTGAAGGGGAACCACTCCTTCCTCCTGGCCGACCCGGCCGCCTTCGATGAGGTGATGGCCAACCTGTTGGTGCTGTCCGATCCGGCCAACCAGCGCCGGCGCCGGCGGTCGGCGGCCAAGGACCGGTCCTCCGGGCCGACCGGCGGGCTGTCCCTGGTGCAGGAGGCGAGCGCATGACCGCCTTCGAACGGCTCCACGACGCCTTGGCCGAGACATCCCTGCCGACCAGCCTGACCGATGACCTGGCGCCCGAGGCCCTCGACCTTTGGCTGATGAGCGAGCCCTCGGTCGAGTTGCTGGCTTCGGACCTGGCCCTGTGCCACCCGGCGCCGACCCGGGAAGAGGCCCGGGCCCGAGCCGTGGCCATCGACCGTCTGGGCCGGTGGCGGATCACGGTGGTGGCCACCGATCGCCCCGGGCTGCTGGCCGACACCACCGGAGTGGTCGCCTCGGCCGGGATGGCGGTCACAGCCGCCTCCGCACTCACTCTCGGCACCGAGCCGCTGGCCGTCCATTCCCTGACCGTGTCCGCCCCCAAGCTGGACGAGAGCGGCTGGGCCGAACTGGGAGACAACCTCCGTCAGGCCGCCGCCGGGCAGCTGGCCCGCCCCGCCTTCGAGCCCACCGGGGTCACCGAAGTATCGGCCACGGGCCAGCCGGGCGGCCTCAAGCTCGTGACCGTCTCGGCCCCCGACCAGCTCGGCCTCCTCTCGGCCGTCTGCGGGGCCCTGGCCGACCAGTCGGTCAGCATCGAGGTGGCGCTGGTGGCGGGTCGCCAACGCCGAGCCGAGGATCTCTTCCTGGTGCGGGGCGACGTTGACGTGGTCGACCTGGCCTCCCGGCTGAGCCGGACCGGGAGATGGCGCCTGGCCGAAATGGCGGCCGAGTGGGCCGGCCGGACTCCCCTGGTCGGCTCGCTGCTCAAGAAGGGCCTGGAGGCCGTCATCTGAGGCCGGTGGAGCGCACCCGGCCGACCCGTGCAAGAGTCTTCACATTACGGAAACAGAGCGGAAACGCCAGCCCGGGCATCCTCGGGTGGTGGGGGACGTCATTGACGAATACGGGGTCCCGTCGGGGGTCTTCGATGAGATGATGGATACGGGAGGACGCATCCGCTCCCAGTACCACGACGTCGCATCCGTGCTGGCCCAGATGGGTGATTCCGACCTCATCGAGCGCTCGGACCGGCTGGCCAGCGCCTTCCGGGACCAGGGGGTCACCTTCGACCTCGACGGGGAGGAGCGGCCCTTTCCGCTCGATGTGGTGCCGCGGGTCTTTGCCGCCGCCGAATGGACGATGGTGGAGGAGGGCCTTTCCCAACGGGTGCGGGCCCTGGAGGCATTCCTGGCCGACGTGTACGGACAAGGGCGCATCATCGACGCCGAGGTCATCCCTCGGCGGCTGGTCACCTCCAGCCCCGGCTTCCTCCGGCCGGCCCACGGCGTGGATCCCCCCAACGGCGTCCGGGTGCACGTGGCCGGCATCGACATCATCCGGGACGAGGACGGCCGCCTGCGCGTCCTGGAGGACAACCTGCGCTGTCCTTCCGGGGTCAGCTACGTGCTGGCCAACCGCCGGGCCATGGCCAGGGTGCTCCCCGAACTGTTCACCGGACGCTCCATCGGCCCGGTATCGG
>Ga0307373_10002554_pt1 | contig 32648 bp, 28 predicted proteins | sample OX2MG_FD_202534 | JGI IMG/M metagenome (GOLD analysis project Ga0307373, IMG submission 202534) | Soil microbial communities from Risofladan, Vaasa, Finland - OX-2 | ecosystem: Environmental > Terrestrial > Soil > Coastal area > Acid sulfate soil | place: Finland: Risofladan, Vaasa | collected...
TAGTTGCGAGTGTGGCACTGAACTAGATCGCGATCACAACGCTGCCATCAACATACTACGGCTTGGAAGAAGCCAACAGCTAGCAATGGCTGTAGAAGCCCCTCGGCTTTAGCCAGGGGTACTTCACAGAGAGAAATTATATGCGCGTAGTAATGTTTTTACTACAATAAGGAGGAATTATGAAAAAACGTTATTTCTGGCTTTCTGGAGCCGGTCTTGTTATTATCATTATCGCGGCTGGTATGGTGTACGCCGCACGCTTTGCCGGTGCAGTCAATCAGATTCAGACGCATACCGCGCCGGGGATTGCGAAAGCTACAGGGACGCCCGTGCCGTTAACCGGAACAAGCACTTTTCAGATCGTATCCGCCCAGACTACCGCAGCTTACAGTGTGTACGAAAACCTGATATTTCAGAATAAACCGAACAATGATGCCGTCGGCACGACGCACTCCGTGACGGGCAGTTTCCACATCCGCACCGGCGCATCTCCATTTGTCGCCGCGATGAACATTCAGGTTGATTTACGAACATTGCAAACAGATTCGTCGAGACGCGATAACTACGTGCGGCAGAACACCTTACAAACAGATACTTATCCCTATGCAACATTTGTCTCAGTCAGCACGCAGGGTTTGCCATCAAGCTATACTGATGGGCAAACAGTTCATTTTCAACTGACCGGCAACCTGACGATGCACGGCAAAACCAACAAAGAGGTCTTTGATGTGCAAGGTAAAGTCGTAGGCAATACCATCACGGGAGCGGCAACCAGCACCATCTATATGACGGACTTCGGCATCCAGCCGCCGAACCTGGCAAATATCGCTATAGCCCAGAACAAGGTTGTTATCACCCTCACGTTCACCGCTTCAAAGGCATAAGAAATATTGGAAGTTTCACATCTGTTTCCAATAGAAAGTAAAGATGCATAATTTATGCTAGAGATGTGAAATGAAAATCACTGGCCTGTCAATAGAGAGCAGGTCATTAGAACACTAGAAAAAGGAAATACGATGGCAACAAATCCATACGAATATGATAGATATAACCAATCAATAACGGGAAAACCACAGCAACAACACAATTATGAAAATAGAAGTTTCCCGGCAAACCTCAATCAAAAGCAATCCTACGTTCCAACATATCAATGGTTGCCGCAGACAGGAGCGGCTCAGAGGCCTAATCAACAGCAGGGCTATGCACCAGTTCAACAACGGGTGCCGCAGGCTGCGGTGAGTCAGAAAGCTAAAGCGCAGAAGGCAAAGCCGATGCCGAAGGCACGGGCGTTAGCTCTTGTGAACACGTTAAAGAAATCGCTTGTCGTTGCCGCTCTTGCCACATTTGTCTCGTTCAGTGGACTGGCTGCTTTTCATCAGGTCAGCACTACTGCCAGCAAAACGACTTCTGTGTCTTCGACATCATCATCTTCTCAAAGTAGTGGTAAAAACATTTTAAATCAAACAGGAGGAAGTAACATTGGAACCAGCAGTTCCTCACAGGGAACGTCCAGTGGAACTGGCAGCAGCAGTAGCTCTTCGTCATCAGCCGTCAGTGGTTCCAGTGTCTCATAACTTTATGAATATGAACTATACGAATTATACAGACTATACGACGCCTCCCGGTATGGGGAGCGAAGAATTTCGGGCAATGGGAACAACGATTTCCCTCCTGCTGCCTGAAAGCCAGACAACACAGGGATTGCAGATCGTTCAAACGCTCTTTGCCGAATGGGAACAGACCTTGAGCCGCTTTTTACCGGAGAGCGAATTATCACGGCTTAACGCGCAAGCGGGAGTATCGGTTGTCGTCAGTGACCTGCTTTACAAAGTTCTGACAACGGCTTTGGACGCGGCGCAGGCCACACAGGGGTTGTATGATCCGGCGATGCTGGACCAGTTGGTGCGTCTGGGCTATGACCGCACGTTCGATGATTTGCCACTTGTCTGTTACACGCCTCTCTTTCCAGGTGAGCCGGGAGGTGGGTGGCGCGGCATACGGGTGGACGCGGATCGGCAACGTGTGACCCTTCCGGTCGGTGTCAAACTTGATTTTGGCGGTATTGCCAAAGGCATGGCGGTTGACGCGGCACTGGAAGAGCTACTTCAGAACGGGATCAATACTGCGCTAGTCAATGCGGGAGGCGACCTTGCCGTGCTTGGTCTTCCCCCCGATGCAGAACATTGGCCTATTGCTGTGCCAGGGAAAGAGCAACACTGGACGATTCCGATCTTGCGTGGAGCAGTCGCGACCTCTGGTATTGCGCATCGTCAGTGGTGGCAAGGCAACAAACTCCAACACCACCTGATTGATCCACGTACTGGTCAGTCGGCACAGAGCGATCTCTGGTCAGTGACGGTTGTGACTGATCGGTGTGAACAGGCCGAGGTAGCAGCAAAAGTCGCGTTTATTCTGGGTTCGCGGAAGGGAGCCGAATTTTTGCGCAGATACAATATTGGCGGCCTACTCGTGCATGAGGATGGCAGTTGGGAAACTGTTGAACCCTGGTCAAGACAATTAATGGAGGGTACTAATAAATGACTACTATATGGGAAGCCGTGACATGGGATATCGCACGCGCTGGCGGATTTACGGCCTATATACTTCTTGCTCTGGCGGTTATCGTTGGTCTGGCGCTTTCGACAAAGCTGCAATCGCCCAGCCGTTGGCCGCGTCTTATCAACAGCGAATTACATAACTTTCTGACATTACTCAGTACCATTTTTCTCGGAGTACACGTTCTGGCTGTATGGTTAGACCCATTCACGCATTTTGGTTGGAACGAGGTACTTATTCCCTTCGCAAGCTATTATCGGCCAATATGGATGGCCTTCGGCATTGTCGCCTTATACCTCGGCATCGCTATTGGTATCAGTACTTTATTGCGCAAGCGCATTGGTTATATCTGGTGGAGGCGGTTGCATGTTCTGACGCTGGTAATCTTTCTACTGACAACTGTTCACGGGTACTTCACGGGCAGCGATACACAGACCTGGTGGGGACTCGGCATCTACCTTGTGAGTACTGTCCTGGTCGGCTTATTGTTCTGCCGCAGAGTTTTCCTTGCGAAAGGTAAGCCTAAGCATGTTGTCGCGCAGCCAGTTCCAGCCGCTCGCACCATTGTTGCTTCACCACAGAGTAATCCGCGTATGCAGAATGATGCCAGGGTGGCGGCAATACGCACCACAAACCAGCATCGGGCAGAGGTTGCGCGAATGAAATAAACAGAGTCGAGTTGGGCGCGATAAATCGGTCTCTACTGGCACCCATGTGTTTCACCTTGAAGAACGTTGACCCTGAACAAATCTGTTATCCCTTTATGACGTCGGCCCGTAAAACCCCCGTCTTTCAAGCGGGGGATACAAGGGCCTACCTTGTGGGGCGTGATGGGTTGGGATTGCTTGACAGTTGACGCAAGTTGTAGTAAAACATATGCATGGATACAAACACTTACAGAACAACCCACATATGGGAACGGACACGACAAACGCCGCGTTTCATCCATGCCATGACCGGTGAAACCAGTGTTGCCATTCTCGATCGGTTGGCAAAACAGGAGCTTGAACGCTTACAAAAGGAGCAACGTGAAAAGCTTTAAGTACCGCCTGTACCCAACTGGCAAACAAGCTCGTACCTTGCAGTGGACGCTTGACCGCACACGCGAACTCTACAACGCCGCTTTACAGGAACGCCGTGATGCCTACCGTATGGCACACAAGAGCATCACCTACTACGATCAATCAGTCCAACTACCAGAAATTAAAGCTATCAGGGAAGAATACAAAGATATCCATAGTCAGGTACTACAGGATGTGCTACGCAAAGTAGACAAAGCATTCAAGGCGTTTTTTGCCCGATGCAAGCGCGGTGATACCCCCGGCTTCCCCCGCTTTCAGGGGCGTGATCGCTATGACAGCTTCACCTACCCGCAAGCTGGCTTTTCCTTGACTCAGGATAGCCGGGTATGTCTCTCCAAAATAGGAAGCATCAAAGTCAGGTTGCATCGTGAAGTACAGGGAACCATCAAAACCTGTACCATTAAACGCGAAGGGACATGCTGGTATGTGGTCTTTGCCTGTGAGGGAGAAGCCGCCCCGTTGCCCGTCTCTGATGAGGCAGTGGGTATTGACCTGGGACTGCTGCACTTTGCTACCCTGTCTACAGGGGAGACGATAGAGAGAGGGTTCCCCAAACCCTCCTGCCCGCGCTATTTCCGCAAGGGGGAAAAGAAGCGAGAGAAGTTGCAACAAGCCCTCTCGAAAAAGAAACGGGGCAGTCACCGGCGTCAGAAAGCCGTACAGTCCGTGGCGAAAGCACACCGCAAAGTACGCAACCAACGCGCCGATTTTCTGCATAAAGAGTCAAGGATGTTGGTCAATCAATACGGCGTGATCGTCTTTGAGGAATTGCAACCCGCCAACATGTCGAGACGCGCAAAGCCCAAACAGGATGAGAACGGAACGTATCTCCCCAATGGGGCAAGCGCCAAAAGCGGCTTAAACAAGTCAATTCAGGATGCTGGCTGGGGCCAATTTGTCGGGTACTGTACCTACAAAGCTGAGAACGCTGGTAGGACAGTCGTACAAGTCAACCCCAGATATACCAGTCAAGTGTGTAGCGGTTGTGGCACGATCCGCAAGAAAACGCTTGAAGAGCGGTGGCATAGTTGCGAGTGTGGCACTGAACTAGATCGCGATCACAACGCTGCCATCAACATACTACGGCTTGGAAGAAGCCAACAGCTAGCAATGGCTGTAGAAGCCCCTCGGCTTTAGCCAGGGGTACTTCACAGTTCATTAGTGATATACTGCCTCTAAGCATAAAAGGGAGACATTTGATGGAAAAGGACACGTATTTAATGGTCACTGTGCGTGATATTAACCTGTTATGCCAGCATTTCAAAACCTACGCAGGAATTGAAGGCCAGACCAGGAGACGCAAGATCACGCGAGCCCGCAGACGCAAGGGTGTTCTGGAAGTCAGGACAGCGTCACGCGATGAATGGATTCAGCCTGTCGCATGGATTGAGTGGATCAATGTTCGGGGAATTACCATTCGGTACATGGAACAGGAAATCCGGTAGAGGTAACGATTCCAGGACACGCTTGAAGCACTGCATGATTTCAAGGATGAGGTCTCGTTCAAGCCAATGTGGGGATGGAGCAAATAGGGGTACTGACTTCCTACAAGCAACGCTGGTACCTCTCGTGAGATTTCTCGACACAGCGTAATTGGTATGTTATGCTGTACGAGAAATTTCATAACAACAAAAGGTGAGTACAGCACAAGGAGTGTGACGTGGTCATCTCCAGATGACGGTTCACGTGGTGTATATATCCATCCATCACAACATTGCTCACCTTAGGAGTAGCACATGCACGTTATCCATGGAGCCTGGATTCCCGACGACTCAAATGAGTTCATTCAGAACGGAGCGTTTTATCTGTGGGTAGAGACAGATACGCCATCAGGCACGGCGCAGCACAATGCAGACGCTGTACACCCCAGGCATCTCATGCATTCCGCTCTATCCACGTTTCTGATGGAGAAGTTGGGCTTGCGGGAGCCTGTTGCTGGTGCGTGGGCGCGTAGCATGTCTATGAAATACTTTCTGCTCCCGACGACTGAGGGCAACCCTTCCCCTGCCTTTGAATTATTGCGCTATGTGGATGAGGAGGAGCCGATAGAATTTGATCTTTCACCCTGGCAGGTCTGTTGCTATCAGGTGTCAGACATCATCACGGAACTGAACGATATCCATTTCATTGCTCTCCACGCGGCAGAGGATTTTCAACTGGGTGCAGATCTGCTGTTCTGGCATCAATACTCCCAGGCAATCAAAGGTATTATCGCCAGAGACCAGTACATTCCCGCTCTGAAGTACCAGGCGATCTCGTCCACGGTGGGCAAAGGCAAGCGGATGAAGACTATTTCCAGTTACGAACTTCATCCGGCGTGGGAACTGCTGTCCGATACGTATGAAACGAATATCAAGAGCTATGTACCTGCCATGCCGGGGGTGTGTACATCGGGGTTGAATAGCCCGGATGGCACGGCGTTGTTTGATAAAGAGTCCTTGCTACGCCATTTTTCAGAGTGTCTGCTGCGCATTATTGTTACTGGGACACCTTTTACGGGGAAATTCGACCAGCAAATTGCGGGTACTCTGCTGTACAGGTGTATTTATCCCTACCGGCCAGGCTTGCCGCAACCCGCGGACGACGCGCTTGAGGAATATCAACAATGGCTGACATGGCACGAGAACTTCACTAGAGCGCATACAGAGGCCGGTTTTACCCTCTGTTTCCGGTTGGAGGAAGCTACTCCTGCCGATATGGATAACTGGCAATTGCACTTTCTTGTTGCTGCCAGGCACGATCCTTCGCTCAAACTGAGCCTGGATGACTACTGGCGTCTCAAGCCGAAGGCTCGTGTTGAGGCTGTCAAGCCTTTTGGTAAGAACTTCGAGAAAAATTTGTTGCTGGCCCTGGGATATGCCGCACGCATCTATCCCACGATCTGGGATGGATTAGCTACAGAACACCCAACCGGCTGTCACCTGACGCTTGATGAGGCATTTACATTCTTGAAGGAAAGTGCCTGGGTACTTGGAGACGCTGGCTACAACGTGATCGTCCCGGCGTGGTGGACACCCGATGGACGGCGGCGCACAAAGGTTCGCCTCAAAACATCGGTGCGCTCGCGCAAGGGGTCAGCTACACCGAGTCAGGGGCTTTTCACTCTTGGTTCGATTATCGCTTACGAATATCAACTCTCGATTGGAGGCCAGGAAGTCACGGAAGAGGAATGGCGGCGTCTGGTGAACGCGAAAACCCCTCTGGTGCAGTTTCGCGGGCAGTGGATGGAACTGGATCGCGACAAAATGCAGCAACTCCTCCAGTTCTGGCAAACGCACCAGCACGAGGAGCCAGAGATTTCGTTGCTGGACATGCTGAAGATTGGGGCTGAGTCCGAGGACGATTTGGAATGGGATCATGACCAGAACCTGCAAGACATGTTGTCCCGGCTTTATAACAAAAATGCATTCTCCCTCATTGAGAACCCACGAGCTTTGCAGGGAACCTTACGAGACTACCAGAAGCGCGGTGTCGCCTGGCTACTGTACCTGGAAAACCTGGGTTTGAATCCGTGTTTGGCAGACGACATGGGCCTCGGTAAAACCCTGGAGGTCATTGCCTGTCTGCTCAAGGAACGGGAAGAGGTTGAGAATGTGCCGCCAACGCTCGTTATTGCGCCAACATCCGTACTCGGCAACTGGCGTAAGGAAATCGAGCGTTTCGCACCGCAACTGCGCACAATGGTGCATCAGGGCAGCGCGCGACTGAAAGATAAACAGGCATTCGTGGAGATGTGCGGAATTCACGATGTTGTCCTGACTTCATTCGCGCTGGCACGCCTGGATGAAAAGCTCCTGCAGGGCATGAAATGGCACCGCGTTGTGGTTGATGAAGCCCAGAATATTAAGAATCCGCAGGCGGCCCAGACACGTGCGATTATGAAAATCAATGCACCACACCGACTTGCCTTGACTGGCACACCCGTCGAGAATCGCTTGCGTGACCTGTGGTCTATCTTCAATTTTCTCAATCCAGGCTATCTGGGCAAAGAAGCACAGTTCCGCAAGACCTTCGAGTTGCCCATCTATAAGGGGAATGATTTGGGCAAGTCTGTTACCTTGAAGAAGTTGGTAGAACCCTTCATCTTGCGGCGCGTCAAGACCGACAAAAGCATTATTGACGATTTGCCTGACAAGATCGAGCAAAAGATGTATTGCACGCTCACACCGGAGCAAGCTTCCCTCTACGAGGCTGTTGTCAAAGATGTCACGGAACAATTGAATGCAGTCGAGGGTATCCAGCGCAAGGGTTTGATATTATCCACGTTGCTGAAGCTCAAACAGATTTGTAACCATCCGACGCAGTTTTTGCAAGATGGCAGCGCCTTTACTCCTGAGCGTTCTCACAAGTTAGAACGGCTTGGAGAGATGCTTGAAGAGGTAATAGATAGCGGCGAGAGTACGCTCATTTTTACGCAGTTCACGGAGATTGGCGGCGCGTTGCAGCGACACCTTGAGCAGGTTCGGCATTACAACACCTACTACTTGCATGGAGGAACGAACGTAGCCCGGCGAGACCGCATGGTTGCCGAGTTTCAAGACCCCGGTACCGAACCGTCGGTCTTCATCCTCTCGCTGCGGGCAGGCGGCGTCGGCCTGAATCTGACTAAAGCGAATCATGTTTTCCACTTTGATCGCTGGTGGAATCCCTCGGTCGAAGATCAGGCTACTGATCGCGCATTCCGCATAGGCCAGCGTAAAAACGTCTTCGTGCATAAATTTGTGGCTATGGGGACGATGGAAGAACGCATTGATGCGATGATCGAAGACAAGAAACGGCTCTCTTCGCTGGTTGTGGGTACCGATGAGTCCTGGCTGACGGAACTCGACAACGATACCTTTAAAGAACTGATCTCGCTGCGCCGCAGCGCGGTACTGGAGTAATAACGATGGCACAGTTCAGTCGCACCTGGTGGGGTCAACGTTTTATTGAAGCCCTGGAACAGTTTACCGATCCGGGCCGCCTCGGACGTGGGCGTTCCTACGCGAGTAATGGGCGTATCCTCGACTATACTATTATCAATGGCAAGGTCGCGGCCAGAGTACGTGGTTCGATCAATCCCTACTTTGGCGTCTATAAAGAACCCATTTATAAGACCACCATTACCATCAAAGCGATCTCTGCCGCAGACTGGACGAGGGTCATTCGCCAGATTGCATCACGGGCGGACCTGGTGACGAAACTGCTGTTGAATGAGATGCCTGACACGATTGAGGATGCGTTCTCCGGTTTGGGCTTGCATCTCTTGCCACACAGCGAGTTCGATTTTGTGACTGACTGTTCATGCCCAGACTGGTCGAACCCATGTAAACACATTGCCGGAGTCTACTACCTCCTCGCATCTGCTCTGGACCGCGATCCCTTTGTCATGTTTGAGTTGCGGGGATTATCTCGAGATGATCTGCGGGCTGAACTGGCCCAATCGCACCTGGGGCAAATTCTCGCGTCCGCACTGGTAGCGGAGGAAGTGCCGCCGGTGGAACCGGTTGAATCCTATTACACCCGTCCAACCAGGGAACCGATCACAAAAGGTGCCAGCCACAAAGAATTCTGGACTGGTGCGAGAAGGTTGCCCGCTGCGCCAACCAGTGCAGCGCAAGCAAACGTCCCGGCGCTACTGATTAAGAAGCAGGGGGATTATCCACCATTCTGGCAGAAAGATATCTCATTTATCAGCGTGATGGAAGAATTCTATGACCGTGTGAGGACGAAAAACAGGCAAATGAAGTGAGACAGTTTGCTGAGCATATCATCCGCCCTCTCTACTATCACGCGAGAAAGGCAATACCACAGAAGTGACCATTGAAGAACAACATGAGACACATCATCCACATCGTGAATGATACGAAGTCGTTGTCCACAGGGATGGGCATACGTTGCAACAACGTGTGCAAGCGGGGCAAAAGAAGGTGGTGATACAATTATGAAAAGTCAATTAATCAATGGTCTGGCAGACTCACGATCGCTCGCCTCTGTGCAGATATCGTTGTCGCCGGCATCATCGAACTGGGGAGGTAGCGATGGTCGAACAACCAACCTTCAAAATTGAGGAGTGGAGTATCCATGAGAAGGGACTTCATCTTGACACGCTGGCAGAAACAGAGTCTATTTTTGCTCTTTCCAACGGACATGTTGCACTACGCGGCAACCTCGATGAAGGGGAACCGCACGGCCTGCCAGGCACTTATCTGAACTCTTTCTACGAACTGCGTCCTTTGCCCTACGCGGAGGGCGGATATGCCTATCCCGAATCTGGACAGACTGTTATCAATGTGACCAATGGCAAAATTATACGCCTTCTCGTGGACGACGAACCTTTTGACATTCGCTATGGCGTGATCGAGGAACATGAGCGGGAACTCGATTTACGCGATGGGGTACTGCGCCGCAGCGTCCACTGGATTACGCCCGCGGGGCGCAAGGTCAAGGTTTCGTCCGTGCGCATGGTGTCATTTACCCAGCGGGCTATCGTAGCCATCTGTTACGAAGTTGAGCCCGTTGATACTCCGATACGTTTTGTGGTACAGTCGGAATTGGTCGCCAACGAGGCCTTGCCGCAGCAGAGTAAGGATCCCCGTGGGGGTACCGCTCTCGCATCCGCGCTCGAGAGCGAGGAGCATATAGCTCAGGGTACCGCCGGGATTCTGGTTCATCGCACCCGTGTCAGCGGTCTGCTTATGGGTGCGGCGATGGACCACACTATCGAGGGTCCTTCTAATATGCTCATTGAGTCTGGAAGTTCCCCTGATGTTGTGCGCGTGTCCATTGCCGGGCGACTGAAGCCAGGTGAGCGGTTGCGAATCGTTAAGCTCATTGCCTACGGCTGGTCGAGCTTGCGCTCCCGGCCTGCTATCCATGATCAGGTCGTAGCGGCGCTGACTGCGGCGCAGGTAACTGGCTGGGAGGGCCTGCTCGCCGAGCAAAGGGCATACCTGGACGACTTCTGGGCACGTGCAACCGTCGAGTTGGATGGTGACGCGGAGATTCAGCAGGCGGTGCGCTTCGCCCTCTTTCACGTTCTGCAGGCGGGCGCTCGTGCGGAACATCGCCCAATCTCAGCCAAAGGGCTAACAGGTACTGGCTACGATGGTCATGCATTTTGGGATTCGGAGATCTTCGTTTTACCTGTGCTAGCACTGACAGAGCCTCGTGCTGCTGCTGACGCTTTGCGCTGGCGTTACTTGACCCTCGATCTGGCAAGGGACCACGCCCGCGAGTTGGGACTGCGTGGAGCCGTATTCCCCTGGAGGACCATCCGGGGGACGGAGTGTTCGGGGTACTGGCCTGCCGGCACCGCCGGCTTCCATGTCAACGCGGACATCGCATACGCTGTTGCCTACTACATTTCAGCGACTGGCGACACGGCATTTGAAGAGGAGGTGGGACTCGAATTGCTCGTCGAGACGGCGCGACTGTGGCGTTCCCTCGGCTACCTTCATGTTGCAACTGATCTGTTCCGTATAGATGGCGTCACTGGACCCGACGAGTATAGTGCCCTTGCTGACAACAACGTCTACACTAACCTCATGGCAAAGCATAATCTGCGCTGGGCGGCAGAAGCTGTACAGCGCCATCCTGAGAAGGCGCAAGCCCTCGGCGTAGATAGTGACGAGGTTGCTAGCTGGCGAGAGGCTGCCGAGAAAATGTTCATTCCCTATGATGAACTCCTGCAAGTTACGCCCCAGGACGAGTCCTTTACCGAACACGAAATTTGGGACTTCGCGGGCACTACCCCTGACCGGTATCCCTTGCTCCTGCACTTCCCATACTTTGACCTCTATCGCAAGCAGGTGGTCAAACAGGCTGACCTCATCCTGGCAATGCAATTGCACAGTAATGCGTTTACTGCCGAGCAGAAGGCACGCAACTTCGCGTATTACGAGCCTCTGACTGTGCGCGATTCCTCACTGTCGGCCTCCGCGCAGGCCGTTCTCGCTGCCGAGGTGGGCCAGCTGCAACTCGCCTATGATTACCTGGGCGAGGCTGCGCTGATAGATCTTCACGACCTGCATCATAATGTGAAGGATGGAGTCCATATTGCTTCTCTGGCGGGGGCCTGGACTGCGCTGGTTGCGGGATTCGGTGGTATGCGTCTGCAAAATGGTTCACTCTCCTTCGGGCCACGACTGCCCGATGCGCTCAAACGACTCGCCTTCCACATCATATATCATGGCAACCGCCTGCGCGTCGAGGTGACAGCCACAGAAGCAACTTATCGTCTGCTCGATGGCTCATCCTTAAGGGTAAGTCATCATGGCGAGGAAATACTTTTGTCTGTAGCTGAGTCGGTCAGCCGTCCCATTCCGCCCATCGAGGCCGGACCGCGACCTACTCAGCCTCCAGGGCGTGAACCGATTGCGCGGGATCCGCGAACACAGTCCGGGCAAACATCAGAGTGAGTGTGACAGGGTGACAACTGCATGATGATATATGCTGTACCATTTAACCGACGGACCTGCACCGCTATTTTTGCGTTTGCGATGCATGCCATTGCACGCATTTCTGCTTCACACTTTCAAGAAACTTCTTCTCTTCGAGGGTGAGATCAACATCATAAGGCGGTAAAGCAATATAATTCAACAGGGCAACCAGACCAGGTTGCCCTGTTTGTTTTGCTACAGTATGGGGCTGTGAGAGCCTGGCGCACAGTTCGTTGACGAAAAGTAAGGAGGATTTTCCTGGCGAGGATAGTGTGGGGACTAACAATGAGAGGCCACAATTAATCAACATGTCGGCGCGGGCCGTTTCATTGGCAATCAGGACATGGTTAACCAGCATAGCATGGAGGAGCGAGGTCTCGTCTGCTTCAAGAAACTGCATGTGTACACCTACAAGGACGAATACTAGAAAATGTCTGCTTATAGCATATCACAGTGTTTCAAATGTGTGTAAGAGGATTTGATGGGAGTAGTACAAACGGTAGTAAAGAATAGTTAGAGCAAAGGAGGTAATGAAAGATATCTCTGGCTTGTAGGCCCCGATAGACCGAAAAAGCAAGCCAGAGATACAAAGCTTATTGTATGTTTAACGAATTGGGATCACGTTTTCTGGAGGTGGACCGCACTTCTGGAATTTTGGCAACACTTCATGTACGATGTATGCTATATTGATGTCCTCATATATGTACGCCTCGCATTTCATTTCATCTAGTCTTGCATAGATGAGATATTGCAACCACTGGCGCTTTGCAGGACAAAGGTGATCGCACTTGTCAATTGCGGAGGAGACTGGCCCCCAAACCTGATCCACTGAATGTGTTTTCAAATCTTCAAACGCCCTATTCGTTTTTTCCTGTACACATGCAATCTCGTTTGCAAATTCTGGCATTTGTGTTCCTCCTTTGGAACTAACTTTACCTACTACGTAGACTCACTATAATACGGTGACGCGCTACTCCTACAACCTGCTTCTTGCCTCATTTGCTTGCTACATAATCCAAAACGGATTGTTTACGTGGTAGACAAGCGAATCTGAGGCTCGATAGCTTTCCAGATGCTGGAAATAGGAACTCCCTCGGTTATACCCGCTGGAGTTGGGCGACTAAGGCAGAGTGTTCCCCGATGGAGAGCAACAATACGCCAATCCAGGTCGAAGATAGGCGCTCCAGAGGAGCCATAGTCGGTCTGGATGTTATGTTGAATAAATTCCGTATCCACGAGCAGAATTTCGCCCGGTTCAGATATCTGTATTGCCTCCCCGCGTGGATGATGAATCAAACGGACGGGTTGGGTGGGACAGGGAATGTGATGCGACAGAGTCGCCGACTGTAAATTTGGTCCATCAATGATTTTGACGAGTTCGTAATCGAGTGGGTGATCTGTAGGCAGGATAGAGCGAACAATGTTTTTTATGTCCAGCTCGAATAGTTCTCCTATTTCTACTCCATAGCGTCCTGTTTTGTAACCAAAACGCACCCATACCCGTTCTTGCCCTTGCTCAAAGATACGTTTAAACACATGATGAGATGTCAGTAAAAGCTGCTTGCCAACCATCACGCCTGTTCCAGCAGCAGTTCCAGGTGGGGACTCTATTCTCCCAACTGTACTTCGAGCTGCTAACCCTTTAAAATTGTCTTGACCTCGTTTAATTAAACGCCTGAAAAGATTTCTGTCCTGGTCTTCCCATTCATAGGTTTGAAGAAGATATTCGAGCAGACTTATCATTGGATGATATCCTGGCTGGTATATTGAGACCCGATACTCGCGGAAAGAAGCAACAAGTTTTGTAGCAAAAACTAGGGAACTCACGCTGGAATTCATTTTACTCCTAAAGGAGAGATGGATGCCTGCATTTATCAGCATATTCTGTCGTTCCTCAGCAATAGTGGTATCAAGCACAAATGTATTGAGCGCCTGAACAAGCAGAGGTATTTCCTCCTGGGTCAGAAAAATGTCTGGATTCATTGCCTTATTGTCCTCTCTCTGTTTTCCCTGTGCATGGCGACATGCATTGAATGATCGCTTCTTTTTCACCTTCATCGGAAACACAATTTTTTACAACTTCTAACTGTTAGCTGGTTTTTCCAGAATCACAAACAATCTGCCCTACTTTTCTTGCTCCTCTTGTAATGGTCAGGACTTCTCATATGTTCATACTGGCGTAAAAGTAGTGATATAATAACCGCTATAGATAGTTAACAAGGGAGTAGTGTCATGCAAAAAGTTCGTTGGGGAGTGCTTAGCACTGCCAATATCGGTACTGGACAGGTTATTCCTGCTATGCAGCAGGGAACGTATTGTGAAATAGCGGCGATTGCTTCGCGTTCACCAGAAAAAGCCCAGGCTACGGCTGCGCAACTGGGTATCCCGAAAGCATATGGTTCATACGAGGAACTACTGGCTGACCCGGAGATTGATGCAATTTACAATCCATTGCCTAATCACCTGCACGTTCCCTGGTCAATCAAGGCGCTGCAAGCGGGCAAGCATGTACTCTGTGAGAAACCTATTGCTCTGACCTCCGCCGAAGGACAGACACTGGTTGATGTTGCCAGACAGTATCCACATCTCAAGGTAATGGAAGCCTTCATGTATCGCTTCCATCCACAGTGGCAACGGGCACGGCAACTGGTTCTTGCAGGGAACATCGGAGAGTTGCGGACGATACAGTCCTTCTTCTCATACTATTTGGACGATCCCAACAATATTCGCAACAGGGATGATGTTGGCGGCGGCGGAATGATGGACATTGGATGCTATACGGTTTCGCTGGCGCGTTTTATCTTTGGTGCCGAACCCAACCACGTCTTCGGCACGGTCGAGTACGATCCCCAGCTAAAGGTAGATCGCCTTGCTTCCGGTATCCTGGATTTCGGACGCGGTACATCAACGTTTACCTGCTCGACACAGTTGGTGCCATATCAGCGGGTCAACATTTTTGGCACCACAGGCCGGGTTGAGATCGAGATACCTTTCAATGCTCCGGCCAATCAGCCCTGCAAAATCTGGTATCAACACGGCGATGAGACTGAGGAGATACAGGTAGCAGCCTGCAACCAGTACACTCTCCAGGGTGATGCCTTCTCCCAGGCTATCCTCAACAATACCGATGTGCCAACGCCGATTGAGGACGCTGTCGCCAATATGAAAGTGATTGAGGCCATTTTCCAAAGCGCGAAAACTGGTACATGGGTGTAAACCTCATTTGACCCTTTCCATGTGGCTGGCGAGTTGGTTCATGAGAGCTGCCTGTACCTGCTTCACACCTGGGTCAGCATCTACCTCGCTGAGTTTTTGCTGCTGCCGATAATAATCAAGCACTTGCATGGTTTCATGAAAAAAGATGTTTAGTCTTTTCTCTATGGCCTCGCCTTTATCATCTGAGCGTTGATAGAGTTCACTGCCATCCAGGTCACAAATACCGGCCACTTTGGGCGGACGAAATTTCACATGGTACACATGCTGATGTGCGTGACAGATATATCTTCCTGCCAGTCTAGTCAGAAGCTCATCATGTGAAACGTTGAGATAAACTGTAGCATCAATCTGGCGACCAATTCGCTGTAGTTCGTTATCGAGTGCCTGAGCCTGTGCAAGCGTGCGTGGAAATCCATCCAGCACAACGCCGTTTGAACTCTCTGGCTCTTCAATGCAATGAAGCACCATCGCTACTGTAATCTCGTCAGGAACCAGTTCCCCGCGCTCAATATAGCCCTGGGCCTGTAACCCGAACGTTGTTTTCTCCTGTAGTGCTTTGCGGAAGAGGTCGCCTGATGCAACGTGGCGCACTCCAAATACCTGAGAAAGGAGTTCCGCCTGCGTCCCCTTCCCAGACCCTTGTGCACCGATAAGGATGATATTCATGTTTTTTCTCCTGTACTTTCTATGGGGAATATCCGTTCTTTTCCTCGGGTAAGAACTGGCGTTGAGACTCATTCTTACTTAAGAATACCAGAGTGAAATCACAATTCCATCACAAAACGGGTAAAGCAGATAACAAGGAGAACACAGAAATGAGAGGAGGAACATGATGGCTCTTTCTTGTAGTTGTGTTTGATTTGTTCTCGCGGGTGGTGGTAGCATGATCTGATGCGGCAATGGAGAGGTTATTTCACAGTTTCGTAGACTATCCAGGCGTCATGTCTGTTAGAAAAGAGTACAATGATGATCACAGGTATTGGACACATCGCGTTTCGCGTAACGAACTTGCAGCGAGCATTGGACTTCTACTGCAATAAGCTCGGTTTTTCTGAGGCATTTCGTCTTGAGCAAGAGGGGCTGTAAACTACGTTTGTCAAGTAGGCAGGATTGCAGTTTAAAAGACAGCATCAGGTGTCAGGCGATGATTCCGAAAAGCCAGGTAGTACAATACTGCTCGTGTCGGAGTAGCCACAACAATTTTTGCTTCTCCGCCTCTTCGCAGGAAGGATGTAATCTGAACATGGGCTTTTTCACTGATGAGATTTCTAGTTTCTTGTACCATCCAAATTTCTTGTTCTGCCTCGTGTAATAGAGGAATCTCATCTGTTTTGTATTTGAAAAAAGTATCCGGGAGAGGATCATTGAACTGCGACAGAAGCTGATTAAGTCGACTTTGTGTCTTTTCGCGCTCCAGGCGGTCTCGTATTAACGCAAAGGCTAGAACGGTTAATGTGATCAATGTTGCTGAAGCCAGTACATATGGAGGTGCCACTCCAACGACGCCGAGAACGCTACAAATGCCAGCAACAAGCAAGGCAAAAACTGTGTCCACTTGGTCCCATATCCTCTTGACAAACCGCGATGGGAAATCACGAAACATGGTTTATCTCTCCTATTACTTGCTTTATCTCAGCGCGAACCGCCAGAACACTCTTACGTAGTATGGAGCCTATTCGGTCGGGGAAAAGTAAGCGACCATCATTTGATCTCTATCCTCGTACATTTTTCAGTTTCTCTTTCACGTGCTCCCTGCTTACCTGAGTATAGCGCACCGTGGTTTGAATGGCAGGCGTACCTTTCTTCGTAACATGCCCAAGATAGTAAGCCACTTCTTCCAGTGACCAACCCGCCTCTCGTGCTCGATGGGCGAAATCATGTCGCAAGTCATGGTAGGTGAGATCGTGAATCAGTTCCCATTGATCCTTCGTTGCTCGGGCCTTAAGCATTCGAAACCAGTAGTGAATCCCTTCCTCAGTCAAGCGCTCGCTGCGCTGTGACGTAAAGACGTATATTCTATCGGCGTCACCGCTTGTCCGAAGATACTCATGGAGCGGCTTGCGTGCTTCGTTCATCAGATCAATATCGCGCCATTTGCCACCTTTGTAGCCAACATGTACCCATCCTATTTTCGGACCAACATGCGCATGGGCCATCTGCAACCAGGAAACGTCACTGACGCGACAACCTACCCAGTAGCCCAACGCGAAGATCGCGGCTCCGCGTCGATCATTTTCTTGTTCAACTAATGTACGTAAGATATAGCGCTGATCCTCCGAAAGTTGACGAGGAGCCAGCATTTGTTGTGAAGGAAGATCCACCCCTCTGGTTGGGTTCCGCTGGAGGAGTCCTTTCTCCTCCATCAGCCAACGAGCAAAACTGCTAATGGTCGATTTCACACGTGCGCGGTGGTTGATGCTGTACCCTTCCTGTTCTAAGGAAGCCAGGTACATTTCGACAGCTGTCTTCGTCAGTTGGTGTGGCTGAAAGTGTCCGCTATTTCCAGGACGATCTGAAGCCCATTCCATCACATGGCGGACTGTTCGCAAGTAAGCATCAATCGTTCCTTCTGCCTTGCCTGAGAGGAAACGCTCATACTCCTGAAGGAGATTTTGATCGCTTCCTTGATACTCGTCTGATCGATGCATCGATATTGGCATTCCTTCCTCAAAAATATTTTGTTCAGAGTTTTAATAGCTCATTTTCTCGAGCAGACAGAACGATCACGAGGATTTCATGTTCACTATCTCATAATAATGAAACGGATAGGATCATAACTCGTAACAAAATGTAAGTTCTGTTCAGAGATTTCTGTTATGAGTTACTATTAAGGCGGATGGCTGGTAATAAATCAGGGTTGTCCGTATGTCGGTGTGGCTAACCGTTGGCGAAGCGGATGTTGACAATCCTGTAGGACCGTATTTGCCTACTTGAGCGTGAAGGATGGAGCATAGCCAGGCTGTTGGTCTTCCATAATTTGGATTTCCTGGCACACTGCATTGAGCCGATGCCCCAGAAAGCACGCACCACTGAGAGGACCGAAGTAGAAGACGAGAAGGCGCCGCGCCTTCCATCTTTTCACGAATGCACGTGTTAGCTTCTTCACTTCATCCGCTAAAGCTACTACATCGCCTGCACTCTGCAAGCACTCTCGACCGAGATCCCGAGTCGGGCGAATAAGGAGGAGAGAAGCTACTTTCTCCGTTCTTTCGGAGAGATATGTGCGAATGTCCTCATCAATTGGTCCCGTGACGCTAATACCTACCGCCACGCTATCCCCCTCGCCATCGAGAATTTCTCCGTCTGGAAGGCGGTCGCTGCTTGCTGCGACTACCTGAAAGTCAGGGTTTGCTATTGAATCGGTGCGCCAGAGTTTACCTAACTGGTCCACTTCAACCGTATAACGTGCGACTTCAGAGAAGCAGTGCCCAAACGCAAACCACGCCGAGAGGCGAGAAAGCCCACGCGCCCGTATGAGTCGGCATTCAGTCTCCTCGTTTACGTGAGTTTCAAGGGCCTGAAGCTCCGGTAGGAGCACATCGTTCCAGTAGGCGGGGTTTTTGAGTTGGTGGCCCCGTTTGTTCGGTTCACCAACAAAATAATCTCGCCAGTCGATCACGTGGTCAGGCGCAATATCAAATTTTTGAGCTTTGATGGTCGTAAGATAAACGGTCACGCACCGTTCACTATCTTCAGGGAGGTAAAGATTGTGTGCCTGAAGGGTCTGTTCAACATCTTCGCGGGAAAGCGCCTGGGTGCCTGCCTTGACCCATCCTCGAACGATGCCTGTTGCTATGAGGAGCGCCGCAGTGTCCGAGCGAAGATGAAGATTTTCCATACGCTCTGCTACTCGCTTCTCAAGTTCCTGGGCACAGTCGAACCCGATCCGAAAGTGTAGTGAGCGGACAAAGTGTGCGAAGTCTGCATCATCTGCTCCGAGTATGGTCTGCCACTTTTTCCGAAGCTTTCCGACATCGGTGCGGAGAGTAGCAGTAAGGAACTCCTCTTTGATGCCGTTATCATCTCCGTCGATGAGCGGGCGTAGTTTGTCCTTTGGGTCCCACGTCCAGTTGCTAATGAGATATAGTTCTATTGGGCGATTGGGGTCCTGCGATCGAAGAAGTTTCCATGATCTCCAAAACTTCCCAAGCAGGCTTGTTTCGCCAAGTTTTGCCGGGGTAATGACGGAGTCAGTAGAGTATACATCCCGCTGATCCACATGGTACTTCACCTGATGGAACTCATCGGGTAAGGATGTGCCAATTTCGTGCTGTATAGTCACATCATCCATTGAGCCAGCCAAAGCATCTTCGACAGTAACCCGCCGCACTTTTTTCTTCGGCATGAGAAGCTCAAGTACAAACTGCCAGGCATAGAGGTGCTGATAATCATCACCTTTTAATCGTGCCGCTACTTGATTTGCCATTGTATGACTCTTTCTACGATAGATGGAATTGCTTGCCAAAAAGCTCTTTCCACGCCCTGAGCGCCTTCTCGTTATTCCCCAACAACTCTAAACGGATGGCCTCATCGGCTTTTCTTCCGGCGGTAAAAAGAGCGATCTTTGCTTCACTCCGCATTTGAGCGTTCATGCTGTCGCTTACGGGTGGGCCAAGTCCTGCTGGGTCCGGCCAATCTTCTTGGATACGATCTGCGAGGGTGTAAAAGAAAGCCTGAATCTCGCGCGCGTAATTGCCCCCCCACTCTGGGTGCAGAACTTCGAGCGCCATTACTTCAATGAGAAAAGATGGTTTGATCGGTTTCCCCTGCTCCCTGTTCCATGACTTTATCATCCGCACGAGACCCTTCCACTTGTTGTCGTACGCCTTCTGGGCGGCAATGGCTTTCTCTGTATGAACTTTGGGATTTGTCTTCGTCCAGCCGGAGGAAGTAGAGGTGTCCGGTATTTCGTAGTAATCCTCTAATGTGAAAGCAGGGACTACATCAAAACTCATGATCTTCCCGCCCGTTTCGCCGTTCTCGTCCTCGGTGACGCCGAAATCTACTGTCACAGAGCGACGCTGACAGGAGACACAATCACTGCCGTATTCGTCTGCAAGCACCGCTTTTACGTCCGCAAGAAGAATTGACGGCTTCTTTTTACGGTAGTGGCGATCCTTCTGTCCGAGGACACAGAATATATCTACGTCCTTCAAGGGTTTTGTTTTGGTCCACCGTTTATAAGAGCCGGTCAGAAAGTCATCTTCTACATCGAACGACTTCTCCATTACGGCACGAATCTCTATTTGGCGCTCGGAAGCGTCGGCTTGCTCATCGGGGTGCAATTCTAAGTTGCTGCGAAACTTCTCAAATGCTTCTTGTACAGTAATCATCAGGATGCCTTTCGCCAATATGCACCACTCGTGCTGAGGCCGCTTCCGTCAATTGTCGTGCCGATGCTCTGCCTCACGAACCCATCGGTCGAACGGAAAGTAGCCTTCGCCCAGCCCTGAACGTCTGGACGTCCGGGCCTGGTGGTTGTCAGGATACGGTACTCACAGGTGTTCGGGATCAGGCCTTGCTTACGGATGTGGTATTTGATGACATCAGGATCAACAAAAAAGAAACCGTCGCCCGAAAAGCCGTAGGAAATCTCGAAGTCCCATCTCCCTACGAGCTTGTCCGTCTTCGGCTCATATACTTCGAGAACGACCTTCTCCAAATCCTGTGTATCGAGCCATGTCTTGATGCCACGCTCCATGCACCCCCAATCATCCGCAAACTTCGACGGGTTGAGGCCGCTCAATCGGATAATGTTCTTGATGGATTTGAGGAGATTGTCAGTCACGTAAGTGACCGAGTGGGTAGAGGTGTTGACTGCAACGGCAGTATTCATGATCGGAAAAATTCCTTCCGGTTGATTGTGACCGCCTTCGCAGAAGAATTATCACGCTGGCTGTCTTCGTCCTCCTCCGTCACCGGCTCGCTCAGGTCGCGGGCTGTGATGCGGGTTGATTTGTTTTTGAGTGCCGCCTGTACCCATTCCAGATCGTCCGTGGGACACGGTAGCGACATCTTCCATTCTTCTTCGGTCGGAACAGTGGCAAGCGCGGCTTCACTGGAATCTTCACCGCTAATGGCGTCGTCACCGTAGAGACAGTAGAGGCGTACACGTGGCCCTTTGCCCCGAACCACAGCCGGCGCGTCCTTAAACGCTTCCTCGGAGATAAGTGAGCTGGCAATACCGGCAACCGACTCAAGTTCTTTGCGGGTACTACTGTTCTGGTCTGGCGCGATCAGGTTCACCATTTTTGCCCACGCTCCCGACGCGTGGCGAACAGGCGCCGCGATTATCCGACGCGCAACAACGCTACTCATATGGCTCCTCCTTTTGCGGCGGCTTTGGCTTCCTGTTGTGCGTGTTCAGCGGCCCGGAGCAAGTCCATTGCTGTGAGCCGCGACGGGTTTAGTGCGGTTTCTTTATCGAAAGTACAAGCAGAGGCGACAAGTTTGCGAATACGCCGTCCGTCCAGCCCATCACAGGCCTTTACGGCCTGCTCAAAACTCGTTGTGGCGGCAACCTCTTTTACTTTCGGGAATGCTTCAGCCAGTGCATTCAGCGTTTCAACAAGGATTTTGCGGCGGGCTTCCGGCCCCGGCAGGTCAAGGGTCACCACAAGATCCGCGCGGGAAAAGAAAGCCTGGTCTATGGCTTGCGAGAAATTGCTGGTGGCAATGAAAAGCAGCTTAGGGTACTCGACCGCAAGGTGATCAATCTGCGCCAACACTGCGTCTGTTGCCCTGTGAACATCAACTGGGTTAGCTTCCAGGCTTAATTTTGAGCGATCGGCTGCAAGCGTTTCTACCTCGTCTAAAAGAACGATCGTCGGGCGGGTCGCGGCTTGCTCAGCGATGGTTCCGCCCAGAAGCTCGGTCACCGCTTTTTGACTTTTGCCGAGGGTTCCGCTGGTGAGCGCATGTGGCTCGACTTCAAGGTACAGGCAGTCAGACACGGCTTCCGCCGTGCGTGAAGCTAGTCCCTGTGCCAGCGATGTCTTCCCCGTGCCGGGAGAGCCCAAGAGAAGAATAACGCCGTGCAGCGGAATGTAAGCCCGCTTGATTTTAGGGTTCGTGCGGAGGGTAAAGTTAAGAATGGCTTGGGCAAGCAATCTGTCTTTGACTGACTCGTCAACAATAATTGCGTCCCAGAGGGTGCTGAATTCAGGATCGGGCAGGTTGCGGCTATCGAGAATACCACGAGCGTCGATGCCACCTGAGCCGGGGCCGGTACGAAAAGAACACGAAGACAATCTACAACTCCTTAAAATTATCGGTGACAGGGGACAGACAAGCATAAGCTTGATCTTACCTCTGTTTTCAGTTTACAATACATATAGGGATAAGTCAAATGTAAACTGAAGGGAGGTACTATGATTGCTGACCGAATCAAGCTTGCCCGTCGTAAGGCTGGCTTTTCGCTGCGCGATCTGTCCACAGCGATGGATGAGCGGGTAACTGCTCAAGCAATCGGCAAGTACGAGCGCGGCGAGGATGTACCCAGCTCCGGGGTTCTAATTGCGCTCGCTAAAGCACTCGGCGTGTCTCTGAGCTACTTGCTTGATCCTATTGGTATTGAGCTTACAGGCGTTAAATTCAGGACCAAGGCCAACACCACGGTGCGCGATCGTGCTCAGGTCGAAACCGAAGTCCTTGAGTGGATCGAGCGATATTTGCAGATCGAGCATATCCTCGACCTTGATAGCGCGAAATGGCAGTGTCCTGTCGCCCATCCCCGCCAGATGAATGAGGTCAACGATGCTGAAAAACTCGCAAGGGATGTACGTGAGGAGTGGAAGCTGGGGCTCGACCCGATTCCCAACATGACAGAGCTGTTGGAAGAGAAGGGTCTCAAGGTCCTGACCATTCCGCTACCGCAGCGCGTTTCCGGCTTTACCTGCCTCGTTGGGCGAGGAGAAAGTCAACCAGAACTGCCTGTAATTGTCGTGAACAATCAATTCTCACTCGAGCGCCGTCGGCTCACCCTCGCTCACGAGCTGGCACATCGTCTCATTGATGCTGACAGTCTCAGCGAGAAAGATGAGGAGAAAGCTACCACCCTGTTTGCAGGTGCGTTCCTCATGCCACGTGAACATCTCCTGCGGGAAGTAGGCAAGCACAGGAATGCACTTGGTTACAAAGAACTGATTGATCTGAAGCGCCTCTATCGCGTGAGCGGCATGGCGTTACTGATGCGCCTGCGGCAACTCAGTGTTATCAGCGAGTCAACACTGATTTATATATTCCAATCCATTGCACGCGGCTGGCGCACTCAGGAACCAGAGGAGCTTGAGAGTGAAAAAGAACGTGGACAACGCGAGCGGGCACTGCGCTTTGAACGGCTCTGTTACCGTGCCCTTGCTGAAGAACTGATTTCATTAACAAAAGCCGCAGAGCTTCTCCGGTTGCCCGACTCCGAGGTCGATGCCGGGCTGAAAGGCCCACAGAATGCCAATACGCATCGTCGTTTGTGACGGCAGGTGTCTGATCGATCTCAGAAGGGTAGCTCTGCTCGACATCTTTTTCCGTCTACCCTATGAATTCTTGATGCCGAACACGTTGTTTGAGGAGGAACTCTTACGGTTTACTGCCGCTCAGAAGAACGGTCTCGTTTGCACCGGGTTGAAAATTGTGGACCTTCCGGGCGAGAGAGTTTTGCGAGCGCGTGCATTGGTGCGGAAGATTCCGCAGCTATCTGTTCAAGACGGATTTGCCTTCGCTCTCGCAGAGAGTAAACCCGGCTGCATCCTGCTCACTGGAGACGACAGGCTTTGCACACTAGCAACTCAACATGAAATGGACGTGCGCGGTGTTTTGTGGGTACTCGATGAGATTCAACGAAACTGCCTTACCACGGCAGCAACCCTTCTATGTGCATTACGGGTGTTTTCTGCTGACCCGACGGTGCGATTGCCACGCCGGGAAGTGGACGCGTATATCAAGCGATACGAGAGCATGAAATAGCCTGACGACAAATCCGCAGTTCTGTGAAGGAGAAAGTATTGTGAGGTGCTGGCTAAGACTGCGGTATGGGCTTTATCGCCAGGAGCTTCTGGCAAGGAAACGTATAGATGACAAAATTCTGGTAGCGGAATCTGCGTAATTGTTTGGCCCATTTACAGGGAATCAGCCAGATAAGAAAGAGGGCGTATCTTCCTGGCTGTCGAAGCAAGCACAAGGTGGTTCTCTGACTGCCATCGACGAGTGTCCGCCGTCCAATCGTATTACCGAGCTTCACTCACTTTACCGAGGAGTGCAGAAGGGTTAAGCCGTAGGGTATGAAAGCGTATTCCGAGGATGTACGGGAACGGGTGCTGTGGGCAGTAGACCAGGGATGTCCAGGGCCAATTTTATTGGCTCAACCGCCGAAAATCGTCTCCAAAGATCTGACACCAGGTCTCCAGTGCAGCTTCTTCGTACCCAGTTCGCTCATCGTCCTGCGCCTGTTTGATAAAATCACAGGTCTGTCGAAGAGATTTGAGATAGCCTCGTTTGATTTCTTTCGTCCATTTGCTCGCTACATTAATGTCTGGATTCACCGCATCCAGGACAACCACCAGATCGTCGGGACGCTTAACTGATTTCGTATCATAATAATCGTTGAAGACAATCGGCTGCGAAAAAGCATGCTGAGAAAGAAACGTAAAAATCTGGCATAAACTACTCTGCCATTTGTCCGTCACGCCTCTTTCCTCTAGCGCTGCCGCTGTGATAAGCTCGCAAAAGTAGGAACATTGTCTCAAGCTCTCAGGCAACCGCCTGTTCCACCACTTCATCAGGCGCACGAGATGATTAAATTTGACCGGGCCCGGTACCCGTTTGCTGAGAGCGGTACGGGTATGCACAAAATGGATATGAGCGGTAATCGAGGTCAGGCGCCACTCATCCTGGCGTGGTATCCATCCGCTATTCCTCCGCTTCAGGGAATCATCACGGATTATTGGGACGACATCAACTTGCAGCCCGCTTGTACGAAAAGTGACATTGACCGCGTTCTTGCCCACATGAAAATCTTGCGCTGGTTTCTCAGCCGGGTAAATTTCGCGCAGGCATGCGTGAGTGTATGGCAGAAGTTTGCTCAATTGCTCCTCTGTCTGTCCCTCAGCACGATAATACACGCCAAGGTCAATATCAAACGTATCCTTCTCTGTACGCGCGAGGTTCGTGTGTTTGGCAACTGATCCCGCCCGAAAGATTTTCTCCAGGTGGAATTGTTTATCCGCTGCTATACGCTCGGTCAACCGCTCTCTCAGAAAAGCGACCTGCATATCCGCCCCTTCAAGCTGCGCCCTGGATGGGCGGATATGCGCGATAAAGCGATCAAAGCGGGATGAGATGCGAGATGAAATATCCATATAGAGCTTCTTCTTCCATGAATTCCAGCAGTGTGCCAAAGAGGGAACTGTCGTTTAACTCTTCCTTTCATCAGAAGAGAGGTGTCTGCAATGCTGGAACTACCCATAGGCATCCTGAGAAGTAAACGTGAGTAAGGCCCGACCAATGGCTTCTTCGACGATTGATTCGGTTACACCTGTGTTCATGCTAGTGCCTCGAAACCGCGATGGATCATCTGGGCCATTAAAATACGACGCTGACGGAGAAATTCTTCATTAGGTAACAGTTCCCATCCTTCAGGGAGTGCATGTAGTTCGCACATCTTGCTGGCTACGTGGGATATCTCACGTAGCCAGCAAACAACTCAACCTCATCGATAATGTACGTTCAATCCGTCTCCGGCTCACATGCTTGGGAATTGACGTGTCCCAAGCACTTCGCGCTAGATTCCATTTGTTTCAATCCGTCCCTGGCTCACGTACCAGGGACAATTCGTCGAACCAATGCGTATCGGAGCGGCTCTCCCGTTTCAATCTTTTCCCATCTCACATGCCGGGTGCAATAGTCCGCGTAGCCAAGCCAGATCATATTTGGGGTCAAGGTTATGGACGCACGATTCTCTATACCTCTGATATATTGGTGACGCATGTACCAACTTGCAATCTGCCTACCTGCATGCTAGACGGAATAAGCTCCGCGAACCACATGTATTATATACTATCACCTCACTTCCACGCAACAGTTCAGACTACTAAATACCTAAAATTTGCCCGAAGTAGTAGCAGCATGCTGCCGAGTGCAATGGACTTGCCAAAAGAGTGATGAAGAGCATGAAATCTGAAAGAGGATCATCATTATGAACGAGTTTACCACGAAAGGGGCGAAACAGTATACTCGGCGTGCGCGTTTGGCTGCGGTGGACGTGAAACTGAAGCAACGAGAAGTGTTTAGTCCGATCCGCACGACAGTGCAGATTGCCCAGAAGAAGATGAAGCATACCGCCATCAACAAACTATACGATGCCATGATCAGCGTGCTGACCGAACTCATGGACTAGTCGAAACCAACACCTGGCTCAGAGCCGACCAAGTCTTGCAGGCAGATTCGACAAAAAACTTGATTTTGCGTTACCATAATTCAGCATGTGCTGATTTTCCTTCGCCGAGAATCTGTACAACCTTTTGTTTGCTAGTTTCCTTATCTCTATACGACAATTGAGTGTGAGGAAACTCGTTGCTATTGATAGTGTGCAGTTGCAACAAGACACGTAGGCGCAGCTCCATTGCCATTTCGAGCAGGAGACGGGCATCCTCTTTTTCCATTACGCCAGCGGGAAAGATAAGCTTTGTCAGGCCGGAAAATGTATGGTTGATGCTTCGCATGTCGCGTGCGCTCCACTCGTCCGGCGAAGCTTCAAACCATTGTTCCCACAGCGTCGCGTATGAAGTGATACGCCGTAGCTCATCATGGAATAATTCGCTGGTATAATCGAGAATAAAGCCGACATGTTTGGTGAACATCTCAGGAATCAGTTTGGGCAATTCCCACCCTGGCAGATATGCCGCCCAGCGATCATGGAAGGCCAGATCATCGCTGATACTTGAAGGCAAAGGCTTGAAGAGATGATCTTGCAGCATATTGTTTCGTGGGTCAAACTCGATATTTCCGTTGAAGACAAAGCCAGCGTCACCAGAAACAGTGATGGTGCCGCGATTGATCTGCCCGCTCTCCATATAACTTTTGTACAGATTTTTGTCGTCGTCAGAGTTGAAACTACTGCCCGCGATTTCGTCAAAGCCGATGACGTCGCGGTTGGCGATCAGTCCAGGGTGAGGTGGATTTGTATTGCTTACAAAGAGCTTAGGTACAGTAATAGTGCCACCTGCTAGTACGGTTCCATAAGGGCTGAACTCGGTGAAACAAAACGATTTTCCTGTTTGGCGTGGGCCAAGTTCGATCAGATGATAGTTACTCTCAACAAGAGGAATCATACGCACAAGATACAATAACTTTGTCCGCAGGTTGTTGATGCGTGTATGGGTCGTTTCGTATCCCATAGTCCGCACCAGAACATCAATCCACTCGTCACGCGTGAATTGGTCGCGTCCACGGCAATATTCTTCCACGCTCACATGACTCACCTGGATAGGATCTAACCGCGAAATGACAAAAGGGTATGTTGTCTTTCTATAGATTTTCTCGTTATCGTAGTACAGTGTGACCCGGCTCCACACTCCTCCAAGTAGTAAACGTTCATGCGTCTTCACTATGTCCGTTGCAATATGAATATTCTGAATATTCGCGGTCAAGAGTCTCGCCCAGTACACACCCTCTCCGAGTTTCTCGTCTAGTTCGACCCTGACCATATCAATCAACTTGTGTGAGGGTTTCTCGCGAATTGCCGACTTGATGACTTCGGTCTCGTCGCCGCGTGGAATGTATTTCGCGATCTCTTCATGTACAAACCGGAGACCCTCACGAACTTCCTCTTCGTCAAAAAGATTGGCACAATACTTTCCGAGCATAAACTCGATCACATAGGACGGTGCCTTACTGGTGCCGCGAATGTCTTGTGTCAAATCTTTGCGGATCACTAAGCCTGGGAACGCTTCAAAGAGCTTTCTATCCAGGTAGTCTGGCTCAAAGTTTACTTTTCCTTGCGCCTTCACATCGTTCATGACGCCTCTCCTCGGTACAAATGTTTTCTTTATTGTAGCATGTCAATAAAAATAACCCTGGCTGCGACTTCGTATCTCGTTATTCTTACCAATTCTCTAACGCGACCATTAAAGCGGAAGTTTGACTATCTAGAACTTCGTTGGTACGTGCGTCATGTAGCTCAATAATGAGCGGGGTGTTGCGTGCTGCTTCTACATCGTCCAAAGGCTCTATTGTGACCGCAACCGGCCCCTCCTCTGGCTTGATGAGTTTTGGCTTACCCTTAAAGAGGATTGTTTGCTGTTTGCTATCACGAATAACTATCTCGACCTGGCGCGACAGGACGCTATTGTCGCTAAAGAGACCTTCATGCTGTACTTCTAATACAATTCGCTGCCGAAGGCTCAATATCTTGTCAATCCGCTGCATTGTTACCGTCACTGGCCTGGCTTTTGTGGGCCACGTTATTTTAATACATGGCACAATCCATTCCTGTAATGAAGCCCCTCCGTGAAAGAAGCCGAGGCCACCGTAAGTACGAAAGCAAGCAGCTCCACTCGGTACTGCGATCCGCCATTTGCCACCAGGGGCGAGTCCTTGTGGCCCGTCCAGGTGTCTCTCGGCAGGATAAGCCATCGCACGCCGCGAACTATAGGCGGCATCCGGCACTGGCGAGACCTTCCGTTCGAGAGTGCCGGGCCAGTGAATAAAGCCATGATCGGTGACAATCAGCACACGTTCCCACTCGTTATCACGCAAAAGTTCAATTGTCTCGACATAGTTCTTTTGTATCGCGGCGGTTCCCATTGCTTCAAGTTCTTCGTCATGACCCAACTTGTCAATGATCGCATCAAAGAGAAAGAGTAAAGGCTGTTTCCCTTGTGGCTTAGGTACAATCCCGGATGCACGTACATCGGCAAGCGGTAACAAGGCATCTGGAGCTATCTTATAGTTCGACCTGATCCACTCGCGTCGATTCTCCGCACTACTCAGATCAAGCGTCTGGCCCTTCTGTGAGAGTTGCCACTTGCCTTTAACAATCTCTGCATACAAGTCATTTTCAGCTAGAGGGAGAGCCATACCCATACCAAGCGCGGTGATTGTCGGTAGTGCTGTCCGGGCCGCTACTACTTGAGCGCGTTCCATTCCTTCGCTCTCATTGACCAGGTGTTTCAGGGCAACGCCTATATCATAGCGCAGAGCATCGATGACAATAACCGCTGTCGGACGACTACTTGCGCTCAACTCTTCTTTGAGCCATTCACCTTGACTCTTTAGTCCCGGCACAGGGTAGCCAGCATTGCTCCACACGTCAGACCACTCAATCATCAGGTTCTCCCAATGGTTGCGATACGCTTCTCGGAGCGGCGTAATCAGGTCAAGTAGCTCTTTGGATGTTTTGGTGAGATGCTGTAAAATCTGCTCCCCTGCCTGTTCGACACGCCAGCCAACATGGATATACCATTCGATGGCATCGGCAGGTTTGGCCCACGGTGACCGTGGAGTTGCATCCAGCAAGGTCGTCGCCGCCTTGCTGAGTCGGGTCAGCTCGCCCCAGGGAAGAGCTTGCGCCTGTGGCCTCTCTGCCCAATCACCCCAGAAGCCATGTGCATGACGGTTCAGGTCTTCATAGAGCGGAACGAGATTCTCTAACAACGCACGATCTTTGCTCTCCATTAAACGTTGACAGAGTGCGGCAATGAGGGTACGTTCGGCAGCATGTGAGAGAAAGGGGCCGTGGTGGATGTTTGCCTCACCTAAAAAATTGCCGAGCGAGAGCAGGCGGTCAGCTTCTAGCACACGCGCTGGCAGCCCGCGACGTAACTTGAGACTGTCGTCCCAACGTTTGATGAGGTCTAGCGCAAAGGCCCGTTTTTCGGCGGAAATAAGGTACTCGTGGGCGCGAATTGCGTTTGGAACAAGTTGCTGGGTATGCGTCATCAGCAACCGTGCAACACATTGAATCCGCCAGCGTTCCAGGGCTTGTTCGTCAATATTGTAGCGTCCAGTCGCGTCGAGAGGCAACTCAAGCCTGGGAAGCCCGGCCTCTTCGATAGTGAGGTCAAGCACCGTATAATCGTTTGCGCTGCTATCGTCCTCGTCTGTGGATGAAACAACTGATCCTCCTGCCAGAATGTTGAGCAAATATTGTGGTTGTGGTTGAATTTTGTCTCCACCCCATTCTGCCGGATCATCCTGCAAATGTTGCCGTGCCAGTTGCGCCACGACCTCAACACTCGTAAGAATACTCTGTGGCTTCCAGCCCCAATCGAGTAATTGATCACGGAGGCTCTTTTCAAAGATATGCTCCGCGAGCAGAGTTTGGGACCAGAGCCAGCCAAGACTTTCGCTGGTCGTAGGCACATACAACACAAAGGCGTGCTTTTTGTCGATTTCTTGCTGCACCTCGCGCCGCGTTGTTGGACTACCCAGCTCGCCAGCCGTGTACTCTGTTATCGACAGAAAAGGAATGTCTTTCTCTTTCAGTGCTGCCGAGTGAAAAACGCGCTGGAGCAAGGGCAACCAATGGCCTTGTGGGTCACACCAGACAAGCCAGGCCCCCTCTCTTTTCCTGAATTCAGTGTGCATCGTCTCAATCATATGTTGTTGTAGTGATCGGCTCATACTTCACTCGCTTCTGTGCGTCCCATCAATGCTTGTTGTGCTGTCGTCATATGGACGTTGGACGCTTCGCGCTCCAACCATGCAGCGCTCGCTGGTATCTGTTCATCCATCCAGCCACAACGCGGGAGCTTGCCCGCACGCACCCAGCGTCGCTCATCGGAACGCCAGCGCGAACGATCTATGAGTGCCTTTTTCGCGTCGCTAGCTTTGGCAAGCACAACGCTGGTTAGCACACCTGCTAGCTGCAAGGGCGCGATATTGACGCGCACACCATCATTAATGTCCACCTGCCATGCCTTTTCAGCTCGATACAATGCATCAGCGTTTTTCGGTGCTTGTAGACCGTCGCCACTCCAACGGTCTAGCGGTTCATCCGCAAGCAGCGTCTGTAGGTCCGCCGTTTCAAAGCCACTCTCCTCGATTTGTTGCAGCCGCATCACAAAGTCTTCTAGTTCGCGAATCCGCAGCTTCGCGAGCGGAATCGCCCCATCATCGGCAGCAAGCAGCGTCTCCTGTTGCTGCCCATCGTTAGCTGCGAAACGGAGCGGTAGGACACGTTCAACCTTGTCGCGTTCGGCTTGCAGCAGCGGTTCAACATATTGAGTACGAATGCGCGTCAGTGCAGAGTGTGAGCAGGCGTGATAATAGAGCAGGCATTCGAAAGCAGGACCGCGTGTTGTCGGCCCTGTTGTGCCGCGCATCTTTTTAGCGGTGCCGACTATCTTCTCACCTTTGATCGGTGTGCTGGCAAGGTGCCACGCTATCGGACGCGACTTGAATTGCTGAACATGTTTAGCAAAGAAGTTGCTTCGTAACCATTGTTCCAGCGTCTTCCCCGTCAGTTCACGTAACAGAAACTCCGTCTGCTGCGTCTCTAACGCGCCATCTTCCATCTGCAACCGTTCACGTATCCGCTCTGCCAGTGTTGCCCTTCCTGTACCTGGGACAAGCGGGATCATACCATGCTCCACAGCCCATGTCGGCACAGGCTCCCCAACCTCCAACTGCCTGGGCCAGCGATGCCCTAGTAGGCGTAGCACCAGCACGCTCAAACGATCCTCTAGCAACCGCCTCTCCTCTGACAAACAACGTACCCCCTTGGCGCGTAGCTCCTCCAGCAGCCAATACACGCTAATCGGGTGTAGTTCCATCTTCACGCTCAATTCCTCAAGAAACGTCTCCGTTGGAATAGGAATATGCGCTCCCGAAGCCATCTCTTCGGCACCTTCACGCTCTTCTGCCGTCTCCTCACGCTCTTCCTGCTCCACCCTTTTTGCATGAAGCCCCGCCTCATACAACGCCTTCAAATTGCTCTTAATGCGTGCAAGTTCCTTGTCACTTACCACAATGCGATTATGTTCTGCAAGATAGTCAAATAGCTCCTGTGGCAGTGGGGGTATGTTAAGGTTGTCAGGAAGTAATGGTAGAGTATCATAGCCTATGATGAGGGGATACCAACCTGCGGGTGTGCCTGTATCACTTATAACATCATGAGTAGCAGAAGGCGTAAGATCATATACTCTACATACCTCTGTCTCAATAAAACCTTCCACTGAATGTAGGAGAACTGAAAGTATTTGTTCTATGCGAATTGTCATTGAGCATTGAAAATTAAATTCAGCTTGACGACCAGACACTAGAGCGTGTCCAGGAAGGCTGCTCAAGCGGCTCGACGCCGTTGGGCGTTCTCTCTGGCAGTTTCAGAGGTATCGGTCAATCTTCTGACCATCAAACGAATCATCGTGAGACACACCATACT
>Ga0307373_10002555_pt1 | contig 32639 bp, 14 predicted proteins | sample OX2MG_FD_202534 | JGI IMG/M metagenome (GOLD analysis project Ga0307373, IMG submission 202534) | Soil microbial communities from Risofladan, Vaasa, Finland - OX-2 | ecosystem: Environmental > Terrestrial > Soil > Coastal area > Acid sulfate soil | place: Finland: Risofladan, Vaasa | collected...
GCCGTCTGGCAGCGGCGCCTGCTGTCTTCTCCGGAGATGGCGGCCCATCGCGACTACTGGCAGGGTGTTTTCAACGAGCCGGTGACGCCGCTGCGCCTGCCGATCGACTTCCCGCGGCCGGCCGTGCAGCGGGTCGACGGCGCCCGCGTCGGGATCGCGCTGGATCCCCCGCTCGCGCGAGAGGTCGAGCAGTTCGCGCGGACGCAGCAGACCACCCTGTTCGCGGTTCTGCTCGCGGCACTGTCCGTGCTGCTGCATCGCTACACGCAGGCGGAGGACATCGTCGTCGGCACGCCGGTCGCCGGCCGGCTCAATCCCGAGCTCGATTCGCAGATCGGCTTCTACGTCAATACGCTCGCCCTCCGCCTGCCGCTCCGGCCGGATCGGAGCGGTGCGGCCATCGTCCGGCTGGCGGCCGACCGGCTGGCCGAGGCGCTCGAGCACCAGGCCTATCCATTCGATCGCCTCGTGGAGGAGCTGCAGATCCGGCGCGACCTGGGACGTTCGCCGCTCTTCGACGTGATGGTGGTCCACGGAGAACGACAGGAGCCGTTCGAGCTGGAAGGCGTGCGTCTCACGCCGCGGGCGCTGGAGTCGCGGACCAGCCACTTCGACCTGACGTTCCTGTTCGGAGAGGGATCCGACACGCTGGAGATCGCCGTCGAATACAGCACGGCCCTGTTCCAGCGCGGGACGATCGAGCGCATGGCGGCGCACTACCGGGCACTGCTCCTGGCGCTCGTCAGGAGACCCGAGGGGGCCGTGGGCGGCCTGCCGATGCTGCTCGACCCGGAGCGGCAGGCGCTGGTGGAGACGTGGGGCCGATCGCCCGAGCCGCTCGCGCCGGGCGTCACGGTGCTCGACCTGTTCCGCGCGCGCGTGGCGGCCCGGCCGTCGGCCGTCGCGGTGGAGAGTGAGGAAGGCCGCCTGTCGTACGCGGACCTCGACGGACGGTCCGATCGGGTCGCCGCCCTGTTGCGGGATCGTCATCGGATCGGCCCGGAAGAGATCGTCGCCCTCCGGATGCCGCGTTCGCGCGCCTTCGTCGTCTGGGTGCTCGGGATTCTGAAAGCCGGCGGCGCGTTCCTGCCGATCGACACGAGCTATCCGATGGCGCGCGATCTGCACATCCTGCGGGACAGCGGGGCGCGGTTCCTGGCGACGGACGATGTGGAGGCGGTGCGCGAACTGGAGTTCGGCGGCACGGTGCTGCCGGCCGACGCGATCGCCGAACCGCCGGCGCCCGGCGGCGGGACACCCGGGCCGGACGGTTCGCGCCTCGCGTACGTGATCTACACGTCGGGATCCACGGGACTCCCGAAGGGGGTCGCGCTCCATCACGAGGGGCTGGCGAACCTGGCGGCGGCGCAGCTGCGCGCCTTCGAGGTGCGCGAGGACTCCCGCGTCGCGCAGTTTGCGTCGCTGGGCTTCGATGCGTCGGTGTCCGAGATCTTCATGGCGCTCGTCGCGGGCGCGGCCCTCGTGATCGTGCCGGAGGCGGTCAAACAGAATCCGTCGGTGTTTCCACGCTGGATCGAGGAGTCGGCGATCGGGGTCGTCACGCTGCCGCCGGCCTACCTGCGAGCGCTGGACGGGAGCCGGCTGCCGGGCCTGAAGACCCTCGTCACGGCGGGAGAGGAGGCCGATCGCGAAGAGGCGCTGGCGCGGGCGCGGCACCTGCGGTACATCAACGCCTACGGTCCGACGGAGAACACCGTCTGCGCGAGCTGGCATCAGGTGCCGGCCGGCGGTCTTCACGCCGGCGCGGTGCCGATCGGCCGCCCTCTCGCGAACGTGCAGCTGTACGTCGTCGACGCGCGCATGGAGATCGTGCCCGTCGGGATCCCCGGGGAGATCTGCATCGGCGGCGTCGGCGTGGCGCGCGGGTATCTGGGGCGACCCGCGGAGACCGCGGCCCGGTTCGTGCCGGACCCGTTCGGGGGACAGGCGGGCGGGCGGCTGTATCGGACCGGCGACCTGGGGCGCTGGACGCCCGAGGGCCTGCTCGAATTCCTCGGGCGGCAGGATCGCCAGGTGCAGGTGCGCGGTGCGCGCGTCGAGCCGGGAGAAGTCGAGGCGGTGCTGGAGACGCACCCGCACGTGCGCCGCGCCGTCGTGTTCGCCACCGGCTCCGCCGAGTCGCGGCAGCTGGTGGCCGTGGCGTGGATCAGCGCGCCGACGCCGGACGAGGAGCTCAAGGCGCATCTGCGCCGCGCGCTGCCGTCCTACATGCTGCCCGCCCGGGTGATTCCCGTGAGCCGCCTGCCGCTCACGCCGCACGGCAAGGTCGACCTGGAGGCGCTGGCCCGGCAGGTTGCCGCCGAGCCGGTCCGCGGGCAGGCGGTCGGCCCGCTCGACAGCCTCGAAGCCGGCCTGGTCGAGGAATGGGAGCGCGCCCTCGGAACCGGGCCGATCGGCGTCCGCGACGATTTCTTCGAGCTCGGCGGCCATTCGCTGCTCGCGCTGCAGCTGGCCGGACGGCTGCAGGAACGCCTTGGCGTCGACCTGTCGCTCCCCACGCTGTTCCGGTTTCCGACCATCGAGCGGCTCGCGGCCCATCTGCGCGAGTCGGCCCCCGTGCGCCGGCGCTGGACGGGCGTGGTGCCGATCCGCCAGGCGGGCGACCGGCCGCCGCTGCTGTGCCTGCCTCCCCTCACGGGCAGCGCCGTGCCCTTCTTCACGCTGGCGAAGCATCTCGGCGAGGACCGGCCGGTGTACGGGCTGCAGGCGCCCGGCCTCGACGGCGAGGAGCCGGCGTGCGAGACGGTCGAGGCGATCGCCGATCGTCTGGAACGGGAGATCGTCAGGGAATTCCCGGCGCGTGACGTGACGCTGCTCGGCTACTCGTTCGGCGGGTACGTCGCGTACGAGCTGGCGCGTCGCCTCGCGGCACGCGGCACCGGCGTCAGAGGCTGCCTGCTGATCGACACGCTGGCGGCGGCTGCCGCTCCGCAGGCGCCGGCGCCCGGCACCGGTCCGCTGCTCGAGGCGATCAACGCGCGGGTGCGCGAGCTCGGCGGGGCATCGATCGCCTTCGGTGAAGCGGTCGATGCCCTGAGCGAGGGCGAGCAGCTCGAGATGGTCACGGCCGCGCTGGAACGGCAGGGCCTGCTGAGCGGGTTCGGCGGCCGGCGGCAACTGTCCGGATTCTTCCGGGTGGGGGCGGCGAGCCTGCGGGCCGCCGCACGCTACCGCCCGGGCCGATCGACCGTGCCGCTCGTGGTGCTGCCCAGCCTCGGATCGATCGCGCCGGCGGGATCGGCCGGCGATCTCGGCTGGCGGGCCGCGACCGGCGCGGACGTCACCGTCCTGGCCGCGGTCGACGCGCCGCACGAGGCCCTGCTGCAGGAACCGTACGCGGCCGAGGCGGGACGGCTGATCCGCGCGTACCTCGACACCGGGCGGCGCTGAACCCTCAGGCGGAGCCGTCGCGCCGCGCGAGCGCCGCGGGTGGATGGTGCAGCCAGGCGTTGATCGACACCGACGGCGTGACCTGGTGGACCGTGTGCAGCCAGCCGCACGGCAGGAACAGCACGTCCCCCGGCTCGAGCAGGCAGTCCACGACGTGCGCGTCGCGAAACCTGGGATGGACCTCGAGATCGGGGCGGAGCGGATCCATCGCCGACGCGTCGAACGGCACGTTGGCGTCGGTCGGCGGGAGCGAGTGGAGATAGAAGCAGCCCGACTCATCCGGTGAGCAGATCTCCACGCGCTTCCGGCCGATCAGCTGGAGCAGAAAGTTGTCGGCGATGTCCCGGTGCCAGACCGTCGGCGTGCGAAGCGACGGGGCGGACACGAGCACCGCCTGGGACTTCCGGAAGTAGCGCTCGGGCGGAAAATAGGGCGGCAGCCGGTAGTAGCGCTCCAGGGCGTCGGAGACCGGCAGGCCGATCTTCGCGGCGCCGCCGGCCCGGTTCTCCTCGATCTGCCGGATGAGATCGGCGGCCGACGGCAGGATGAGGCCCCCCAGGCCTTCGACGTAGTACGGCAGGCCTTCGTAGAGCGATCGGAATCCCGCCCAGCTCCAGTCGAACGGCGCCCACTCTGCGGTCACGCCGGTAATGACCACCGGTGTTCCCCGGTCCGCGTAGCGGCCGAAGAACGTCTCGCGGTCGAGTCCGCGCACCCGATCGACCGACGCCAGCCGCGGCAGCGCGCGCGCCCGTGCCTCCAGCGCCGCCGTCAGCACCGCGGGATCGTCGGGCAGCGGAAACGGGGGGAGCGCGCGGGTCAGCGTGGTCAGCGCGGGATGAAGCGGCAGGAACGCATACAGATCGTCCGCCGGACGCCCATGGGCCCGCCACCGGCCGAGCATGACGAGGTTGGGAAACGTGATCCGGTTCTCGAAGAAGTCGAGGTACGCCTCGAGCGTGGTGTCGATCGCATCGCGCGCCGCGCTGCGGCCCGGGACGACGTCGAGGTCGTCGTCGCGAAGCACGAAGTAATGGTCGAACGCCTCCCGATCGCGGAACACGAACTGCAGTGTCGTCCCCGGTTCGCCTTCGAAGCGGTAGGTCTGCCGCAGCCGGGCGAGCGCCGGCGCGACCACGTCGTCGAGGAGCGCGTCCAGGGTGTGCGGGCCGTGTCGATCGCTCATGAGTCGACCTCGCGTGCGGGAGGAATCAGCCGGATGAGGCGCAGCCCGAGCAGCGCCATCAGTTCCGTCTGCAGCGGCTCGGGGACCGCCGGCTCGCCGGGGCCGGCGTCCACCAGATGCGCGATGGTGCGGCGGCCGTCGCAGCGCCTCAGCAGGCCGTGGGTGGCGGGCGACAGGTCGGCCGAGGGGCCGCCTTCGCAGGTGCTCGAGATCGTCAGCGCCGTCCGGCGCCCGGCCGCGGAGGTCATCCGGCTCTCGTCCCGGAGCAGGACGTGGGCCGGGAGCTCGATCGCGAACTCCGCGAGGCTGCCTGCGGCGAGCGGCCGCTTCTGGACGAGGCAGTCGCCGATCACGAGATAGTGCAGTCCTGACGTCAGAAAGCAGGTGACGGCGTCCCGCGCGTCGTTCACGATCGGCTCGACGTTGTTGTTGAACGACGTGTTCAGGAGCATGGGCAGGCCGGTCAGGGCCCGGAAGCGGTCGAGCAGCGCCCGGAATGCCGGCGCCGCCGATCGGCCGACCGTCTGGACCCGTGCCGTCCCGTCTTCATGGGTGATGGCGCCGAGTCGCGGGCGCCAGTGCTCCTTCACCGGAACGACGAAGGTCATGAACGGCAGCCGCTCGACGTGCGCCGGGAGGTCGAAGTACTCGTGGACGTGCTCCTCGAGGACCGCCGGCGCGAACGGCCGGTACGACTCCCGCTTCTTGACCATCGCGTTGATCACGTCCTTGTTCGACGCCGGCCGCGGATCCGCCAGAATGCTCCGGTGGCCGAGCGCGCGCGCGCCGAATTCGGCGCGCCCCTGCGCCCAGCCGACGACGGCGCCGTCGGCGAGCAGGCGGGCGGTCTCGGCGGCCGGGTCGTCCAGGCGCCGGAACGTCACGAGCGGATGCCAGGCGCGCAGCTCCCGTTCCAGATCGGCGCCTCCCGCGATCGCCGTGCCCCAGTACACGTGCTCGAGCCGGACGTTCGGCAGCACGCCCCGCTCCAGACAGGCATCCATGGCGGCGCCGAGCGCGCAGCCGGCATCGTACGCCGCCGGCTGCACGAACACATCGTCGAACAGGCCGGACGCCAGAATCCGGCCGTTGAGGCTGCTGTTCTGCGCGACGCCGCCGGCCAGACACAGCCGGGTGAGGCCCGTGGCGCTCCGGTAGTGCCGCAGCACGTGCAGGACGATCGTCTCGAGCGATTCCTGGAGCGCCGCGGCCACGTCCTTGTGCGGCTGCTGGAAGTCCTCGCCGCGCGTCCGGACGGGGCAGACGTCGAAGATCGCCTTCATCGCGTCGGCGTGGATCGTGTAGTCCCCCCCGTCGCCGAGCGTGTAGAAGCGCCGGAAGAGGGCGCGGAACGTGGCGGGGTTGCCGTACGGGGCCAGCCCCATGACCTTGTACTCGTCGAAGAGCCGGTAGCCCAGCACCGAAATGGCCGCGAGATAGTAGTGTCCGAGGGATTGTGCGACGCTGAACGTCCGCAGCCGCTCGAGGACGTCGTTCCGGACCGTATTGACCGAGCCGGACACGTCGTCTCCGAAGCCGTCGAGCGTGAGCACGAGGCTGTCCGGGGCCCCGGACAGCCAGTGCGCGCTGACCGCGTGCGCCCGGTGGTGCGGCACGAACCGGAACCGGTCAGGCGGCAGGCGCTCGCCGAACTCGCGCTCGAAGAGGAACTGGAGCAGGCGCCGGGCGCCCAGCAGCCCGAGGCGGTTGCCGGTGAAGAGAAAGCCTTCGTGCAGCACGGCGTCGAGCCAGGACTCGCTGCAGTAGAAGGCGATGCACTCGACGTCGGCCAGGCGCACCCGCCCTTCACGCAGACAGCAGGCGACGGCCTGCGTCCAGAGCTTGTTCGTGTGCTTGATCCGGTTGAGGCGCTCTTCCTCGACGGCCGCGACGACCCGGCCGTTCTGCAGGAGGACGGCGGCGGAGTCGTGTGCAAATGAATAGGGAAATTGAAACTCGTCGGTGTACACGAGGTCGAACCCGCCGGCAAGCCCAAGAACCGTCAACGTTCAGCCTCCGCGTTGTCGGCGCGTCCCGGTCGATGCGGCCGGCCGCGGGCCGTGCAGATGGGGCGTCCGCTCGGGTGCGTCGCTGAACGCCTATGGTAGCATGGCGAATTCGATGGTTTTCATGTCGCCTCGCGTCTCTCCGCAGTCTCCTGGACTCTCATCGCCGCAGCGCGAAGTCTGGTTCGGTCAGCTGATCGACGCGGACGCGCCCCTCTACGTGATCGGCGGCTACGTCTGCCTCGAAGGGCCGATTGACCCCGGTCTCTTCGAGCGGGCGATCGGGCTGACCGTCCAGCGGCACGATGCGCTGCGCATGGTCCTGCGCGAGGGGCACCCGCTGCCGCGCGCCGATTACCTGCCGCGGATCGAGGTGCCGCTGGAGCGCGTGGACGTCTCCGGCGAGGAGGACCCCGACCGGGCGGCGCTCGCGTGGATGACGCAGGCGTTCCGGACTCCCTTTCCGCTGCACGACCAGCCGCTCTTTCGCTACGCCCTGGTGAAGCTCGCCGCGGACCGATGGCGCTGGCTCCTCAAGCATCAGCATGTCATCGTCGACGGCTGGTCGATTGCGCTCATCGTCCAGGACGTGGCGCGGGCGTACCGGAGCCTGGCGGGCGGAGGGATGCCCGACTGGGAGCCCGCGCCCTCCTATCTGGACTTCGTGCGGGACGATCAGGAATACCTCGAGTCGGACGCCTGCCGCCGCCACGGCGAGTACTGGCAGGAGAAGTTCCGTGACCTGCCGGCGGTGCTGATTCCGCGCAGGCGGGCACCGGCCGGTCACGGACGGACGGCGCCGTCCGGCGTCTCGCGGCTCGTCTTCACGCGGGATGACTACGCCCGGATCGGCCGGTTCGCCGACGCCTGCGGGGCGTCGCTGGTGCACGTGCTGCTCGCGGCGCTGTATGCCTGCTTCACGCGTACGAGCGGACAGGACGAGCTCGTGGTCGGGATGCTGAGCCTGAACCGCCGGACGGCCGCGTGCAAGCGGACCGTCGGCATGTTCACGAAGATGATCCCGGCCCGCTTTCAATTCGGCACGGACCTCTCCGTGCGGGAGCTCGTGAAGGCGATTGCCGACGAACTGCGCCGGGACTATCGCCATCAGCGCTATCCGATCGGCGAGATCAACCGGCGCGCCGGCCTGGCGCAGATCGGCCGGCACCAGCTCTTCGACCTGACATTCTCGTACGAGAAACACTCGCACGACACCGCGTTCGAGGACCGGCCGGCAAGGACGATCGGCCTGTCGAACGGCTACGAGCAGAACGCACTGGCGCTGTTCGTCCGCGAGCTGCACGCGGACGGCGACGTCCACCTCGATCTCCACTACAGCCTCGCGGCGTTCGAGGCGTGGGAGATCGAGCGGTTCAAGGCGCGCTTCCTCTTCGTGCTCGAGCAGATGTTCGAGGACGCCGGCCGCCGCGTCCGGGACCTGGACCTGCTGCCGCCGGCGGAACGGGACCTCGTCCTGCGCGGCGTCAACGGATCGCGCCGCCACGTCCCGCGGGACGACACGATCGTGGGCGTCCTCGAGCGCCGCGTCGAACAGTCGGCCGGGCGCGTGGCGCTGAAGGCCGGCCGCGTCGCCCTCGACTACGAGGAGCTCAACCGCCGCGCGAATCGCCTGGCGCGACACCTGCGCGCCCGGGGTATCGGGCACGAGTGCCTCGTGGGCCTGTGTCTCGAGCGATCCGAGGATCTCGTCATCGCGATGCTCGCCGTCCTGAAGGCGGGCGGCGCCTTCGTGCCGCTGGATCCCGCGTACCCGGCGGCGCGCCGCGCCATGACCGTCGCCGACGCCCGACCTGCGCTGGTGATCACCGCCCGCGGGCTCTGGTCCGACGAGACCGGGCGCGTCCCCACGCTGGCGCTCGACCTGGACGCGCCGGAGATCGCCGCGCAGGACGGGCGCAACCTCGGCCTCTCCATCCCGTCCGAGGCGCTCGCCTACGTGAACTACACCTCGGGGTCCACCGGCCGGCCCAAGGGCGTCATGGTGAGCCACGGCAACGTGGTGAACCTGTTTGCCGCGATGGACGACTGTCTGGGCACGCATCCCGCCACCTGGCTCGCGCTCACCAGCGTCGCCTTCGACATCTCGGTGCTGGAACTGCTCTGGACGCTGAGCCGCGGGTCGACCGTCGTGCTCGGGGGCGATCCCCTCGACCTCGTGTCGCGGGAACCGGCGCGCAGCCGGAGCGCGCGGTCGCCCGACCTCAGCCTGTTCTATTTCGCGAGCGACGAGAGCGGCGAGCCGGCGGACAAGTACCGGCTCCTCCTCGACGGCGCCCGCTTCGCCGACGAGAAGGGATTTGCCGCCGTCTGGACCCCCGAGCGCCACTTCCATGCGTTCGGCGGGCTCTATCCGAATCCGTCGGTGACCGGCGCCGCCGTGGCCGCCGTGACACGCCGCGTGCAGGTGCGCGCCGGCAGCGTCGTCCTGCCGCTGCACCACCCGATTCGCGTCGCCGAGGAATGGGCCGTCGTCGACAACCTGTCGGGCGGCCGGGTCGGCCTGTCCTTCGCGTCGGGCTGGCAGGAACGGGATTTCGTCCTGGCGCCCGACCGCTACAGAGAACGAAAGCAGACGATGGCGCGGGACATCGATCTCGTCCGGCGCCTGTGGCGCGGGGAGACCGTGTCGCTGCCCGGACCCGACGGGCGCGCCGTCGACGTCCGGACGCTGCCGCGCCCCGTGCAGCCCGAGCTGCCGGTCTGGGTGACCGCGGCCGGCGACCCGGCGACGTTCCGCCTGGCTGGAGAGCTCGGCGCCGGCGTGCTGACCCATCTGCTCGGGCAGAGCGTGGAAGAACTCGCCCGCAAGATCGAGATCTACCGGGACGCGTATCGCCGCCGGTCGGGCGGGCGTGAAGGGCACGTCACGCTGATGCTCCACGCGTTCGCCGGGCGGTCGCGCGCCGCGGTCCTGGAGACGGTGCGCGAGCCGTTCCGGCGCTACCTGAAGAGCTCGGTCGGCCTGATGGCGAACGTCGCCAGGAGCCTGGGCGTCGACATGGAGTCGGAGCGCTTCCGGGACGAGGACATGGAGGCGCTGCTCGATCACGCCTTCGAGCGCTATTTCGACACGAGCGCGCTGTTCGGGACGCCGGAGACGTGCCGGGAGACACTCGACCGGCTCGCGGCGATCGGGGTGGACGAGGCAGCCCTGCTCATCGACTTCGGCGTGTCCCACGACGCGGCGATGGACAGCCTGGAGCAGCTCGCGGCGCTGGTGGCCGACCGCGGGACCGGCGGAGACTCTTTTGCCGATCTCGTGCGCCGGCACGGGGTCACGCATCTGCAGTGCACGCCGTCCACGGCCAGGCTGCTGGCGGCGCAACCGGCCGCAGAGGCGGCGTTGTCGTCGCTCGAGTGCCTGGTCCTGGGCGGCGAGGAGCTCACCGTCTCCCTCGCGCAGTCGCTGCAGGAGACGCTGCCGGCACGCCTGTACAACATGTACGGGCCGACGGAGACGACCGTCTGGTCGACCTGTCAGCCGATCGAGCGGGGACCGGCGGTCGTGCCGATCGGCCGGCCCGTCGCCAATACGCAGATCTACCTGCTCGATGCCCGCTTGAACCCGGCGCCTGTCGGCGTCGCCGGCGAGCTGTACATCGGCGGGCGAGGCGTGTCCCGCGGCTACCTGGGGCAGCCCGCGCGCACGGCCGAGCGGTTCGTGCCCGATCCGTTCGGCGGCGACCCTGGCGGGCGGCTGTACCGGACGGGCGATCTGGCGTTGCTGCGCCCGGATGGCAGCTTCGAGTTCGTCGGCCGGGTCGACGACCAGCTCAAGATCCGGGGCCACCGTGTCGAGCCGGGCGAGGTCGAGGCGGTGCTGCGGGAGCATCCCGCGATCGCGCACGCGGTGGTGGTCGCCGGGCCGGAGCGCGACGGACAGCGCCGCCTGGTCGCGTACCTGGTACCGCGGGCCGGACAGCGGCCGGGACCTGCCGAACTCCGGCGCTTCGCCGAGGGGCGCCTGCCGGCCGCCTTCGTGCCGTCGGACTGCGTGATCCAGGAGACGCTGCCGCTCACGCCCAATGGCAAGGTCGATCGCCGGGCGCTCGAGCGCGCGACGATCGAGTTGCCGGCGGCGACGCCGCCACACGCGTCGCCGGCCACCGGGCCCGAAGAGGAGATGCTGGCCGAGCTGTGGAGCGAGCTGCTGGGGCGGCGCCCGGCGGGGCCCCGCGACAATTTCTTCGAGTCCGGCGGGCACTCGCTGCTCGCCATGCTGCTGGCCCAGCGCGTGCGGGCCCTCTTCGGCGTGGACGTCTCTCTGCGCCGGCTCTTCGACGAGCCGAGCCTCGGCGGGCTGGCCGCGTATATCCGGCTGGTCCGGACACCCGGGCGGGCGGCGGCGTCCCGCATTCCGGCCGACCAGCGGACCGGGGAACGCGCGCTTTCCTTCGCCCAGCAGCGTCTCTGGTTTCTCGAGCAGCTCACGCCGGGACGCAGCACCTACATCGTCCCGGCCTGCCTGCTGCTGAGCGGGCCGCTCGACGTGGAGGCGCTTCGGAAGAGCCTGGGCGACGTCGTGCGGCGGCACGAGGTGCTCCGAAGCCGGTACCCGTCGGCGGCCGGTGAGCCGGCCCTGGTCGTCGACCTCGCCGACAGGGAGCAGACGCTCGACCTGCCCGTGATCGACGTCAGCGCCGATCCGGATCCCGAGTCGGCGATGCGACGGCTGGCGGAGCTGGAAGCGCGACGTCCGTTCGACCTGGCGCACGGGCCGGTCGTCCGCGCGCGGCTCTATCGGCTCGCGCCGGATCTTCACGGCCTGCTGCTGGCGATGCACCACATCGTGTCGGACGGCTACTGGTCGCTGGCCCTCATGCTGCGCGAGACGTCCGGGTTCTACGAATCGTTCGTGGCCGGCCGGACTGTCGCACCGGCCGTGCTGCCGCTGCAGTACTCGGACTACGCCGCCTGGCAGCGCGGGCGGCTGCGGGACGGGGCGCTCGACGCGTCGGTCGCGTACTGGACGGAACGGCTGCGAGGCTGTCCGCAGGCGCTCGAGCTGCCGGCCGATCGGCCCCGCCCCCTCCTGCAGAGCGGCCGCGGCGCGGAAGTGACCCTCGAGGTGCCGGACGCCCTCGGCGCGGCCGCGAAGGAGCTGGCGCGGGCCTGCGGCGGGACGCTGTTCATGAGCCTCTCGGCCTGCCTGTGCGCGTTGCTCGCCCGCTGCACGCACCAGACCGACGTGGTTTTGGGCACGGCCATCGCGGACCGGACGGCGCCCGAGCTGCAGGATCTGGTGGGGCTCTTCGTCAACACGCTGCCCCTTCGAGTCGACCTGTCCGGCGATCCGTCATTCGCGGAGCTGGTGGCGCGCGTACGCCGCACCTGCCTCGAGGCCTACGACCACAGCGAGGTCCCGTTCGAGGTCATCGTCGAGGCGGCGGTTCCGGAGCGGGATCTCGGCCGGGCGCCCCTCTTCCAGGTGATGCTCGTGCTGCAGAGCGTGCCGGCCGGTCCGCTCGAGATGTCGACCCTGCGCGTCACCCCGGTCCACCTGTCCACGGCGTCGGCCAAGTTCGACCTGACCTGGACCTTCGAAGAGCGGGACGGCCGGCTGCGCGGCCTGATCGAGTTCAACACGGACATCTTCGATCGCGGGACGGTGGAACGGCTCGGCGAGAGCTTCCTGGTGATCCTCGCGGCGGCCGTCGACAATTCCGCCACGCGTCTCTCGGCGCTGCCGGTGCTGTCCGAGTCGGAGCGGCGGCGGCTGCTGGACAGCCACGAGACGAGCCAGGCCGGCCCGGACGATCCCTGCGTGCACGAGTACTTCGAGCGATGCGTGCGCCTCACGCCAGGCCGGCCCGCGCTGCTCGCCGGCGATCAGCCGTGGACCTACGGCGAGCTGAATCACCGGGCGAATCAGCTGGCCCGCCTGCTGCGCGCGCACGGCGTGGGGGCCGAAGTCGGCGTGGGGCTCTTTCTCGAGCCCTCGCCGCTCCAGGTCGTGGGCCTGTTGGCGGTCCTGAAGGCCGGCGGCTTCTATCTGCCGCTCGATCCCGCCTATCCGCCGCGCCGCCTGGCCTTCATGATCGCCGATGCCCGCCCGTCCCTGGTCTTGATGCAGGAGACGCTGCGCGGCAGGCTGCCGGACACGTCGGTCCCGTCGCTCGTGCTCGATCTCGAGGATCCGGACCTGCTGCGGCAGAGCGGGGAGGACCTCGACCTCGCGATCGCGCCGGAACAGCTCGCGTACACGATCTACACGTCGGGAAGCACGGGGCAGCCCCGGGGTGTGGCCATCTCTCACCGGGCCCTCGCGAATCACATGGTCTGGATGCGCGAGGCCTTTCCGCTGGAGCCCGACGACCGGGTGCTCCAGCGGACGCCATTCAGTTTCGACGCGTCGGGATGGGAGTTCCTGGCGCCGCTCATGCAGGGGGCGCAGCTCGTGGTGGCCGACGCCCGAAGCCGGCTCGATCCGGGGCCGCTGGCCGGCACGATTCGCGCACAGGGCGTCACGATTCTCCAGATGGTCCCTTCGCTCCTCTCGTCCCTCGTCGACGAGCCGGCGTTCGCCGGCGCGTCGTCGCTGCGGCGGATCTTTGCCGGCGGCGAGGCGCTCGACGCGGCGCTCGTGCAGCGCGTGAAGGCCCTGCTGCCGGTCGAGGTCGTCAACCTCTACGGGCCGACCGAGGCGTGCATCGACGTCACCTTCTGGATCGACGATGCCCGCCAGCGGGGGACCGTGCCGATCGGCAGGCCGATCCGCCGCACGCAGGCGTACGTGCTGGATGAGCGGCTCGAGCTGGTTCCGCGCGGCGTGGAGGGGGAGCTGTACGTCGGCGGGGCCGGCCTCGCGCGCGGCTATCTCTCGCTGCCGGAGGCGACCGCCGGGCGATTCGTGCCCGATCCGTTCGGCGAGCGGCCCGGCGCCCGCCTGTACAGAACGGGAGACCGGGCGCGCGTCCGGACCGACGGGAACCTCGAGTTCCTCGGACGCCGCGACCGGCAGGTGAAGATCCGCGGATGCCGGATCGAAGTCGGCGAGGTCGAAGCGGCGCTGCGTCTCCACGCGGGCCTGGACGATGTGCGGGTCCAGGTGCGATCCGTCCACGGCGAGCCGGAGCTGGTCGCGTACGTCGCGGGCCGCCCGACCGTCGACCCGGCATCGATCCGCGCGGCGCTGGCGGGCGCCCTGCCGTCATTCATGATCCCGGGGCACGTGATGCCGGTCCCGGCCTGGCCGACCCTGGCCAACGGCAAGCTCGACTGGGACGCGCTGCCCGAGCCGGACGCGCGGGAGGAGGCCCGCCGGGGCGGGTATGTGGCGCCGCGGAATGCCCTCGAAGAATCGCTCGCCGACATCTTCGCCGCCGTGCTGGGCGTGGAGCGTGTCGGCATCCATGACGGCTTCTTCGAGCTCGGGGGGCACAGCCTCAAAGCGACCAGGGCGGTCGCGCTGGCGCAGGCCCGCGGCATCGCGCTCTCCCTGACCGACCTCTTTCAACATGCCTCGCCGGCGGCGCTCGCGAACGCCGTCATCGATCGTCAGTTCTCGGAGCCGGCTCCGGCCGGGGCCGGGGGAGGGGCGGCGCCGCTGCTGCCGGCTGCGCGGTCGGCGGCGCCGGGCGGGCACCACGCCGTGTCGTACGGACAGCGCCGGCTCTGGGTGCTGGAGCATTTCGGGGAGGCCAGCCCTTATCACATGTCCGGGGCGCTCGAGATCCGGGGCGATCTCGACGTGGCGGCGCTCGAAGAGGCGTTTCGCGCCGTCATCGCGCGCCACGAGAGCCTGCGCACCCGCATCATCGAGGTGAATGGCGAGCCGCGGCAGGCGATCGCGCCCGACGCCGACTTCACGCTCGGCCGGACGGACCTGAGCCGGGAGATCGACTGGCAGGCCAGGCTCGAGACCGATGCGGCCGCGTTCTTCCAGCAGCCGTTCGATCTGGCCCGGGACCTCCTGCTTCGAGTGGCGGTGGTGACGATCGGGCCGGCGAGATCGATCCTCCTCTTCTGCCAGCACCACATCATCAGCGACGGATGGTCGATCGGTGTGATGGTGCGGGAGATCCTGGCGTGCTACGCCGCGCGGCGGGCAGGCCGCAGCTGGTCGCTGCCGCCGCTGCCGCTCCAGTACAAGGAGTACGCCGCCTGGCAGCGCGGGCAGCTCGAGTCGGGCGGGTGGGCGGCGCACCGGCGCTACTGGCTGGAGACGTTCGCCGATCCGGTCGAGCCCCTGAGGCTGCCGCTCGATTTCCCGCCGCCGCGCGTCCGGCCCCAGGAAGGGCGCCACCTGCGTTTCCGCATCGACACGGACGTGGCGGACGGGATCCGGGCGCTCGCGCGGTCGCACGACAGCAGCCTGTTCATGGCGCTGACGTCCGCCGTGCAGCTGCTGTTGTACCGCTACACCAGCCAGCGCGAGATGGTGCTCGGCATGCCGGTGGCCGGCCGCGACGCCCCGGGGCTCGAGGCGCAGATCGGTTTCTATGTGAACCTGCTGCCGGTCCGGCTGGCGCTGCAGCCGGCGATGAGCTTCGCGGATCTGCTCGACGCGGTGACGCGCCGGGTGACGTCCGCGCTGGAACATCAGGCGTGGCCCTTCGATCACCTGGTGGACGAACTGCAGCTGCCGCGCGACACCAGCCGATCGCCGCTCTTCGACGTCGTGGTGGTCATGCAGAATCACGAGGCGCCGGCGCTCGATCTGGACGGGGCGACCGTGCGCGAGTGGCCGGTCGAAACCGGTCTGGCCAAGTTCGGGCTGACCTTCGAGTTCGCCGAGACGGCGCAGGGGCTCGACGGCGTCCTCGAGTACAACACCTCGTGGTTCGAGCCGGCGACGGCGGCGAGGATGGTCGGCCATCTGCAGGCGCTGCTGGCGTCGGCCGGGCGCACGCCGCATCGGGCCGTCTCCGAGCTGCCGATCGATGGGCCCGGTGCGGACGCCGGCTCCCGACGCCTGCGAGGCGCCGCGGCCGGCGCCCGTCCGGCCCGGGAGACGCTGATCCAGCGCTTCGAGGCGCACGCCATGCGCCGGCCGCACGCGGTGGCCGTGGTCGGTCAGGGACGCCGCCTGACGTACGCGGAGCTCGATGCGCGGGCCGATCGCCTGGCCGCCCGGCTGGCCCGGGAGTCCGGCGTCGGCCCCGAGACGCTGGTCGCGCTCCTCGCGCCGCGGAGCGAGGCGGCGATCGTCGGCCTCCTCGGCATCCTCAAGGCCGGCGGCGCGTACCTGCCGCTCGATCCTCACGATCCCGCGGAGCGGACCGCACGGCTGATCGAACGGAGCGGCGCCGGCGTGCTGCTGTACGGCGGAGGCCCGCCCCCGGTGCCTGAGGCCGGACGCGTCCGTCTCGTGCGTCTCGACGGAAACGAGCCGCCCCCCGCGGCGCGGCGCGCGCCGCGTCCCGCCGCGCGCGTGGATCCGCAGAACCTCGCGTACGTCATCTACACCTCCGGGTCGACGGGCGAGCCGAAGGGGGTCGCGGTGACCCACGCGAACCTGGCCCGGCTGTTCAGCGCGACCGAGGCGGTCTTTCATTTCGGTGCCGACGACGTCTGGGCGCTGTGCCATTCGCTGGCCTTCGATTTCTCCGTCTGGGAGATCTGGGGCGCCCTGGCTCACGGCGGGTGTCTCGTGGTGGTCGATCACGAGACGAGTCGCTCGCCCGATCGGCTCGTCGACCTGCTGGTCCGCGAGCGGGTGACCGTGCTCAACCAGACGCCGACGGCGTTTCGCGGTCTGAGCGACGCCCTGGCCCGCCGTCCCGACCTCACGCCGGGCCTCCGGTGGATCGTCTTCGGCGGAGAGGCGCTGCGGCCCCGGATGCTCGACACCTGGTGGACACTCGATGCTGCCCGGACGGCGCGGGTCGTCAACATGTACGGCATCACCGAGACGACCGTCCACACGACGCAGCGCGAGATGCGGCCGGAAGAGGCCGCCGCGGCCGGCAGCTCGCCGATCGGCGTCCCGCTCGGCGACCTTCAGGTGTACGTGCTGGACGAGGCAATGAACCGGGTGCCGGCCGGCATCCCAGGCGAACTGTACGTGGCCGGGGCCGGCGTGGCGCGGGGCTACCTGGCGGATCCCGCGCGCACGGCGGCGCGCTTTCTGCCAGATCCCCTGGGGGCAGAGCCGGGCGGGCGGATGTACCGGACGGGCGATACCGGCCGCCGGCGCGAGGACGGCACGCTGGAGTATCTGGGGCGGAACGACCGGCAGTGCAAGATCCGCGGCTTCCGGATCGAGCTCGGGGAGATCGAGGCGCAGCTCCGCGCCCATCCGGCCGTGTCGGATGCGCTCGTCGTGGTGCGGGAGGCGCCGGACGGCGCGACGCTCGCGGGCTATCTCGTGTCGCGCGACGAGGGGCTGTCGGTCGAATCGATCCGGGCGCATCTGGAGCGGCGGCTGCCCGGCCACATGGTCCCCGCGCACTTCGTGCGGCTCGATCGGTGGCCGCTGACGCCGAACGGCAAGATCGATGTGAAGGCGCTGCCCGCGGCCGGCGAGCGCGGGCTCCGCGCGTCGGTCGACTTCGTGGCGCCGGAGACGCCGGTGGAGCGCACGCTGGCGGGGCTGTGGACGGAGGCGCTCAACGTCGAGCGGGTCGGCGCGCACGATGATTTCTTCGCGCTGGGCGGCCATTCGGTTTCCGCCATCCGGGTGATCCAGGGCATCCGGGAGGCGCTCGGCCGGACGGTGTCGCTGACCGTGCTGTTCGAATATCCCGTGCTCCGCGACCTCGCCGGCCATCTGGACGGCCTGGCGCCGGAGCCTTCGATCCCCGGAGGAGGCCCGCGAGCCATGGCGCGGGGGCGGATCGGGCGCCGCACGGACCGGCCCGGGGCCTGACCGTCGCCGGCGAAAGGCGAATTAGAATGGACAGGCCGTGACAAGACGTCTGCGCGACCGCTATCCGCTCGTGGCGCTCCTCGCCCGGGGAGAAGCCAGATTCAACGGCGAGTTCGTCGCCCTCAGCGTCGTGTCGGGCCTGGGAAACGCGCTCGTGCTCGCGATCGTGAACGCCGCGGCCAGCGAGGCGAGCACCCGGTATCTCGCGCTGTTCGCCCTCGTGGTCAGCGTGTACCTGCTGACGCAGTTCCAGGTCATGACGAAGTCGTCCACCGAGGTCGAGCGGACGCTCGATCGCGTCCGGACGGACATTTCCGAGCACATCGCCCGGGCGAAGCTCGAGAGCCTGGAGCGGATCGGCCGCGCCGAGATCTTCGACTGCGTCAGCCGCGAAACGACCATCATCTCGCAGGCGGCGGCGACGGTCACGCTGGCCCTGCAATCCGCACTGATGGTCCTCTTCAGCGCGATCTACCTGGAGCGGCTGTCGCTCACGGCCTTCGTGCTGACGGTGGTGCTGAGCTACGCCGGCGTCCGCGTCTATCTCGTGAAGCGCGGCGAGTCGACCCGCCAGCTCGAGGCGGCGACGGACATCCAGAACGAGTTCTTCGACTGCCTCACGCACCTGATCGACGGCTTCAAGGAGGCGCGGCTGCACGCGCGGCGGGGAGAGGAGATCGTGACGCGGCTGCGCCGGATTTCCTCCGACCTGACGGCCGTGCGGGTCTCGTCGGAACGGAGCTTCGCGTCGCAGAACGCCTATGCGCAGGTCGCCTTCTATCTCATGATCGGCGGGGTCGTCTTCCTGCTGCCGGCCATCAGTCCCACGTTTCCGACCATCGTCACGCAGGCGACCGCCACGATGCTGTTCATCATCGGGCCGCTGTCGAGCCTGGTGGGCGCGATCCCGGTGTTCTCGCGCGCCAACGTCGCGGCCAAGAACGTCGTCGACCTGCAGACCGCCCTCGCGCGCGCCGAGACGCCGGATCGTCTCGCCACGAGCCAGCAGCCGACGCCGCCGGCGCCGCTGGTGCTCAGCCGCATCGGGTTCGCCTACGAGGCGCACGGCGACGAGGGACGGTTCTCGATCGGGCCGATCTCGTTCACGGTCGACCCGGGAACCATCGTGTTCCTCGTCGGCGGGAACGGCAGCGGCAAGTCGACGCTCCTCAAGGTGCTCACCGGCCTGTACGCGCCGCAGCAGGGCACCATGCTGATCGGGTCGGTCCCCTTCGCGCCGGAGACCGCCCAGTGGTACCGGAGCCACTTCACCGCCGTGTTCTCCGACTACCACCTCTTCGATCGTCTCTACGGCATGGACGATGTCGATCCGGCGCGGGTCACCGCCGAGCTCGAACGGATGCAGCTGCTGAAGAAGGTCCGCTTCGAGAACGGGCGGTTCAGCACCCTCGAGCTGTCGAGCGGGCAGCGCAAGCGGCTGGCGCTGGCCGTGGGCGTGCTCGAGGACCGGCCGATCCTCGTCTTCGACGAGTGGGCGGCCGAGCAGGACCCGACGTTCCGGGAGTTCTTCTACCGGTCGATTCTGCCGTCGCTCCGGGCCGAAGGGCGGACGATCATCGCGGCCACGCACGACGCGCAGTACTTCGATGCGGCCGACCAGGTCATCACACTGGACATGGGAACGGTCGTGGACGCCCGGCGGGCCTGAACGGCGCGGCGGCCGGGCGCTGCAGGCCCGGGCTGCGGCGCATACGGAGCGGCGTCGCGAACAGCGACGACGGCCAGGGCGCGTCGCCGAGCCCGCCAATCACCGGACCACCGGGCACCGTCAGGTGCTCTCCGGCCTCGCCCCGATCCCTGCCCCAGGCGAGCGCCAAACGTTTTCTTGCGTTCGCAGCCGGGAGGTCGATACGCTTCCGATCGAGCGGGCGGGCGGTTCCGCCGGACGGAATGCCGAAGCCTGCCGGACGTCATGCTGCCCAGAGAACACGGCGCCTACGGCCAGCTCCTGTTTCCACTCGTGACGGCGCTGCTCATCGCGAGACCAGGCGCGGCGGCATTCGCGCTCGCGGCCGCCGCCGTGGCCGCCTTCCTGTCGCACGAGGCGCTGCTGGTGCTGCTCGGCCAGCGGGGCCCGCGCGCCGCCCGCGAGCGGGGCGCCGCGGCCCGCCGCTGGTTCGCGGCGCTGGCCGGCGCCGCCGCGCTCCTTGGGGCGGCCGGCGTGAGACTGGCCCCGCCGCCGGCGCGTCTCGCGCTCCTCGTGCCGCTGGTGTGCGCCGCCCTGCTCGGTGCCTGGATCGTCCGCCGCCGCGAGCGTACCACGAGCGGTGAGATCCTGTCGGCCCTCACCCTGTCGTCCCTGGCGCTGCCGATCGCGCTGGCAGCCGGCGCGTCCCGGCCGGCGGCGCTCACCTGCACGCTGGTCTTCGCCCTTTCGTTCGTCGTGGCGACCGTCAGCGTGCGCGCGGTGATTCTCTGCGCGCGGCGTCTCGCGGGCGCCGGCACCCGCGCCGTCGCCGCGCTGATGGCGGCGGGCGGCGTGGCGGCGCTCGCCCTGCTCGCCCGCGCCGGCATCGCGGCCGCCGCGGGGCCATGGGGCGCGCTTCCCGTGTGCGGCGCCGGCCTGGTGCTGGCGCTCGCCGCGCCGTCGCCGCGCCACCTCCGCGCGATCGGGTGGAGCCTGGTCGCGGCCACCGCCATGACGGCGCTGGTGCTCGTCGTCGGGCTCCGGTGAGCGTCCCGCCTGGCCACCCCTGCCGCACGTTCGCGGAAGGCGCCCGACCAGGTTCCTGCTACAATCGCGGCCCGGAGGGAGAAGGATGGAGATTCCGCGACGAACCTTTCTGGGTGCGATGGGGGCCGCGGCAATGGCGGCGGCCGTGCCCCGCGGACTCGACGCGGCCGCAGGAAGCGCTTCCGGCGATCTGTCCAAGGTGAAGTTCTGGGTGGCGGCGTGCACCCCCTGCGACAGGAACCTGGCGTTCGACGGCGCGGTCTACCGGGACATGATGGCGTGGTTCAAGGAGCAGGGGGCCGACGGCGTCCTCGTGCTCGGGACGACGGGGGAGTTCCCGTCGTTTTCGGTCGCGGAGCGCCGGACGATCGCCGAAGTCGCGCTGAAGCACGCCAACGGCCTGAACATGATCGTGCAGACCGGGACGCCCGACTTCCCGGAGACCCTCGAGCTGTCGCGGCACGCCGCGGACCACGGCGCGAACGGCCTGCTGATCGTTCCGCCGTTCTACTACAAGGCGCCGCCCACCGAGGGGATCGCCCGCTACTACTCGATGATCTTCGACGCGGTGAAGATCCCGATCAACCTCTACCACATTCCCGGCACGAGCGGCGTGCCGATCAGCATCCAGCTGCTGCGCAGTCTGGCGCACTATCCGAACCTCGCGGGCATCAAGGACTCGAACGGCATTCCGGAGGAATACGAGACCTTCGCCGACGAGTTCCCGCATCTCAACATCAGGACCGGAACCGTGAACAACCTGGAGAACGCCCTCGACCGCGACATGGGCGCCATGCTGATGGAAGGCAATCTGTTCCCCGGGCAGATTGCGCGGGTCTTCGCGGCGAAGCGCGCCGGCCGGGACGACCGCGACGCGCTGGCTGCGTTCCGGCAGGCGGTGGAGATCCTGCGGCCGGGCGGGATCTACGGGTACGGTCCGATGAAGTACGCCCTGAGCCTGCAGATGGGGACGCCGCAGACGTACCAGCGGCCGCCGTTCCTGGATGTCACCGACGCGCAGAAGGCCGCCATCAAAGCCGGCCTGGCGCGGCTCAAGGAGATGAGCGCCACGACCCACGCGTGACGCCGGGCGGCGGTCCCCGTCAGCTGCCCGGATGGTAGGTCCGCTCGGTGTGGCCCTCGAGCTGCGAGCGGTAGAAGTACACGACCCGCAGGTTGCCGGTGGCGTACCGCTCGGCCTCATCGTCGAAGTGCGGCGAGCCCGGGTGGCCGCTCTCGCCGCCGGCGGTGACGGCCCGCGCCCGCACGCGGGGACCGAACTCGACCACCGCCACGAAGCTGTTCCCGCTCGTGCCGTACCACTTCTTCGTGTTCGGATAGGCGCGCGCGCCGAACGACGCCAGCGAGCCCCACAACGACGAGGTGAAGGGGACCGGGATGCTCGGCTTCGCATCGTCGAAGTTCGGCTCGATGTCGTCGTTGAGCCGCTGGAACCGGTTGATGTCGCCCCACGGCGTCTGCCAGGTCCCGAAATCGGCGGCCAGCCTGTCCGAGGCTGCCGCCAGCGACTGCAGCAGCTCGGCGGGTGTGGCCCGCTTCTCGACGTAGTCCTCGGGGGACATGCCGGCCGCCCGGGCGTCGGGACCCACGCGGTGATAGATGTCCGTTCCCCAGAACACCGCGAGCGACGTCGCCACCGAGTCGATCCCCCACCGGAAATTCCACCGGCGCAGCACGACGATCTGCCGGGCCAGCTTCGCCTTGAGCGGATTGGAGGCCGGGATGCCGTCGTACGCCCTGAGGAGCGGCGGAATCAGCGTCGAGAACGCCGGCAGGTAGCTGTCGAACGCGGCCGCGGTGAGCGAGCTCATCGTCCAGTGCGTGTGGCCCGGCAGGATCCGCAGCGCGTGGTAGCCGCGCGGGCTCTCCTCGGTGCCCCGCTCCACGTACTTCGGGAAGTCCTGCCGCTTCGGGCTGTACGGACCGGCCGCCGACCACGGCCAGTTGTTCGAGTTGTAGAGCCAGCCGTTCGGCGGATTCAGCAGGTGAGGCGTCTCGTCGATGGTCAGCAGGCCGTGGTACGCCGTGGCGGGATTGCTGCCGTCCACCGGCTTGGTCCAGTCGAACGCCGGGTCGCGCCGGGGGATGTAGTTGGAGTGGAAATACGCGATGTTGCCCTCGGCGTCCGCGAAGATCGTGTTGTTGGACGAGTTCGTGTGCAGGTGCATGATCCGGCGGAACGCGGCGTAGTCCTTCGCCTTGGTGCGCGTGAAATCCTGGATCAGCGCCCGGACCGGCCGCTGCATCAGGCTGATGCTCACCCACTTGTCGCCGATCTTCCCGATGATCGGCCCGTGCTGCGTGTAGTACGCCGTGAACGTCCGGTGCGCCATGCCGGTGGCGGTCCTGTACGGCACGGTGATCGTGCGGACCTTCACCGGCAGTTCCTTGTCCCCGTACTTGTAGTAGTACCGCCCGTCCTGCTTCGTCACCGTCTCGAGGAACTCGTCGATGTTGTCCACGCCGCTCGACGTGTGCATCCAGCCCGCGGTCCGGTTGAATCCCTGGTAGATGAAGAACTGGCCCCAGGTGACGGCGCCGTAGGCGTCGAGCCCCTGGTCGCTGGCCATCTGCAGCTCCGACCGGAAGTAGAACGACGTGTGCGGATTGATCCACAGCAGGGCGTGGTGATCGAGCGTGATCGCCGGGGCGATCGCGATGCCGTTCGAGCCCGTCGGCTCGGGCGGCGGTCCGTCGCCACGCGCGCGTGCGGGCGGCGGCGGGACGCCGCCGTAGAACGCCGCGAGCTGATCGAGGTTCACGCCCGATTCGATGTCGCCGCCGATGCTCCCCTCGGTGAAGGCCAGCGCCATCCACGGCTCGAAGTGCGTGATCACCCGCGGGTGCACCGCCGGGTGCTTGTAGAGATAGAAGTTCAGGCCGTCGGCGAAGGCGTTCATCAGCTGCTTGAGCCAGGCCGGACTCGCCGCGTACTTGGCCTTCATCACGGCCGGATCGATGAACAGCTTCATGCGCAGATCCCGCCAGATCTGCGACTCGCCCTCGGCCTCCGACAGGCGTCCCATCGCGTTGATGTAGTTCGTCTCGACGCGATTGAAGTCGTCTTCGGCCTGCGCGTACTCCATGCCGAAGACGGCGTCGGCGTCCGTCTTGCCGTAGACGTGCGCGATGCCCCAGTCGTCGCGGACGATGGTGACGTTCGCGGCCTCCCGCTCCCATCGCGCGACCTCTGACGCGCCGGCCTGCTGGCCCGCCTGCGCCTGCCGGGGAGCGGATGTCGCGACCGCGGCCGCGAGGACGGTGATAAAGATGAGTTTGTTCATGATGGATTCGGCGCGTCAGACCCCGCGTGGATTATCGCCGCGGCGGCAGAGGTGTCAAGGATGAACGCCGGTCGAGCTTCGGCGGGGCCGGTGCGGCGCGTCGGCCTCCGCGGGGGAACCCCCGACCGTGCGCGGGCGTTTCCCCGCGCCACGGCGATGCGCGCCGGATGCCGATCGGAGACGGCGGGGCACCCCGCTGGCAACTGGTTCCGTGAAAAGGGCTTGCGCGCGCTCACCGGGGCGGACTGCCGACGGCGCGACTCTTGCTCGGTCAGGAGCAGGAGGATGATGTCATGGGTGTGAAACTGCTCAGTGCCGTCGCCCTCGTGACCCTGCTGCTCCCGGCAACGTCCTTTGCCCAGAGCACCCAGAGCACAAGGTATGACTTCGACAGAATGGCCACGTTCTCGAACGCCAAGACCTACACGCTGAAGATCGGAACCGGGGCGGGCAATCCGGCCGTCGACAGCGAGATCATGGCGGACATCGAGGCGCAGCTTCAGGCCAAGGGGCTGAAGCAGTCCGACACGGCGCCGGATCTGGTCATCGTGTACCACGTCGCGTTCGACAAGGCGCAGAACATCAGCGCCTTCAGCAGCTCCATCGGCGACTACGGTCCCTATCCGTACCAGTGGGGTGCGGGCTGGGGTTCGACCGACGTCCGCATGAACCACATCGCCGTCGGGACGCTCGTGATCGACGTGATCGACGCGCACAGCAAGAGTCTGATCTGGCGCGGACTCGCCCTCAACGAGGTGAGTCCGGCGGTGACGACCGCCGATCACGGCAAGAACATCGAGCAGGCGGTCGCACGCATCCTCGGGAACTATCCGCCGAAGCCGGTCGTGATGTCGACCGACAAGCGGTAAGGCTGCCAGGGATCGCCGTCGCGTGACCGGGCCCGGACCGCGCTCCGGCGGGCCCGGTCGCGGCGACCGGCCGCTCCCGCCCTCCATCGACCGCGCCCGCCACCCGACCCGCCCCTCCGCCACCGCCTCCCGGCCTCGTGTCATCGTCAATTCATCATGTCCGCTCTAGACTGAGCCTGCGCTTCGCCGATCCACCACACCCGATCGTCAGCCGCCTTCGCACGCAGGCGGGGACCCGGCCGGCGGCCGTCCACAGAGTGTTGCGTTGAGCGTCCACAGTCCACTCCGTCTGGCATCGCTCCTCATGCTGCTGATCGTGGCGGCAGGGCGGACGGCCGCGGCGTCACCGGGGGCAACCGCGGCGATCGCCGGCGTCGTGGTCGATTCGACCGGCGCCGTGCTGCCTGGGGCCGACGTGCGTCTGACCGGGGCGCCCGGCGCGCCGATCCTCGCGTCGACCACGACCGGCGCGGACGGGACGTTCGCCTTCAGCGGGCTCCGACCCGGTCGGTACCGCGTTCGAGCGGCCCTGAACGGCTTCGAGGCCCGAACCGTTCCCGTGCGCGTCGGCGCGCGGGGCGCCAGGCGGGTGCGGATCATGCTGGCGCTGGCCGGCGTTCACCAGGAGATCACGGTGACCAGCCGGACGCCGCACGTCGCCACCGGCGCGGCCGCCAATGCGGACGCGGTGACCGTCAATCAGCACGATCTGGAAAGCCTCCCCATCTTCGATGACGATGCGGTGGCCACGCTGTCCAGGTTTCTCGACAGCGGGGCGATCGGGACGAGTGGCGTCACGCTCGTCGTCAACGGGATGGAGGTCAACAGCCTCGACGTCAGCACGTCGGCAATCCAGCAGATCAAGATCAACCAGGACCCGTACTCGGCGGCGTACTCGCGGCCCGGCCGCGGCCGGATCGAGATTCTCACCAAGCCGGGATCGCAGGCCTATCACGGCGACGGAAGCGTGATCTTCCGCGATTCCGCGTTGAACGCCCGCAATCCGTTCGCCGCCGTGCGGCCGCCCGAGCAGCGGCGCATCGGCGACGGCGACCTCGGCGGGCCGGTCGGCCATGGCGGCGACACGTCGTTCATGCTGTCGGTCAAGGATGACAGCGAGCGCCGCCAGGCGATCGTGTACGCGCTCGGCCCGGACGGCCCGATTCAGGGCGAGGTGTCGCAGCCCTACCGGCATCTGCTCGCCTCGCTCGGGGTGACCCGCCAGCACGGCAGGTCGACCATTTCCATCCGTCCGTCCTACGAACAGGAGACCGACGACCGCGGCGTGGGCGGAACAACGCTCGGGTCGGCCGGCACGGTCTACTACCATCGGGAGACCGATCTCACCTACAGCCAGCAGACCATCTTCCGCCCGACGCTGCTGAATCAGTTCCAGATTCTGGTCGGGCAGGAGCTCGAGCCGCTGACGAGCGCCACGACGTTGCCCGGCGTCGTCGTCGCCGGCGCGTTCACCGGCGGCGGCGCCCAGGTCGACGTGCGGCGCACGGAGCTTCATTTCCAGCTGTCCGACAGCCTGACGCTCACCAGGGGCCGGCACCTGCTGCAGATCGGGTTCCAGATCCCCGACTGGAGCCGCCGCCGGTTCGACGATCACAGCCAGTTCGGCGGAACGTACTATTTTTCCGATCTCAGCGCGTACGCCGCGGGCCAGCCCTATGCCTACGTGCAGCGGACCGGCAACGGTCATGTCGTCTGGCTGGAGAAGGTTCTGGGCGCCTATGTCAACGACGACTGGCGCGTGCGACCTGGCGCCACGCTGTCGTTCGGGCTTCGCTACGACTGGTCCAACTATTTTGCCGACCACGACAACCTCGCGCCGCGGTTCTCGTTCGCGATCAGGCCGGGCGGGTCGAAAGCGACGGTGATCCGCGGCGGTGCGGGGCTCTTCTACGACAAGGTCGGTCCGTTCCCGGTGATCGACGTGCTGGACTTCCGGCCCGGCGGGATCCAGCAGATCGTCATCACCAGCCCGGCGTATCCGAATCCGTTCGCGCCGGGCGCGGCATCGGCCGCGGCGCCGCTCAGCATCACCGAGTTCGCGCCGGGCATCCAGGTCCCCTGGAACCTGCAGTACAGCGCCGGCGTGGAGCACCAGCTGCTGAAGACGACGACGCTCTCGGTGATGTACTACGGGTCGGACGCGACGCTGTTCCGCTCCCGCGACATCAACGCGCCGCTGCCGCCGCTCTACACCGTGCGTCCGAATCCCGCGTTCGGCGTCATCGCGCAGATCGACTCCTCCGCGCGGCAGCTGGGCAACGCGCTGCAGGTCACGCTTCGCGGCCGCATGGGCCGATGGTTCAACGGGCAGGTGCAGTACACGTTCAGCCGTACCTTCAACAATTCCGGCGGGCTCAACTGGTTTCCCGCCAACGACTACAACCTGTCAGGGGAGTGGGCGCGCGCCGACTTCGACCGGCGCCACCGGCTGCTCCTCCTGGGGAGCATGAGGCCGGGCCGCCGGTTCGACGTGGGAATGGCCCTGACGCTGGAGAGCGGGCTGCCGTACAGCGAAACCGTCGGGGGCGATCCGTACAACAACGGCCGCGGGAACGCCCGGCCTCCCGGCGTCACGCGCAACAGCCTGCAGGGGGCCGCCTATGCCGATCTCGATCTGCGGATCTCACGCGACTTCGCCTGGGGCGCCGGGCGGGTGCTGACGGTCGGGCTCGACGGCTTCAACCTGCTCAACCGGGCGAACTACGCACTCTACGTCGGCACCGTGACGTCGCCGCTCTTCGGACAGCCGGTGACCGCCCAGGCTCCGCGAGAACTGCAGCTTTCAGCCAGCCTCAAGTTCTGAGGCGGCGATTCGGACAGGCGGGGCTTCAGAGAGCCGCGCGTGGCAGCCGGGGAACCTCGATGGTCGGGCTGGTCCGAGTGCCTGTCCCGCAGGACGCCGCGAACAGCGCCGACCCGGGCGTCAGTCCCCGCCGAGCAGGCCGGTCTTGAACTTCGCGGAGCCGGGGCCGGGGTCGGGACCGATCCAGGCCGCCAGCATGGCGTCGGCCGTCGCCTTGCCGGGAAGCGTCCCCTTCACCTGTCCATTCACTTCGACGCGGGTCCCCTCGCCGGGCACGTAGATCAGCCGCATCGAGCTCCCGCTCGAGAGCGGCTCCATCCAGTTGCACAGCTGCGTGAAGTTCTTGTGGACGTCCGGCGGGGCGTTCGGGACGTTGTCCTTCAGCCCGTCCAGGAACGCGGTGCAGACCTGGCCTTTGCTGACGTCCCACAGGAAGTGCGAGATCATCTCCCGTGGCTCGTCGGCCTTCAGGATTTCAGCGGGTGAGTGGCTCTTCTGCGGCAGGTAGAGGCCGCCCACGTAAATCTTGAACCACAGCTTGGTGCGCAGCCCGAGGCCGTTCAGGACGAGCGCGTGGCCGTCGACATCGACCTTGTTGGGAAAGGTCACGCCCGCCAGCGTGGAGGCTCCCGCCGGCAGCGCCGACAGTGCGGTGCCCGCCAGAAATGTCGTCAGCAGCCCCACGAGCAGCCAGTGTCGCATTACCCTCCTCACGCGTGCAGGCCGGGACGCCGCCAGCCGGGTCCGGGCCGCAAGAGCCAGTGTAGCCCGAACCGCAGAAGGAGGGAATGGGTGGCGGCATGGTTCAGGCGGAAGGCCGCCTCGCAGGAAGGCCGTGTGGCGCCGGTGAAGTCACGCGCCTGAACACAGGAATCATGCGTCGTATCTGTCAGCCGCCGCCTCCTCGTCTTCCAGGCGTCCACGCCGCGCCCGGGCGCGGCGCCAGAGGATCATGACGACGGCGGCGGCGATTGCCACGCCGGCCACCGTCACCCACTCGGCGGTGCCGGAGGATTCCCGGAGCATCCGGCCGGTCACCCGCTCGATCGCCGACGTGACGCTCGCCCCCAGCAGGTACCCGAGCCAGTAATACACCGCCGACCAGAGGATGGAGGCGGCCGCCACGCCGCCCAGGAAAGTGGCGCGGTCCATCCGGAGCGAGCCGGCGGCCACCGTCAGCACGATCCGGAAGCCGGGTACGAGGCGGCCGAGGGCGATGGTCACCGCCCCGTGGTTGTTCAGCCATCGTTCGACGCGATCGGCGCGGTCGCCGTCGTAGCCGAACCGGTGGCCGACGCGCTGGAGGAGCGGATGGCCCAGGCGGCGCGACACTTCGAAGAGGAGCGCGCTTCCCGAGACGGTCGCCGCGAAGACCACCAGCGTCGTCATGAAGAAGCTGGCGCGCCCGCGGCTGCCGGCGGCGCCGAGCGCAGCGATGAACACGTCTCCCGGCACCGGCAGCGGCACACCGGCCTCTTCGATGAAGATCCCGATGAACGCCCCCAGGTACCGCCACTGCGTCAGGAACCCCAGCCAGCTCATCTGGTGATCTTACGGGATCGCCGGCGCGTCTGCACCGAGGTCGTCGAGGCCGAAGCGGCACAGGCGGGGGCCCGCCTCATCCAGCAGGAGGTATTCCAGCGAGGCGTCCTTCAGGCAGCCGGCGTTCGCGTAGCGATCGCCCGGCACGAGGTACTGTCGATGGTTGTGTCCGAACACGCCCAGGTCGCACCGGTGGCCTTCGACGAGCGCCCGGCACTTCCGGCGGAAGAAGCGGTCGACGTGCGTGGCCGCCACCCCGGTCACCACCGTTTCCACCGCGCGCGCGGCGCCGCGCACGACGGCGCGGTGGCCGAATCGGCGCGAGATGCGGTCGCCCAGGTGTCCCGCCGACGAACCGTGCATCGGATCCACGCGGTGGCCGTGCGCGACGAGAATCCGGCCCACGGCGTCGTGCTCGAGGATCAGCTGGTGCACGCCGGCGCCCGGATCGTGATTGCCCTCGGTCCGCGCGATCCGGCCGGCCCCCGCCATTGTGGCGATGAGGGCCGCCAGCCCGGGATGCGCCGCCTCCGCCCGCGCCACCGGTTCGAACAGTCCCTCGAAGATATCGCCGTTCAGCACGACGAGGTCGCCCTCCTGCCGCGCGCGCTCGAGAAAGCCGCCGGCGAGCGAGGCGTGCGTCGCGGCGCTGTAGGTTCCGAGATGCCAGTCACCGGCGATCAGCGTGCGCACGACGTCGTTCTCAGCGGGCGGTCCCCGCGCGCCGCGCAAGGAGCCGGTCGTACAGCGCCTGCGTGGCCTCGCGGATTTCCTGGTGAAGGGGTTTGACGATGGCGAGATCCCGCGCGCGGGCCGGCTGCCGCGGGATCTCGATCGGCTGACCGACGGCAATGTCCAGACGCGCCGGCAGCGGCAGCGGGGACCAGAACGAGAGCTTCCCGACCGCGAAGCCGGGATATGCGGCGTAGCCGCCGACGACCGCGAGTGGCACGATCGGCACGCCCGTGCGCAGCGCCAGGCGCACGAAGCCGTAGCGTTCGTTCCAGCGGAGGCGGTAGCCGCGGGCCCGCGGGCTGGACTCGCGATGTCCCCCGGGCGTGATGAGCAGCTGATCGCCCCGCTCCAGCACGGCCAGGCACGACTGTTCCGACGGATCGATGAGGCCGGCGTTCCGCTTCAGCGCCGCGAGGCCGGGGATCGCCCGCTCCAGCGGGTTGCCCTTGGACGCGGCGATGCGCAGCGTCAGCAGCCGCCCGCGCTCCTCGAACCACGCGCGCCAGGCCAGCTGGTACACCGCAATCGCCAGATCGGCGCTGAGGTAGCCGGCGCCATGGTGCGCCACGTAAATGCACGGGCCGTCCCAGGGCGCCCCCTCGAATCTCACCCGGTGGTAGCGGGACAGCCAGCTCGCCAGACGGAGATAGCCGAACCGGTAGCGCCACCGCCGCGGATCCAGTTCATGTGCGGCCGGCCTCGCCGCCGCGGGATCCGTCACGGCGGCGGACGTCTCCGCCTCGTCACGCCGCGCCGCGCGTGCGGCCGCCGGCTGCGGCGATGCCGGCCGCGTGGCCGGCGGTTGCGGACGCTTCGCGGCCAGCAGCGCGCGCGTCGCCGTTTCGACGCGGGCGGCGAACTGCTCGGCCGACTCCCCGCCGGCCGCCGACGCGTCCGGTGGGATGATCGGGCGGCCGAACCGGAAATCGAGCCGGACCGGCAGCGGGAACGGCGGCAGCCAGAGGCTCACGCCGCGCAGGGACACGCGTGCGAGATGCTGGCGGTCGGCGCCCAGGATGGCGAAGGGGACGACCGGCGCGCCGCTGCGGATCGCGATCCGGGCGAAGCCGCGGCGGCCTTTCCATTGCAGCTCGTCGGGCGGCCCGTAGAGCTCGCGCGTGCCGCCGGGAAAGATGAGCACCGATTCGCCGCGCCCGAGGGCGGCGAGCGCGTGTGCCGCGGAGGCCGGAATGGCATTGACGTGCCGCCGCACCCACCCGAGCACCGGCGCCCGGTGCAGCGACGTGCCGGTCTGTTCGAGCACGCGGACCGGCGGCCGGCCGCTGTCCCAGAACGTGTAGAGCCCGAGGAGAATCGTTTCCAGATACAGGAACGTGCGGGGGTGCTTGCCCACGTAGATCACGGGCCGGTCGTGCGGAAGGTGCTCGATGCCGGACACGCGCGCCCGGAAGTAGTACGACATCAGGCGCGCGGCCGGCATGATGACGCGCGCCATCGGCCAGGTCCGCGCGAACGGCTCGCTCGCGCCGTCCGGCGTCGTCATGCCGAGACGCCGACGGCATCGCGCCGGGCCGACCGCCCGGCGGCCGCATCCTCGTAGAGCGAGTTGATGTGGAGCACGACGCGGCTCCAGGCGAGCTGATGCGCGCGCTGCCATCCCTGCTTCACGATGTGCACGCGCAGCCGTTCATCGTCCGCCATGCGCAGGATCGCGTCGGCCAGCGATCGGTCGTCACCGGGCGGCACGAGGATGGCCGCGCCGACCGTCGCGTCGCGGTATCCCGGAATGTTGCTCGCCACGACCGGCCGGCCGCTCGCCATCGCTTCGATCAGGACCACGCCGAAGCTCTCGCCGTGCGTGGAGGGGGCGCAGAACACGTCGCACCAGCGGTACATCTGGGCCAGCGACTCATCATCGAGCCGCCCGAAGAACCGGGCGCCGGCCCGATCGGCGAGCGCCTGAAACGGCCGCGGGTCGCCGTGGCCGACGATCCGGACCTGGATGTGGCGCCCGCGCCTCCGGATGAGCGCCGCCGCCGCAAGGAAGTGGCGGAGGCCCTTGCGCGGCTCGTCGAACCGGCCGACGAACAGCAGGCGCAGCGGCCCGGGTTCCCGGGGTGCGGCCAGCATGTCGGGGTCGCGCGGGCTGTGCAGGTTCGCGAAGGTCGCCGAGTCGATGCCGTTGGGCACGACGTGGATCGGCCCGCAGAAGACGCCGCGGGCGAAATCGGCCGCGAGGCCGGAGACCGCGATGGCGCAGTTGATCCGCCGGAGCGGACGGGCCAGCACGCGGCGGGCCATCCGGGTGACGCAGGATTCCGACTCGGCGTAGGTATGGAACGTGGCGACGAGCGGGGCGTCCGAGTACTGCACCGCGTAGCGCGCCGGCCCGGGCACCCACGGTTCATGCACGTGCACGAGGTCGAAGTCGCCCTCCTCGAGATAGCGCTGCACGGCCCGCCTGGAGACGAGCAGGCCCACCCGGGCGCGCGACCCGTTCGCGCGGAGCGGGACGACACCCGGCAGACTGTCGCACCAGGGCGGCGTCGCCCCGCTGGCCGGCCCGAGCACCTGCGTCTCGTGTCCGAGGTGCCTCAGGGCGCGGGCGAGCGTGATCACGTGCCGGTTGACCCCGCCGTCGTGGGACAGGTCGTACGGTGTGACGAGGCAGATACGCATCGGCATGGGGATGGCGGCCAATCAGCTCTGTGACCCCTGCACAAGTCACATAAGGCTAAACCGAAACGGTCCGGCAATCCACCACCGTCTCGCGCGCCCGCACGGTCGCGCTGGCTCGGTGCTCCGCACGGTGGCGCGCCCAAGTGGCGCCGCGGCCTGCGCTTGCGAACGATTCTTCGACGACGGTCGAGCTGGTCGAGCCGCCCGGCGCCTCGCCGCCGTGCGCGGTGCCGGATCCGGTTCGCCGGCCTCCGCCCACCGGCGGCCGGACTCCATCATGGACAGCCGCGCATGAACGTCCGGTGACGGCCGCGGATGCGCGCGCACGGGCGACGGCCGGCGAGCGACGCCGGCGCGGGGCCCGGTCATGGCGGCCGCGATGTTCAGGAGCATCGTCGTTCCGCGGGTGAACGTCGACGCAGGAACGCCTGTCGACGGGAACGGCGGCGGGCGGCGCGTTGCTTCGGAGGCCGCCCTTCTGAACGCCGCGGGTACACTCGCCGCCCGGCGAGCGTGCGCCGGGTCGCCGGCCGATCCGCGGCCGACGACCCGGCTTCCTGCCACATCCGACGCGTGCCGGCGCGGCTCACACCCC
>Ga0307373_10002558_pt1 | contig 32615 bp, 36 predicted proteins | sample OX2MG_FD_202534 | JGI IMG/M metagenome (GOLD analysis project Ga0307373, IMG submission 202534) | Soil microbial communities from Risofladan, Vaasa, Finland - OX-2 | ecosystem: Environmental > Terrestrial > Soil > Coastal area > Acid sulfate soil | place: Finland: Risofladan, Vaasa | collected...
CGGGCTGGGCGGGCTGGGCGGGGACGCGGACGGTCAGCGCGAGCGGCGCGACCGTCACCGTGAGCGACCGGCCAGGGTCGATCATCTCGCCGTCGACCTCGCGCGGCAGCTCGGTGTCGGCGCTGACCTCGACCCGCCGGGCCCGGTACCGGCGCAGGTGCCGGTCGTCGTGGCCGCTGCTGGCCAGGACCCGGTAGCCGACCCGCAGCCAGCCGGCCGGGCCGGCCGGGCCGAGGATGCCCACATCCAGCACACCGTCGTCCATCCGGGCGGCGGGCAGCAGCACGAACCCGCCCGGCAGCAGGCCGACGTTGCCGACCACCACCGACCGGGCCCGCACGGCCAGTTCCTCGCCCCCGTCGAGGCGGATCCGGAACCCGCTGGCCCGCCCGGGCAGCCGGGCGATCCCGGCCATCGCGTACGCGGGCCAGCCGAGCCCCGCCTTGAGCAGGCGCGGGGTGGCGGCGACCACCGCGGCGTCCAGGCCGATGCCCGCCATCGCGGCGAACGTCATCCCGTCCGTGGTCGCCAGGTCGATCCGGCGGTCCTGTCCGCCGAACCCGCTGACCAGCGCGGCGCCGGGCCGGTGCGGCACGCCTAGTGCCCGGGCGGCCAGGTTCGCTGTTCCCAGCGGGATGATCGCGAGCGGCACGCCGGTGCCGGCCAGCGCCTGCGCGCAGGCGCGGACCGTGCCGTCACCGCCGGCCGCGAACACCAGCCGCGCCCCGGCCAGGACCGCCTCGCGGGCAAGCCCGAGTGCGTCATCGGGCTGCTGCGTCACGCAGAACGCTGGCTCCCAGCCGCAGGCCACCGCCGCCAGGCGGCACCGGTCGCGAAAGCCCGCCAGGTCCGGCAGCAGCGTGCCGTTGATGACGAACGCGGCGGTCATCAGGGCGCCGACGCGGGTGCGATGCCGCGCAGGATCGTCTCCGCGAGCCGCCGGGACAGGCCGGCCGGGGCCGCCAGCGGCTGGCCGGGCGGGGTGGCGCGCGTGCCCGGCGGGGTGAATATCATCCGCGGCAGGACCAGGCCGTGAATGGCACCGACGATCAGTTTCGAGGCGGCGTCGATGTCGGCGCTGGCGTCGACGCGGCCGAGCCGCTGTTCGGCGCGCAGGTAGGCGGTCAGCAGATCCGGGAGCCCTTGCCGGCCGTCGCCGCCCTCGCCGGGGCGGTCGTGGCCGGGGCTGTCGTGGCCGGGGCGGTCGTGGCCGGGGCTGTCCTCGGCGGGGTCCTCGCCGCCGGCGCCGAACGCCGCGTCGCCGCCCACCATCGCGTGGAAACGGGTCAGCACCTTCGGCTGGGACAGCAGCCCGGCGAAGGCGGGCGTGACCCGGCCGAGCACCTCCAGGCCGCGGTCGATGAACAGGGCCAGGTTCCCGGCCACGGTGCCGGACCCGGCCGGCGGGAGCTGCGGCGCGCTGTTCATGACGTCCGCCACGTGCGCCAGCAGTGCGTGGGCGAGCAGGTCTTCCTTGTCCTCGAAGTAGTTGTAGAGGACGCCGTCGGCGACCTGCGCCTCCCGCGCGATGACGCGCACCGACAGGTCCGCGCTGCCCCGCTGGCCGATCAGCGCGGCGGCGGTCGCGATCAGGTACTCGCGCAGATCCTGCTCGCCACGGTCGCGCAGGACAGCGGGTCTCCTAGGTGACATCGCGCTTGAGTGTAGTGATCACGGCGCCGGTGGCGAAGGCGGCGGCATAGCCGGCGAGCACGATCGCGCCGCCCCACTGCGGGAGCAGCCGGGCGGCCCCGGACAGGTTCGCGCGGTCGAGCGCCTCGCTGGAGTAGAACGGCAGCCAGCGCGCGAGCCCGGATCCGAGCAGCTTGCCGGCGATCCCTTCGACCAGGGCGATCCATGCCAGGACCCCGGCGATGGCCCCGACGAGGTTGCGGACGAGGGCGCCGATGCTGACCCCGATGGCGGCGAACGCGATGTTGACGGCCACGCCGCCGGCCAGTGTGCGCCAGGTGCCGGCGGCCGACATCTGCAAGGTGCCGCCCTTGGCCGCCCACCAAGCGGCCGTGGCCGCAAGCGCCACCAGTGAGGACACCAGGCCGGCAGCGGCGCCCACCAGCGCGTAGACGGCGAGCTTGGCGGCGATGACCCGGGCCCGCCCGGGGACGCTGAGGTAGGTGTCGGTGATGGTGCCGTGCCGGTACTCGCCGGCCACCGCCAGGGTGCCGAAAATGAGCGTGAACAGCGCCGCCAGCCCCACGTGCGCGAGCGCCATGCTCTGGACCGCGGGGTCGTGGACGTCGCCGCCGGAGGCGATCAGGCCGCTGACGCCGGCCACGACGACGACCGGGCCGGCGGCGAGCAGCAGCCAGGGGCTGCGGACGGTGGTGAGCTTGCGGAACTCGCTGCGGATCACGGGCGCCATGGTGGCCTCCTTGACGGTGACGGGAACAGGGGTCGGGTAACAGGGGACGGCCGCGCTCCCGGGTCAGCCGGGCGGCGCGGTGAGCTCAAGGAACGCGGACTCCAGCGCGGTGTTCGTCGCGCCGATCTCGGCCAGCGGCCCGGCGAAGCGCAGCCGGCCCGCGCTGACGATGACGACGTGGTCGGCGCTCTGGGCTATCTCGCTGAGCACGTGGCTGGCGACGATGATGGTCCGGCCCCCGCCCGCCAGGTCGCGCAGCATCGCGCGGAGCCAGGCGATGCCGGCCGGGTCGAGGCCGTTGGCCGGCTCGTCGAGCAGAGCACCCGCGGGTCGCCGAGCAGGGCCGCGGCGAGCCCGAGCCGCTGCCGCATGCCCAGTGAGAACTCGCGTACCCGGCGATGCGCGGCGTCGGCCAGGCCGACCTGGCCGAGGACCTGATCCACCCGGTCCCCGGGGACGTCCGCGGCGGCGGCGAGGACGCGCAGGTGGTCGCGGGCGCGGCGGCCCGGATGGAAGCTCGTCGCCTCCAGCAGCGCGCCGACCGTCCGGCGGGGCCGGGCGAGGCTGCGGTAGGCGGCCCCGCCGATCAGCGCCTCGCCCACGGTCGGCCGGACCAGGCCGAGCAGCGCCCGCAGGATGGTCGTCTTGCCGGACCCGTTGGGCCCGAGGAAGCCGGTGACCATGCCGGCCGGGGCGGTGAAGGACACGTCCCGGACGGCGGTCACCTGGCCGAACGTCTTGGTGAGCCCGCGAACCTCGATCTCCATCGTCCCTCCCGGATTCTGAACACCTTTTCATGAACTTTAGTTCATGAAGGATCGTTCAGCACCGGGAATCAGGGCGGAACTTCGCCGGGGTGGCGTCGACTGGGCTGCGGAGACCACCTCGGCCGCCGCTCCCTGGTACGGCGTGCGGCACGGCAAGGACGCCGTGGCGCAGTTCTTCGCCGACTTCGGCTCGACCATGGAGGTGGAGGAGTTCACCCCGGTGTCAATCGCCGCCAGCGACACCGACGTGCTCACCGTGGTCCGGTTCCGGGCCAGGTCCCGCAGCACGGGCAAGACAGCGGCGATGGACCTGCACCACTACTTCGCGTTCCGCCACGGCAAGATCGCCTACTACCGCGGCACCGAGGACACCGCCCAGACCGAGGCAGTGCTGCGGGGCTGACCCGGCAGCGGACTAGCAACCAGCGGGAAGAACCGGGAGAAACCAGATGAGCTTCCTGCAGATGATCCAGTTCACGACCTCCGACATGGACGGCATGCGCAAGGCCGACGAGGAGTGGCGGCGCGCCACCGAGGGCAAGCGCACCGTACGGCGGGAAGTCATCGCGGCCGACCGCAACCAGCCAGGCCGGTACTTCGTGATGGTGTTCTTCGACTCCTACGAGTCGGCCATGGAGAACTCGGCCCTGCCCGAGACCCAGGCCGCCGCGGAAACCTACATGGCACTGTCCGACGGGCCGCCGGTGTTCTACGACCTGGATGTCCTGGAGGACCGCGTCTGACGCAGCCAGGCCAGCGCCGCGCGGTTACGGACGGGGGACCGTGACCGCGCGGCGTGCTTTATGCCTCGATCCGCCGCCGCGCGACCATGATCGTGGTGGTTTCTATGCGCCACACGCATGTAAGTCACCACGATCATGGTCACGGGCCGCCAGTGGCCTCGTCCCCGCTGATGGCCTGTTCGATGGCGGCCCGTAGTTCGGTCGCGGTCGCAGCGTGGATGGTAATAGCGGGGCACCAGGCTGTCCATTGCCCATCGTGGTACTCGATTCCCCAGCCCGGGTAGTCCTCGGCGATGGCCTGCGGTGGTTCTTCTGAGCCACCGTGACAGGTGCCGCCGCTCATGCGGTGATCTCGGACTGATGCTGCTGATCCCCTGCAAGTGCTGCGCGCAGTTCGGTGGGGTCATGGGTGACCACGCACCACGGGCTGGTGGCGAGATCGCGGGCAGTCGCGCTGTAGCGCGGGCTCCCAGTGGAGCTGTCCAGATCCTGGTCGATCAGGTAGGCGGGATGCTCGCGGCGCAGGACTGTTAAGTCGGGTGAGTGCTGGTCCATGCAGTCATCATGTCACCCCATGCCACTCTGTAGTATCCCGTGGCCTCGCTTGATCTTGACCAGTGACCTGACCGTAACCTCAGTGCCATGGTCACCCGTGGTACGCCTAAGCCTCCTTCACGGCAGCTTGCTGACCTGTTGCGTGCCAAGATCGAGTCAGGCGAACTCGCCCCGGGCACCCCCATTCCCTCCATCGTGGCCCTGGCCACCGAGCATCAGGTGGCGACCAACACCGTCCAGAAGGCACTGCGGATACTCAAGGACGAGGGCCTGATCACCAGCGTCCCGGGCTACGGAACTTTCGTCGCTGAGAGATAACCGCCGCTAGGCGCGCTCATCCAGTCACCTAGCCCGCTTTCATGGTGGAGGTGCGCTGGCCGAAGCCAGCAGCCGCTACCCGATCCACCCCTCACGGGCATCCGCCAGCCGCCCTGCGTAGCCAGGGCTGGAATAGGCCACCGCCCGCAACCGCCACAAACGAAGCAGTTCCTGGAGCTCGTGGAACTGCTCAGGGCGCCGAGCGTCGTCAACGGCAGCGGCGTACTCGGCCCGGAACTGCGCATGGTGCTCCGCAGGGGAGGGCACGCAAGATCTCCACCGAGTCATCGGAGTCACTGTCATAGACAGGATGAGCAGTCACTGGGCCGCCCCTGCGCCGTCCACGCGGGTAACAGTATGGCCAGTCTTCGCGGTAGACCAAGACACGGACAGTCCGCCGTCGCCGGGCTGACTGGCTCCGAGTGGGATGTGGTCGATTGCGGCTACCAGAGCAGCCCAATCGACCCACAGCTGGGCTTGGTGGGTGGCGAGCCGGGGCCGCCTCTAGCCCGGCGGTGGGGTGGTGCAGCCGAGGCAGGCTGGCCGGCCGGTGAAGTACGCCGGGATCGACGGGGAGTCGGTCTTCGGGTTGGTCGGCAGCAGCAGCGGCGAGCGCGGCGGCTGGCTGAAATTGAAGTCCTGGATCAGGTTGCCGAGCACCGGCTGGTTCTCGCGGACATCGGGCCGCGGGTCGGGGCGGCCGTCGGTGAGGGGGTCGAGCCGGGCTCCGCCGAGGAAGTCGTCCTCGATGAACTTCAGGTAGGCGTCACTGCTGAGCGTCTGGTGATCGACGAACCCCCGCCTGGCATAGGGCGAGATGACGATCCCCGGCACCCGCAAGCCGTAGCCGTTCTTGTCGACCTGAGGCGGCATCACATGGTCGTAGAAGCCGCCCCAGTCGTCCCAGCTCAGGAAGATCGCCGTGGATTTCCAGTCCGGGCTTTTCATGGCGGCGTTGATGACCGCGGTGACATAGGCCTGGCCCCGGTGGACGCTGGCCAGTGGGTGCTCGCTGTCGGGGCCGGACGGGGTGACCCAGCTGACCGCTGGCAGGCGGCCCGCCTTGGCGGCACGGAAATAGCCGTGCAGGGACTGGATATTGCCGAGCTGGTGGTCGTGCTGCACGTCGCCGAAGAGCGGGAGCGGGTTCCAGATCCCCGGCGTGGTGGCGCTCTGCCGGACCGGGGGGCAGGTCAGCAGCGAGTCGTTGGCGCAGTCGGGCTGGGTGCCGGTCTGGACGTAGTAGGCCCAGCTGATGTGCCTGGCGTAGAGCAGCCAGGTGATGTCGGTCCAGGCCAGGTCGATCGACGTCTGGCCGGTGGTCAGCTCCTGGTGGACGGCCCGGCCGAACTGGTTCACCCCGTACGGCCCGGCGATGTCGTTGACGCAGCTCATGGGCGAGCGGGTCCGGCACTTGGCCGACCAGGCCGACACCAGGTACAGGTGCGCGGGCAGCGACCACGAGCTCACCGGCTCGAACATGTGGTCCTGCAGCACGAACTGCCGGGCGTAATCCCAGTAGTTGGGTATCTCCGCGGCGGTGTGGTAGCCCATCACGCCGGGTGTGCCGCCGCCGTTGCACGCCGGGTTGTCCAGGGCGTGGCATGCCGCCTTGGCGGCGTCACGCTGGCGGATGAACCCGTCCATCCGGCCGCCGGCGATGTCGGCGATTGCGTTGGCCCGGCCGTGCGGGCCGCCCCCGTTCACATCACCGGGGTCGTGGTATGGCCGGCTGCACCCGCCGGCCGGTTTCGGCACGCACACCGCCGGCACCCCGTGCCGCATCGGGATCCCGTCCGCCCCGGGAAAGGTGCCGAAGTAGCTGTCAAACGACCGGTTTTCCTGCATAACGATGATGACGTGCTTGACCTTGTGGATCCCAGCCGGCACCACGTAGGTGCCGCTAGCGCCGCCGGGGACGCGCTCGGGCCCGGTCAGCATCCGCGACGATGTGTAGGCCGCCACCAGGGCGGCCAGGACCACGCCGACGATCAGCACCCGGACAGTCCCGAAGCCGATGCGCCTGGCTCCCATCACGACCCTTCCCGCACGCAGGCAAACTACCGGAAATCATCCGCACAGCATGACAACGGATCATCGCCGGAAGGGTTCCCGGGTGTGCCTGCGGCAGGCCATTCTCCCGGGGAGCGCGCCGCCTATCCCGCGGGGAGCACCTCGTCGTAGGCAACCGGCGAGCTGGTTCGCACCGCCTGCGGCCAGTTCCGCGCCGACGGTGACACCGGCGGGGGTGACACCGGCGAGGTGGCCGCCAGTGGCAGGAGCAGCTCGAACACCGACCCCTCGCCCAGGGTGCTCTCCACCCGGACCGAGCCGTGGTGCGCCTCGGCGATCGCCTGCACGATGGCAAGGCCGAGGCCGAAACCGCCCGCCTCCCGGCTCTGCCGGGGGTCGGCGCGGGCGAACCGGTGGAAGATCCGTTCCAGGTCGGCCGCTGGGATGCCACTGCCCGAGTCGGCGACGGCCAGGATGACCTGCCCGTCCGCACAGCGGACGCTGACATCGATGCGGTCATGCTCGCCGGTGTGGGCGATGGCGTTCTCCAGCAGCGCGTCCAGCGCCAGCGCGAGCCGCTCGCGGTCGCCGTAGACGGTCGCCTCCGCCGCGGTGGTCAGCCCCCACCGCCGCGGCGTGTGACTCCACCGGTCGAACGCGTCGACCACCACGGACTCCACCACGACCGGTGCCAGCTGCAGGAAGCCCGGCCCGCCGGCCGACGCCAGCAGCAGCATCCGGGTGGCCAGCCGACGCAGCCGCATCAGCTCGTCGGTCACCACCCGCGCGTCCTCGGCGACCACCGTGCTGGTGGCGGCGCGCTCGATCAGCTCCGCGTGGCCCAGCGCCACCGTGATCGGCGTGCCGAGCTCGTGCGAGGCGTCCTGGAGGAACAGGTGCTGCTGCTTGAGCAGGCGCAGGTTCTCCTGCGAGACCCGCTGCACCTCTTCCATGGCCGCCAGCCGTTCCTCCGTCGCCGCCAGCCGCCGCCGCCCGTGCCAGACCATGACCAGGAACATCAGCGCGATCAGCGGCACTTCCGCGAGATAGTCGCCTTCCTGCTGGCCGCGCAGCACCTGGACGCCGATGATGCCGCCGGTCGCGAGGGTCACCGAGGCGAGGGTGAGGATAGTCGGCTGGAGCCGCCACAGCCGGAAGCCGTAGATCGCGGTCAGGCTGACCCAGATGGCCAGGAACGGGACGGTCTGCCAGGAAGGCATGAGCCGCATCGCGGCCAGGTTGATGCCGACGAAGACGACCCAGGCGATGTCGATCCACGACGACCGGCACCACCGCAGCGTCCGGTGCGACCCCGCCACCAGGGCGGCCGACAGCCGGGCACGGCGGGGACCGGCGCCCGCTGACGCCGGCCAGCTCGGCGGCAGCCGCCACGCAACACGCTGAGACAACGCTGTCCCTCCAACCTGGGCCCGGCGGCAGGCCCCGCCCATACTGCTACACCACCGGACATCCCGCTCCCGGGGGGCGGTCCCAGCCTGCCGCCACCGGCCGATCCGCGTCAATGCCGGGCGTGCAGCGGGCAGCCGGCGCCCGGCACCTGCGGCAGAGCCCCGGCGCCGGCCGGGGGTGTCCCAGCCGGCTCTCAGTCCGGGACCAGGGCCTCGTTCCAGCCGTGGACGCGCCAGGCCCGGATCACACCGTTCAGGACAAAGGGGTCCCCTTCGGCGAACTCTTCCGCCGCCTGCCTGGTCGTGAAGACGGCCATCGAGCCGTCCCGCTGGGGATCCTCGAACGTGCCGAGCATGAGCAGTTCGCCGCGCGCATGGAACTCCTGGTAGCGGGCTTTGTGGGCCGGGAAGTGGGCGGGCGCCTTGGCACGCACGTCGTCAGCGGACTCGTAGAAGAGCACATACTTCATGACGTCAGCCTGGCACACCTGGCGGGATCTTTCCCCGCCGCGAACGCTATGCAGCCGGCGCGGCCGGCAGCCACATCTGCCAGGGTTGACTGGCTCATAGATCTAATGTATGTAACATAATATGCTATCTAGCTCCGGATTGAGGGCTGGTCTGTTATGCCGGAGCCGGCAACCGGACCGCAGCAGGTGGACATCGTCATCCGCGGTGGATGGCTGGTCAGCCTCAACCCCGGGCGTGAGATCTTCCGTGACGGCCTGGTCGCGATCAGCGGCTCGACGATCGTCGGTGCTGGCAGCCGGGCCGACCTCGGCGAACGCTACCGCGGGCACACCGAGATCGACGCCACCGGCAATGTGATCCTGCCCGGGATGGTGAACGGCCACCGGCACATCCTGTCCGGCGCCCGCGGCGCCGCCCCCGAGGGCATGGTCACGCTGGACGTCCTGCGCGCCTTCTACTACCCGAGCTTCGAGGCGCTGACCGAAGAGGACATGCACGTCTACGCGCTGCACCACAGCGCGGAGATGCTCCGCTTCGGGACCACGCTGTATGAGGAGCCCGGCTGCACCCACCTGGACGCGGTGCTGGCTGGCATCGCCAGCACCGGCATCCGCTGCCGCATCGGCCCGTGGACCTGGGATCACGGTGGCCCGTCCGCCGGCTCCCTGCCCAGCACCTGGCTGAAGATGACCCACGACGAAGCGGTCGAGCGGCTCAAGGACGGGGTCGCCACCGTCCGGGCACTGGGCAACCCGAGGATCCGGGACGCGGTGACCATCGAGGGGGTCGGCACCTGCTCGGACCAGCTGAACGTCAGCGCCGCCGAGCTCGCCGCCGAGCTCGACTCCCTCTGCGTGCTGCACAAGGCGACCTCGGAGCAGGAGGTCGAGCTGGAGCTGGCCGCGTTCGGCCACCGGCCGCTCGAGCACATGTACCGCACCGGCGCGCTCAACAGCCACGTCTTCCTCAACCACATGACGTCGCTGGCCGAGTTCGAGGTGGGCCTGCTGGCCGAGACCGGCGCGCGGGTGTCCTGCAACCCGAGCTCGGCCCTGCGGCTGTCCAAGGGGACGACGCAGACCGGGAAATGGCCCGAGCTGCTGCGCGCGGGAATCCCGGTCGCGCTGGGCACCGACGCGGAGAACGCGTCGAACTTCCACGACATCGTGCGCTCCATGTACCTGGCGGCGGTGCTGCCGCGCGACGCCAGGCGCGACCCCCGGGCGGTGACCGTGGAGCAGGCGGTGGAGATGGCGACGCTGAGCGGGGCGGTGGCCATGCGCTGGGATGATGAGCTCGGCTCGATCGAGGCCGGCAAGGAGGCCGACCTTGTCATCTTCGACACCGACGACTTCGACTGGACGCCGCTGCACAACCCGCTGACCAACCTCGTCTACAACGCCACCGGGCACTCGGTGGACACCGTGCTCGTCGGCGGGGAGATCCTGGTCCAGGACAAGGAACTGACCAAGCTGGACGGGCAGGAACTGCGGGCCCGGGCCGCTGAGGTCGACCGGCGGGTGCTCAAGCGGATCGGCGCGGACCCCCGCCCGGCCTGGCCGGTCCGGCCGTAAGCCGAACTCCCAGACACCGGAGGGCCAGGCAGTGATCATCGACGCGCACAGCCACCTGCTCAGCCTCGCCGCGGACCCCGGGTTCTCCGTGGACTACGGCCGGGAGGGCTCGCTGTGCATCTACCGCAGCATGGGCACGCTGCCCTCGCACCGCATGCCCACCGAGCAGGAGTGGACCGCGAGCGGCTTCGGCCGGAGCGGATGGCCGCTGATCGGCCCGGCCGAGTCGCGCCGCGACCACCCGGGCTTCGACAAGACCGTCGTGCTGGCCGTCTCCCCGCAGTACCTGGACGGGCGGCTGATCGGCACCGTGGACACCGGCGGCGAGCTTGGCGTCGGCGGCCCGCCCGACCCGGAGAAGTGCAACGACTACATCGCCGCCGCCGTCCGGACCGACCCGTCGCACTTCATCGGCTTCGCCTCGGTGAACCCGGCGTTCAAGGGGCCGGCCGCCGCCGTCGCCGAGCTGGACCGCGCCGTCACCGAGCTCGGCCTGACCGGGGTCAAGCTCTACCCGATGTACCAGCACTGGGCCGCCAACGACCGTGACCTGGCCTTCCCCGTCTACGCCAAGGCGTGCGAGCTCGGCATCCCGGTGATGGTCCACCAGGCCGGCTCGACCCGCATCGACGCGAGACTGGAGCTGGGCCGCCCGGCGATGCTGGACGACGTCGGGCGGGAGTTCCGCGACCTGCGGGTCATCATCGCCCACTGCGGGATCCCCTGGGTCGACGAGGCCCTGTTCCTGCTGACCAAGCACCCGAACTTCTACACCGAGCTGTCCTACCTGATCGCCACACTGACCCGGCGGGACCTGTTCGGCCTGCTGCACCGCTGCGAGCCCGCGTTCGTGCCGCTGGACAAGCTCTTCTTCGGCACGGACTACCCCGGCTTCCTCTACGACCCGGTCAAGCTCGCGGACAAGCTGATGACCGTCAACGAGGAAGCCGCGGCGGTCAGCCTGCCGCCGATCCCGGAGCACAAGCTGCGCGGCATCATGGGGGACAACTTCGCCGCGGTCCTCGGCATCACCGGCTGACCCAAACCCTGGCAACCTATAAACCTGGCGCACACAGATCGTCCCATTCGGGCGCGACCATAACAGCCAGGCCAGCGGCTCGGCCGCCGTCCATAACGGCGGTTACAGCACCGTCTCCCCCTTGACTCCGCAGCGTTACGTTGGTCAGCCATTGGGGCGATGGCGGGTACTTGTCATGGATGGCGTATGCGCAGGAGGCCGCGTTGCATGACCGCGACCGCGCCGGCGAGGCTTCCCGGCTCGGCCAGGCCAGCCAGGTCGCTGATGGCCCTGGTGACCGTGGCGGCGGACTGGTCGGGCAGGCGCAGCACGACAATGCCGGCGTGGCTGCCTGGCGGGTAGGCGCGGATGTCGCCCAGGCCGACGTCCAGGGTTACCAGGATCCGCCCAGCCTGGGTGGCGGCCGTGACAACGTCCTGGTCGGGTGCTCCTGTCATGCCTTCCGCGGGGACGGTGTCGACATCGTGGCCGGCGCTGGCGAGGATCGCGGCGGAGGAGACGGGGAGATTCTCGTCGAGCTTGAACTTCACAGTGACTGCGGGATCGGGAGCAGTTCCTCGCGGGCCAGGGCCGCTCCGTATGCCGCGGCCGCGCGCACGCCGGCGGTGGTGACCGTGGGGTACTCGGTGGTGATCTCTTCGGTGGTCATCCCGGTGGCCAGGCAGTCGAGGATCACGCTGACCGGCACGCGGGTGCCGGCGATTACGGCCTGGCCGTGCATCACCCGCGGGTCGGCGGAGATCATCTGCAGTTGCTCGCTGGTCATGGTCCCAGTCTGCCTTGCCGGCGAGGGTAAAGCGAAGCCCGCTGCCGGCGTCATGCCCGGCGGGCTTCGCCAGCGGGTGCCGCCCGGCGGAACCGGCCCGGCCGGGCGGCATTACCGCCGGCGTCTACCGTGCCGCCCCGGCGATGTAGATGGCGACTATGTAGGTGGCGTGCCTGTCGAGCGAGGCCCGTGCGCGGTCATAGCGCATAGTCGTGCGCGGGTCGGCGTGGGAAGCGGCTTCCTGGACATCGCGCAGCGGGACGCCCGCGTCGAGGGCGGCGGTGATGAACGCATGCCGCAGCGTGTGCGGCCCGACGTTCTTGGCGATCCCGGCGCGGCGGGCGACCCGGCGGACGATCCGCCCGGCTCCGTGCCGGTCCAGTCTCCGCCCGTCCGGGGCCAGGAACACCGGCCCCTCGCACCGCTCGCCGATCGCCAGGTCGATCGCGCGGGCGGTCCTGGGCGCGAGCGGGATGGTGACGGTCTTGCCGCCCTTGCGGCGGATCGTCAGGACCCGGTGGCCGCGCTCGACCCCGAGCGCCGCGATGCCGGCGCCGGTGGCTTCCGATACCCGCAGCCCGTTGAGGGCGAGCAGGGAGATCAGGGCGTGCTCGGCCGCCGGGCCGAGACCGGCGGCGACCAGCAGCGCGCCGACCTCGTTGCGGTCCAGCCCGGTCGCGTGCGACTCGCAGCCGGCGCGGGGACGGCGGACGTGGACCGCCGGGGAGTGATCGAGCAGTTCCTCCTCCACCGCGTACCGGCAGAACCCCGCGATCGCCGGCAGCCGGCGGGTAACCGTGGCCACGACTGGCCGGCTGAGCCGGGTGCGGGCGCTGCGGCTGCGCCGCCGGGACGCCGGTGACCTGGCGCTGATGCCTATCGAGCAGCTGGAGCGAGACGGGACGGTGGTCGGCTTCGCGTCCCGGCTGCTGGCCGGGCTCCTGCGGTCGGGGAACGCGGCGGCGGTCCGGCAGGTGCTGCCGGAGGCGCTGCCGTGGGTGGCGTTCCTGCCCGAGGATGACGTGAGCGCGTTCGTGGCGGAACTGGCCGCCGTCGCCCGCGGCGCCGCGGACCTGGACAATTTCGCCCCGGTCGCGGTCTTGCTGGCCCAGTGGCGGCACACCGCCGAGATCTGCGCTGACCCGGCGCTGCGCGAGCTCATCACCCGTGAGCCCGAAGGCGATCCCGGCTCCGTCCCGGCACCGGAACCTTCGACGCCATCCGCGCCGATCCCAGGTCCCGCTCAGCCCCGGAGCGCCAGCACCGGCTCAAGGGCAGCCTGGGAACCGGCACCTGGAAAGGCGAGACCTTCGAGCGCTGGCAATACGAGGTCACCGGCGGCGGCCGGATCTGGTACCTGATCGACGACGCCCGCCGCACCGCATGGATCATCTACGCCGGAACCGGCCACCCCAAGGCGACCGACTGATCACCAGCCCATAACAACCCGTCATGCGCGGTGGCGAACCTCGGCGCGCTCGATGGCTGGCCATTGTGGTTGCCTCGCGCAGAGGGTGGCAGCCGCCGCCTGGCCCGCGCGCGCTCTGGCGGGATCAGGCCGCCCGGTAGACGACCAGCGACACGGCGGCGTACTGGATGAGGTAGGCCAGGATAGTGATCGCGTGGAAGACCTCGTGGAATCCGAACCACTGCGGTGAGGGGTCGGGGCGTTTGCGCGCGTAGACGACGGCACCGAGGCTGTACAGGATGCCCCCGGCCAGTACCAGCGCCAGCACCAGGGCTCCCGCGCCGTGCAGGAGCTGTGGCAGGACGAAGACCGCGACCCAGCCAAGCGCGATGAACAGCGACGCGATGAGCCAGCGTGGCGCGCGCCGCCAGGTGGGCCGCCAGATGAGCCGGGCCAGGACGCCGGCGGCCGCGGCGGCCCAGATGATGGCCAGCACGCTCAGCCGCGTCGCCCCGCGCAGCGCGAGCACCGCCAGCGGGGTGTAGGTGCCGGCGATCACCAGCAGGATGCTCACGTGATCGAGCCGGGCCAGCAGGCCCCTGCGCCTGCTGGCCAGTGGTGACCGGTGGTACGCCGCGGACACGCCGAACAGGGCCATGCAGCTCACGCCGTACACGGCGGCGGCGAGCCTGGCCGGCTGGGTTGGGGCGAGCGCGATGAGCACAACGCCGGCGACCGCGGCGGCTGGGAAGGCCCCGGCGTGCAGCACGCCCCGGAGCCTGGGCACCGCGGCGCTCGCACCGCCCGCGCCACCCCCGGTGCCAGCAAAACCCGCGCCACCTGCTCCACCTGCGGCATCCGCGACATCCCGCACGGAACGCTCCCCCCTGCCGGTCCCGTAACCTACGATACCGAAGGTTACGGGACCGTAAGCTTGGGGGGCGGGGTCCAGCCGGGCAGGGCACCGGCTTGAAGCACGCCGCTGCGGGACTGCTGGCCGGCCGGCGGCAGGCGGCGGCCGGCGTCACGGCGCGGGCGGGTGGCCCGGGGACGCGGGGGGCTGGCGGGCGTTGTAGACGTGCGCGGGCTCGACCGGCGTCTCATACCACGGCCGGTAGAACCCGGCCAGGTACGGCTCGACCAGGGTGCCGAGCTCGGCCCACCGCCGCACCTCGGCCGACGGGTGGTACACCCGCTGCGACATCGCGTCGGCGAACCGTTCCTTGACCCGGGCCTCGTCCACGATGGTGACGGTGCCGTTCTCCATCAGGATCCGCCCGTGCGCCATGACGGTGTCGATGTCGGCCGACCCGGCCCGGTCCAGCACGACGTCCAGGAACGGCTCACCGTCGTACCGGCCCGGCGGGAAGAAGATCCGGTCCTTCGACACGATCAGCAGGTCCGCGTAGCGGCCCTCCTCCAGGCTGCCCAGCTTGCTCTCCATGCCCAGTGCCCGGGCCCCGTTCCCGGCGGCCGCCCGCAGCACCCGCTCGCTGTCGAGGCGGCCCACCTCGAAGTCGCGGGGCTGCCGCTGCAGGTAGCAGGCCAGCCGGAGCTCGGTGAAGAAGTCGTCGCGGTCGGAGAACGAGATGCCGTCAGTGCCGAACGCTATCCGGCCGCCGGCGTCCATGATGTCCCGGGCCCGGCAGATACCGGTCGACAGCCGCAGGTTCGAGCCGGGGTTGTTGGACGCGACGGCTCCCGAGTCGGCGAAGACCGGCAGCTCGTCGTCGGTCACCCAGACGAAGTGCTCCAGCACCGTGGCGGGGGTGAGCACCCCCAGGTCGGCCAGCCGGCGCACCGCCGTCTTGCCGTAGGCCTGCAGGTTGAACAGCATCTCCGAGCGGGTCTCCAGGACATGCGTGATCAGCTGGGTGCCGTGCTCGTCGGCCGCCCGGCGGCAGCGCTGGTAGAGCTCGTCGGAGCAGGCCGGGGTCCAGTCCGGCGCGGTCACGATCGCGATCCGGTCGCCGTGGCCGTGCCAGGACGCCGACAGCCGCTCGAAGGAGGCCATCACCTCGTCCACCGGCCAGGCGTAACCCATCGGCGAGCGGCGGACCTCGTCGGCCAGGCCGTCCGGGAGCCGGGACAGGAACCGCTCGTCACTCTCGTGCGCGTAGATGTTCTGGTCCCGGCTGACCAGGCCGAACGCGGTCCGCATCCCGGCGTCGGCGTACGCCCGCAGGGCCGGTTCGCAGCCGAAGTCCGGCAGCGACGGCCGGCCGTAATACATGTCGACCGTCGCGGTCTGCCCGCCTTTGATGGCGGTGACCAGGCCCCACAGGATCCCGTAGTACAGATCCTCCTCGGCGATCGGCCCGACCGCTCCCTGGATGTAGACGTTCGCCTTCTCGAAGATGTGCTGGTACAGGCCGGGGCCCATGGCCAGCTCGGAGTGGTAGTGGCAGTTGACGAACCCCGGCATCACGAAATGGCCCGCCGACCCCAGGACCCGGTCGAACGGGCCCATGGCCTCCATCTGCGCCCGCGGGCCGGCCGCCACGATCGTCGCGTCCTGCACAACCAGGCCGCCGTCGGGGATGAGCGTCTGGGCGCCCAGGGATACGACCGGATCCCCCAGGACCAGGTACCGGGTCATGAGGTCGCCGCTGGCGGGACCACCATCCGGTCCAGCACCCGCCGGAACGCGTCGTTCGCCTCCCCCAGGATCTGCTGCTCGTCCACCGTGGTGAGCCGGCGGTCCTCCATCACGATCTTCCCGTCGATGATGGTGGTGTCCACGCAGCTGCCGTTGGCGGCGAACACCAGGTGCGAGAACAGGTGCTCGGCGTTGGCCGGCATCAGCGGCGTGAACATCTGGCTCTTGGTGTTCACCAGGATCACGTCGGCCTTGCGGCCCGGCACCAGCTGGCCGGTCTCGTGACCGAGCGCGGCGGCGCCGTTCCTGGTGGCCATCCGCACCACGTCGGGAGCCTGCTGCAGGCTCGCGTCCACCCGGCTGGCCCGGTGCATCAGCGAGGCGAACTTCATCACCTCGAACAGGTCGCGGCTGTTGTTGCACTCCGCCGCGTCGTGGCCGATCCCGACGTTGATCCCCGCGGCCAGCATCTCCGGCAGCCGGGCGATGCCGTTGCCGAGCTTGGCGTTCGACGACGGGTTGTGCGAGATCTGGGTGCCGGTCTCGCGCATCAGCGCGATCTCGGTGTCCGACAGCCACACGCAGTGCGCGGCGATGCAGTTGCGGCCCAGGATGCCGGTGTCGTAGGCCACCTCGGTGGGCCGGCGGCCGAACCGTTCCTTGGAGTTCTCGACCTCGGTCAGGGACTCGTTCAGGTGGATGTGGATGCCGGTGCCGAGCTCGTCCGCGAGCACCCGGGCGTCCCGCAGCAGCTCCTCGGACGCCAGCGGGAGCCACTCGATGCCGACGTAGACCTCGATCCGGCCGTTCCCTGCCCCGTGCTTGGCCTCGAACGCGGCCTTGTTGTCCTCCAGGGTGTCCAGGTCATGCTCGGCGTCGGCGACGTCGTTGGACAGCACCGCCCGGATGCCGATCTCCTCGGCGGCGTCGGCCAGCGCGTTCACCTGCCGGTACATGTCGTTGACGGTGGTGACCCCGCACTTGATGGACTCGCTGTAGCTGGCCAGCGCGGCCCAGTAGGCGGCGTCGTAGTCCAGCGCCCGGATGATCGGGTACCAGCAGGTCTCCAGGTACTCCCAGAGCGGCAGGTGGTCGCTCCAGCCCTTGCCGAGCGCGGTGTGGTAGTGCAGGTCCACCAGGCCGGGCAGGACCGCCTTGCCGGTGGCGTCGATCACCCGGGCCCCGTCGGTGCTGGTGCGCGCCAGCACGTCCGCGGTCGGGCCGACGTCGGTGATCCGGTCGCCGTCCAGCACGACCGCGCCGTCGAACACGACGTCGTTGGCGTCGTTCATGGTGACGACGCTGCCGTTGGAGATGATGATGCGCTCAGTCATGACTGTTACTCCTGCTCACCCGAGTTCGAGGACCTGCCGGCCGAGAACGGCTCGCTTGCGCAGCGCGTCGAGCGCCCCGTGCACGCCGTCGAGCGGGTAGCGGCCGGCGATCGGCACGGTCATCGCACCGCTGGCCGCCATCTGGAGGGCGTCGGCCAGGTCCTGCCGGGTGGCCGCGACCGTGGACACCAGCGAGCTCTCGGAGAGGATGAGCTCGATGGGGTGGATGTTCAGCGGCTGGTCGGTGTACCCGGTGGACACGAACGTGCCGCCCTTGGCCAGGCAGCGGATGCCAGCGGTCATCGTCTCGGTCGTGCCCACCAGCTCGAAGAACACGTCCACGCCGCGGCCTCCGGTGAGCTCGCGGACCGTACCGGGCAGCGTCCCGTAGTCCTGCTCGCCGGCGACGATGACGCCGTCAGCGGCACCGTGCGCGAGGGCGAGCTCCCGCTTCTGCGCCGAGTCGGCGACCGCGATCACCCGCGCCCCGGCCGCCCGCGCCGCCTGCACCATCAAGATGCCGACCCCGCCGATGCCGTTCACCACGGCCGTGTTGCCCAGCCCCAGCCCGGACACCTTGGTGGCGTGCACCGCGGTCATGCCCGCGCAGGTCAGCACCGCGGCGGTGGCGAAGTCCACCGGGGGCGGGACCCGGACCAGGTTGCGCGCGGGCACCACCACGTATTCGGCGTCGCCGCCGTCGGTGTTGAAGCCGAGCTGGCCGGGCTCGCCGTCGCAGACGTTGGGACGCCCGGCCAGGCACTGCTCGCACGTGCCGCAGAAGATCTTGTTGTAGACGGCCACCCGGTCACCGGGGGTCAGCCCGGCGCCGTCACTGACCGCCTCGACCACCCCGGCCGCCTCGTGGCCGATGGTCATCGGGTAGGGGTCGGGCTTGATCATGCCGTCCAGGATGTGCAGGTCGGTCCCGCACACCCCGGCGGCGTGGATCCGCACCAGCACTTCGCCCGGGCCGGGCGCCGGGACATCCAGCTCCTCGATCCGCAGGCTCAGGTCCTCAAAGATTCGGGCTGCACGCATCAGCGGACCGGCTCCTTCCCTGGTGGCGCGCCGCTGCCGGCGGCCGCGCCGTAGGCCATATCCCAGAACTGCACCTCGTAGCGGGTCGAGGTGTCGAAAATCAACGACAATCGCTGCATAACGAAGTCGTCGCCACTGCCGGTGAGCCTGTCGAGCAAGCCGGTGGTCTCGGCCACCAGGGCGTCGTAGTCGTCCCCGCCGAACATGGAGATCCAGTCGGCATACACCGGGTCGGCCGGGAGCGAGGCCATGAGCGGCGCGGCGAGTTCGCCATAGCTCCACTGGCAGGGCAGCACCGCCGCCAGGCCCTCGGCGCAGGTGCCCTGTGCGCAGGTGTACAGCAGGTGCCGCGTGTAGGCGTAGGTGGCGGGGAGCATGCCGGCCCCGCCGTCGGCTCCGGCCACGGCCGGCGAGCCGCCCAGCCGTTCCAGGAAGGCGAGGTTGGCGGGGATCTCGGTGCCGACGATCTGCCGCAGGAAGCGGGACAGGACGTCGGCCGCGGCCAGGTCCGGCGCCTTGCCGGTGATCAGCCCGATCGCGCGGGCGTAGTCCCCCAGGTACAGGACGTTCTGCTCGAAGTAGCGGCGGAAGGTGCCATGGGGCAGCGAGCCCGCGGCGATTTCGGCCACCATCGGATGTGACGTGGCAGCGGCCCAGGCTGGCGCGCCCCGTTCGCGCAGGAATACGGAGACCCGTGACGATTTCGTCTCCGACATAATGTGCACCACATCAGATCTGATACGCCAAAGTCAAGAGGCATTCGCGGTCCCGCCGAGCGCCTGGAGCTGGTCGTCCCGGACGCTGCGGATGTGCTCGCTCATGAACCGTTCTGCCTGGTCAGGGTCGCGGGCGGTGATGGCGGCCACGATCTTCTCGTGCTCGTCGACCGAGGCCTCGATCCGCCCCGGGATTTCGGCTGTCAGCAGGCCGATCCGGGTCAGGTGAGCCCGCAGGTTCTCGATCAGTGCCCGGATCCGGCTGTTGCGGACCTGATCGAAAACCACGTCGTCGAACTCGGACAGCAGCGCTGCCAGGCCGGCCGCGTCGCTGATCTTCTTCAGCTTGCGGCTCTCCCGGCAGATGCGGTCCAGGCGGGCAAGGTCCACCTCACTGATCGACTCCGCCGCCGCCCGCGCGGCCACGTTTTCCAGCAGCTCCCGCAGCTCGTAGATCTCGATCAGGTCCTGCCGTGAGTACCCGGTGACCACGGCGCCCTTGAACGAGGTGGTTTCCACCAGGCCTTCCTGCTCCAGCCTGGTGAGCGCCTCCCGGATGGGGGTCTTGCTCACGCCGAGCTGCTCGGCCAGCGCCGCCTCGCGCAGCGGGTCCCCCGGGGCCAGCCTGAGGTCGACGATCGCCGCTTTCAGCTCCTCGTACACCCAGTCGGTCACCTTCCGGCGGTCATGCCGGCCGCTGAACACCGAACCGGCCTGGGTCTTGCCTTCGTCACCTGAACGCATGGCCATGACTACGACCTCTCTGCCATCTGATCATCCGGGCTGGCGGCTCCGGCTGATGGCACTTCTACCAGCTCAAGCAGGAGCCCGGGACATGCCGCCGGGTGAACAAAGGCAATCCTTGTTCCCATGCCGCCGGGCCGGGGGGTTTCATCGACCATGCGCACGCCCCGGGAGCGCAGATCGGCCACTGCCTCATCGATGTCGGACACTTCAAAGGCAGCGTGGTGCAGTCCTGGCCCGCGCCGGTCCAGGAAACCTTCGACGACTCCCGGCCCGGTCGACTCCAGCAGCTGCAGGTAGGCCTCTCCGGCGGGGATCATACGCTCGATGAAGCCGGGAGCGGCCTCCTGGTGAGTGCAGGGCAGGCCGAGCAGGCCGGTGAGCACGGCTGCCGGGCCGTCCCCGTGATGGGCGAAGGCGACATGGTGCAGGCGGATGACCCGCCAGGAGCTAGCTTCGCGCGCCATAGTTCACCTTCGCTCAGGCCGGTGCCGCGACGGTAGGCCAGACCTCGGCGAATGCCCTGACCGTCTTCATCCGCTCTGCCCCCAGCGGGAAGACATGCACGGAATCCGCCCCGGCGCCGAGTGCGGCGCTGATCCGCTCCGCCGCGTGCTGCCGGTTGCCCGCCAGCGCGACCTTCCGCACGAACTCGTCCGGGAGCAGCCGGGCGGCGGCCGCGGCTTCCTGGAACTCACCGCCCGAGTACCCGGCCCGGACCCGCTCGACCAGGTCCCGCGGCAGGCCGGCGAGGTCACAGATGAGCGGGGCGGTCTGCGGGAACCAGGCCGCGATCGACCTGGCGCTGTCCAGGGCGGCCTGCTCGTCCTCGTCGATCGCCCCGTAGGCGAAGACCGCGATGTGCGGGCGCGGCCGGCCCGCCGCCTGTGCGCCCCGCTCCACCTGCGACACCGCCCACTGCAGCGCCTCGGGGAACAGGCCGACCAGCAAGATCACGCCGTCGGCGGCCCGCCCGGCGAGCTCCAGGGTCTTCGGCCCGCTGGCGGAGATGTACACCTCGATGTCGGCCCGTGCCGGGAACCGCAGGTGTGCCCCGTTCATGGCGAAGCCGGGGGCCTGAAGGTCCAGTTCCTCGCCACGCCACAGCCGCCGGATCGCGCTGATCGCCGACTCCAGGCCTGCCAGCGGGCTCGGCCGCAGGCCCAGGGCGAGCAGTGGCCGGTCCCCGGCGCCGATCCCGAGAATCATCCGCCCGCCCGACACCTCGTCCACCGTGGCGGCCGCGGCGGCGGTGATCGCCGGATGGCGGGTGAGCGGGTTGGTGACGGCGGTCCCGAGCCGGAGCCGGGAGCTGTGGGCAGCGGCCAGGGTGAGGTAGGAGTAGCAGTTCCGGGCGTGCAGCGAGGAGTCAGTGAGCCACAGGTGGTGCAGCCCCAGGCTCTCGATCTCGGCGACCATGCCGCAGAACTCACCGGGTGCGTCCACCCCCTGCAGGACCACGCCGGACCTGGCTTCGGTCATTGCTGCCCCTCCCTGAACGCAGCGATCGTCTCCGCGAGCATGATGAGCCCGCCGGCGACCGGTGCCGTCTCGATCCACTCTGCCGGAGTGTGCTCGCCCTCGCCCCTGGTCACACCAAGGGCGACGGCAGGGATCCCGGCCGCGTAGGCGGCGTTGGCGTCCGTGCTCGCCGCCCGGACCTCCACCGGCACCCCGGCCCGCTCGTGCGCGGTCACGGCGGCGCGCACCAGCGGGCTCGACTCGCCGATCCCGCCCGCTGGCCGGCTCCCGAGCTCGTCGATGTCCACCGAGATCTGGTCATCGGCGGCCCGCACGATGGCCTCCGCCTGCTCCACCAGGCTGGCCAGGGCGGGCGCGCGGTCGGCCCGCAGGTCGACCTCGAACCAGGCCTCGCGGGCCCGCGCGTTGATCGCCTCCCCGCCGCCGATCGTCCCGACGTTGACGCTGCAGCGCGCACCGGCCACCGCCAGGCCCGCCAGCCGTGCGCACGCCCGGGCGGCGGCGTGCACCGCGCTCGGCGCCTGCGACCGCTCCCAGGCGTGCCCGCCCGGGCCGTGGTAGCGGACCCGCCACCGGACCGAGCCGACCCCGGTGACCACGACCCGGCCCAGGTAGTTGCCTTCGATCGCGACGACGGCCGCGACCGGCCGCGGCGCGTGGGCCAGCGCGTGGGTGATCCCGGCCAGGTTCCCGGTGCCTTCCTCGCTGACCGTGGCCACCAGCCAGACCGGCCCGGGCCCCGCCTCCGGCCGGACCAGGCTCGCCAGGGCCGGCAGGGCCGCCACGCCGATGCTGTCGTCACCCACGCTCGGCCCGCAGAGCCGGCCGGGCTCGGTGATGACCACATGCGCCACTGTGGCCGGGAAGACCGTGTCGAGGTGGGCGCAGACCAGCAGTCCCGGGCCGTCCCCACCGCCGGCCTGCGCCCAGACGTTGCCCACGCCGTCGCTGTGTGCCCGCCGGCCGTCGTGCTCCCACCAGCTGCGCACGAGCGCCGCACGCTCCTGCTCGCAGCCGGTGGGACCGGGGATCCGCGCCAGTTCCACCGTGCGCGCCAGCACCGTGCGCGCCAGCACCGCCGCCGTCTGCTCAAGCACGTTCATGGCGCTACCACGACGCCGTCGCGGACGAGGCGGTCGATGTCGGCGGCCGCCAGGCCAGCGGCGCTGAGCACGGCCCGGGAATCGGCGCCCAGGGCGGGCGCGGGTCCCGGGTAGGCCAGTTCGGACCGGTCGACCCGGACCGGCGGGCTGATCAGCCGGTGCACACCCGCCGTGGGGTGGCTGAGCTCCTGGATCGCCCCGAGCGCCGCAACCTGGGGCCAGGCCAGCACCTGCGTCACGTCCCGGACCTCGCCGGCCGGCACCCCGGCGGCGGCGAACCGGGCCAGCCAGTCGGCCACCGGCCGGGTGCACAGGACCGCCTCGATCTGCCCGGTCAGCTCGTTTCGGTGCGCCACCCGGCTGGCGTTGTCGGCGAACCGCGCATCAGCCATGAGGTCCTCGCGGCCGAGCACCCGGCAGGCGCGTGCCCACATGTCCTCCGAGCCGGCACCGGCCAGGACCAGCCAGCCGTCGGCGGCGCGGAAGCCGCCGTAGGGGGCGAACGTCGGCGAATGGGTGCCCAGCAGGCCAGGGGTCCGGCCCGAGATCATCACGCCAGCGGCCAGTGTCCCGAGCGCGGCCAGGGCGAACTCGAGCAGCGAGGACGAGACCAGGCGGCCCACGCCGGTCCGCTGACGCTCGATGAAGGCGGCGAGCAGCCCCAGCGCGCAGCTCATCCCGGCGCCCACGTCGAGCACCGGCACCCCCACCTTGACCGGGCCCGACTCCGGCGTCCCGGTGACGCTCATGACGCCGCTCTCGGCCTGCAGGATGAGGTCGAACCCGCCCCGCGCCGCCTCCGGGCCGACGTCGCCGTAGCCGGAGATGGAGCCATAGATCAGCGCGGGATAGCGCGCGTGCACCGACTCCCAGTCCAGCCCGTGCGCCGCCAGTCTGCCCGGCCGCGAGTTCTCCACCAGCATGTCCGCTGTGGCCAGCACCGGCTCCAGCGCCGCCCGGCCGGCCGGGTCGCGGAAGTCCACCGCCACGCTCCGCTTGCCCGCGTTCAGGGCCAGGAACAGCGCCGACTCCCCGCCGACCCGGTCGGTGCCCTGCCACCGGTACGGATCCCCGGGCGGCACCTCGATCTTGATGACGTCGGCGCCCATGGCGGCGAGCAGCATCGTCGCCTGGGATCCGGAGACGAACCGGGTGAGGTCGAGCACCCGCAGGCCGGCCAGGAGCCCGCTCACCATGGGGACGGCTCCCGGAACTCGCCGAACGCCTGCCGGAACACGCCGGACATCTCCCCCACGGTGGCGCCGGCGCGGGCGCACTCGATCAGGGCAGGCATCACGTTCTGCCCCCCGTCCGCGTGCCCGCGCAGGCGGCTCAGCGCGTCGGCGCAGGCGGCACCGTCGCGGGCGCTCACCCGCTGCCTGCTCCTGGCGATCTGCCGGTCCGCGATCCCCGGATCCAGCTGGAACAGCGCCAGGTCCGGCGCTGGCTCATCGCCGCCGTCGGCGTAGATGTTGACCCCGACCTTGGGCCGCCGCCCCTCGGCGACCGCCAGCTCTGCCTGGTAGGCGGACTCGGTGATCCACCGCTGCGGCAGGCCCTGCTCGATCGCGTGGATCGCGCCGCCGCTGTCCTCGATCCGCAGCAGGACGTCGGTGGCCCGGGCCTCCATCTCGTCGGTCAGGTGCTCGACGAAAAAGGACCCGGCGAGCGGGTCGGCGGTCCGGGTCACGCCCGTCTCCAGGGCGATGATCTGCTGGGTGCGCAGCGAGAGCGTGACCGCTTCCTCGCTGGGGATCTCGAACGCCTCGTCGTAGCCCATGACGTGGATCGACTGGGCCCCGCCCAGCACGGCGCCCAGGCACTGGACGGTGGACCTGATCACGTTGTTCAGCGGCTGCTGCGCGGTCAGCGTGGTGCCGGAGTTCCCGGAGAAGAACCGGAGCCTGGCCGCGGCCGGGGTGGCCGCGGCGAACCGCTCGGTGGCGATGCGGTGCCACAGGCGGCGGGCCGCACGCAGCTTGGCGACCTCCTCGAACAGGTCCAGGGTGGTCGCGAAGTGGAAGGACAGCCGGGGCGCGAAGCTGTCGAAGGCCAGCCCCCGGCCGGTCAGCTCCTCGCAGTAGGCGATGGCTGAGGCCATGGTGAGGCCGAGTTCGGTCACCGCGTCGCAGCCGGCCTCACGTGCGTGGTACCCGGTGATCGAGATGGGGTTGAACCTCGGCAGGGTGCCGGTGGCGAACTCGACCACGTCCGCGGCGAGCCGCATGGAAGGCCCGGGTGGGAAGACATAGGCCTTGCGGGCGAGGAACTCTTTCAGAATGTCGTTCTGCAGCGTTCCGGTGAGCTGGTCCGGGCGCACGCCCTGGCGTTCCGCGGCCACCAGGTACGTGGCGAGGATGACCGGGGCGGTCGCGTTGATGGTGAAGTTGACGGACACCTTGTCCAGCGGCAGGCCGGCGAACAGGTCCACCATGTCGTCGGCGGTGTCGATGGCGACCCCGACCCGGCCCACCTCGGCCCGGGCCATCTCGTGCTCGGAGTCGTAGCCGAGCTGTGTGGGCAGGTCGAAGGCGACCGACAGCGCGGTCTGCCCGCGGCCGAGCAGGAAGTGGAACCTGGCGTTGGTCTCCTCCGGCGAGCCGTAGCCGGCGAACTGGCGCATCGTCCAGAGCTGCCCGCGGTACATGGTCTCGTACGGGCCCCGGGTGAACGGGGGCTCACCTGGCTGCCCGAGCCGGGCGGCCAGAGCCTCCGGGCCGCCGGCCACGTCCTGTGCCGTGTAGACCGGCGCGACCGGAATCCCCGAGTCGGTGGTGACCGGCGGGGCCAGTGGACCCGCCGCCCCGCCTCCGGGCCCCGGCCGGGCCGTCACCGGGCCGCCACCTCGGGGCTGGCCAGCGCGAGGACGCCTGTCACCACGTCCGGCAGGGAGGTGCCCACCGCGAACACGCCAGCGACACCGAGCCGCCGCAGCGCGCCGGCGTCGCGGGGCGGGATCGTCCCGCCCACCACCAGCGGCGCCTCGACCCCGGCCGCATGCATCGCGGCGAGCAGCTGCTCGGCGATCGGCAGGTGCGCACCGGACAGGACGGAGATCCCGACGACGGCGGCGTCCTCGGCGGCCGCCGCAGCGGCGATGTCCGCGACCGGCACCCGGAGCCCCAGGTAGATCACTTCCGCGCCGGCGTCCCGCAGCGCCATGGCGACGACTTTCAGCCCGCGGTCGTGCCCGTCAAGCCCAGGCTTGGCGAGCAGTATCCGGGCAGGGCTCATTGCACATTTCCCTCGATCATCACGGCGCGGCCGTCCAGCTCCAGCGTGGCGTCGCGCATCACGCAGTCAAGATGGGCGACCGCGTTGACCACACCGCCGTAAGCGATCGAGTTGCCCAGCGCGATGTGCGCGGTACCGCGGGCCGACTCGGTCTCCATCGGCACCGAGCAGATGGTCCCGGCCGGGTTGAAGGCGACCGAGACCTCGGCCAGGTTCGCCATCCGGTCGTCCGCGCACCGCTCCAGCATGCTGGTCAGCCGGCCGCTTTCGGGACCCTCGACGCCGGCCATCTGGCCGCCGGAGATGTGCAGGGCCACCGCCTCGGCGAGCGGGCCCCGCCCCATGAACAGCAGGTCGCCGTCGATCACCACAGTGCCGCTGGCCGTGCCCTCGACCGGCGCCGTGCCGGACTCGATGTCGGGCGGTGCCATGTAGGCGCCGGGTTCGGTGGCCATGCCGTGCAGCACCCGGCCCGGCCGCCCCGCCACCGATCCGCGCAGGTCGGTCCCGCCGCGGCTGGTCAGGCGGAACTCGCTGGCCGAGCCCCAGGCCTTCCCCACCCGCTCCGCGTCGGACCGCAGCTGCTCGAAGTCGACGTCGAGCGGGCCGCCCGGCCGGAACGTCTCCACCAGCACGCCCGGCATCGCCAGGTAGCGCACGCCGCGCTCGGTGGCCTTGCGGCGGGCCAGGCTGGAGCCGATGAACAGGCTGGTGAGCTCGATGACCGCGCCGGCTTCCAGCATCATCGCCGCGACCGCGCCGGGCGGCTCGGCGCCGGGCAGGTGGGGCGCTGGCATGCGCGCCACCAGCGGGATGCCGTCGCGCTGGGCCACCGACTCCAGCAGCCGGCTCACGACGCCCTCGTCGGTCCCGCCGTCGGTCAGCAGCACGACCTGCTCCCCCGGCCGCACCTTGAGGCACTGGTCCAGCACATTGTCGAAGCCGTCAGTCACATTGCCTCCCTCGCGGGCGCTCCGCTGGCTTCGGGAGGCGGGTCCTCGGTGCCGGGACACCGCTGACGCGGCGTTCGGCCCGGCGCCTGCGGCGTCACGCGAAGACGTCTCATTCATCACCCCTCGCGAGGGCGAGGGCGGTGAACAGCGCGTAGACCTTGGTCGCCTCGTGGATGTCGGCGACCGGCAGGTGCTCGTCGGGGCAGTAGACCGGCGGCCCGCCCGGGCCGAAGATGACCGTGGGAACCTTGTCGCCGAAGCTTGCCGTGTCACCGAGCCAGTTCTCGGTGACCAGCACCGGCTCCTCGCCCCGCACCTGCCGGACGGCGTCGGTCAGCAGCCGCACCACCTGGTCGCCCGGCCGGGCCAGGTAGCCGCTCTTGACGTCGGCCAGCGCGACGGTCGCGGCGAAGCGGCCGTCGGCGGCCCGCGCCTGCGCCAGGCAGCGGTCGATCTCCGCGCGGACCTGGCCGGTGCTGACCCCGGGCTGGGGCCGGCAGTCCACCCGGATCACGCATTCGTCCGGGATCATCGAGGGCCCGCCCGGTGCCAGCCCACCGTAGATCCGGCCCGGGACGATATAGGTCTCCGGCCCGAACAGCTCCGCGACCCCGTCGGCGAGGTCGGGTTCCAGCCGGGACCGGTCCAGCGCCAGCACCGCCTGCGCGGCCAGCACGTTCGCGTTCACGGCGGCGTGCTTGTGGCAGGTGTGGGCCGAGCGCCCGAGGACGGTCACGTCGAAGTAGTACCGGCCCCGGTGGCCCAGGCACACCTGGTTGTCGGTCAGCTCGCCCAGCAGGCACAGGTCCGCCTGGTGGGTGTCGAAATACGCGATCGAGCCCGCCTGCTCCCCCATGTGGTCGGCGACGGCGGCCATCGCGGCCGTGCCCGACAGCGGCAGCCCGCTGGCCCGCACCGCTTCCATCGCAACGATCTGGCAGGCCAGGGCCGCCTTCATGTCCATGACGCCGTGGCCGTAGACCGAGCCGTCGATCAGGTCACCCGAGAACGGGGCCGCCCGCTGCCAGCCGTGCGACTCCGGCTTGGTGTCCATGTGACCGGTGAGCACCACCCGCGGCCCGGGCCCGAAGCTGATCTCGCCGAGTGCGTTGGGCCGGCCGGGGAGCACGTCCTGAAGCTCTACTGACTCGAATCCCGACTCCCGCATGACGGCGGCGAGGAACTCCGCGAGCTTTCCTTCGTCGCCCAGGACGCTGGGGATGCGGCATACCTGGCGCACCAGCTCCACCGCCCGGTCGAGGTCGAGGTTGTCCAGTACGCCAGCGGCGATTCCCGGGTCGGCGATGTCCACGGTCATCCGTCCTCTAAACATCAGATATTAGATCTTATATGCGGTCTGCTGGCACAGCAAGCCACCGTGCGGCGCTCGTGGCCAGCAGGCCCGGCGCGGCGCGGCCGCGGAACTCATCGGTGGCTGACGCCGGCCAGGGGCGGCGGGCCCGGCATGGCGGTGCCGGGCCCGCGGCCCCTCGCCTGGCTGCTTCGCTAGCTCAGCAGCTGTACGGGAGGTACTTGTCGGTGGAGATCAGGGAGGCGTTCGGCGTGATGTGGATGAGCTTGTTCTGGCGCATCCAGCTGCCGAAGCTCTGCCAGCTCGCCTCGTTGATGCAGCCGGTCTTCATCCCCGCCGGCGGCGTCAGCAGTGTCAGCGTGTAGGGCACGCTGCGCTGCAGGAACGCGACCTTGTACTGGGAGACCTGCTCCATGATCGTGGTGGCCCCGGACGGGTCGGTCCGGGCGGCGTTGGTCCCCTCCACCAGCGACTTCACGAACCGGCGCACCGCGTCCGCGTAGCCCTTGTCAGAGGCGAGCCGGTCCCGGTTGGCGACCAGCACCAGCTCGGCGTAGCTCGGGACACCGAGTTCCGATGCCGGGAAGACGGTCGGCTTCTGCCCCATCTCCTGGGCGATCTGGATGGCCTCGACGTTGCGGTACCCGCCGATGATGGCGTCCACCTTGCCGGACAGCAGCGAGGGGACCAGGTTGAAGCCCACCGTCACGGTCTGCACCTTGGCCGGCGTCAGCCCAGCCGCCTTCACCATTGACGTGTAGATGGCACCGTCGCTCGGGATGCCGGTGATGCCGACCTTCTTGCCCGCCATCTGCGACAGCTTGGTGACGTGGTCCCTGGGTGTCACGATCAGCGAGTTGAGCGGCACCGGCACGATCGTGGCGACCGCGGTGACCGGCAGGTTCTCCTGCTGGCCGAAGAACATCTCCGACTCGTAGGAGACCGCCAGGTCCACCTTGTTCAGGCCGACGAGCTTGATGGGGTCGGCGGCGTTCGAGGGTGTCTGGAAGTTCACGGTCAGCTTGTTGCGGCTGAAGTAGCCCTTGTTCTGCGCGTAGTACAGCGCCACGTGGTCGGGGTTGGGCACCCAGTCCAGTTCCACGTTGAGGCTGCTGACGGTGCTCGCTGACGAGGATCCGCCGCTGCCCGCGGGTGGTGAGGCGTGGCTGCCACAGGCGGCCACCAGGCCCGCCACGAGCGCCATCACCGCGGCCGCATAGAGCCGTGGGGTCTTTATCTTCACTGCTCCCATCCTTCCGGTCATCGCCAGGGGGCTGCGCGCCCGCCTGCCAGCCATCGTTCGCAGCCTGCGGATGCAGGAGCGGTGGGTAGATGGGTCATGCTGACTCCCTCTTCGGCGCCCACGGGACCGCGATCCGCTCCAGCAGGGAGACCAGGCCGAACAGGGCGAGCGAGATCACCGTCAGCATGAGGATCGCCGCGAAGATCCGCGCCGTGAGCAGGTTGGGGGTGGCTTCGAGCATGACGTAGCCGAGGCCCGCATTGGAGCCCGACCACTCGCCGAAGACCGCGCCGATCGCGGCGAAGGTCGCGGCGATGCGCATGCCGGAGAAGAAGGACGGCAGCGCACCGGGGAACTCGACCCGCCGGAAGATGCCCCAGCGGGTGGCGTCGAGCGTGTACATCATCTGGATGAAGTCGTCGTCCACCGCACGCAGCCCGTCGAGGCCGTTGACCACGATCGGGAAGAAGCAGATCAGAGCCACGATCACGAGCTTGGGCAAGATCCCGTAGCCGAGCAGGATCACCAGGATGGGCGCCAGCACCACGATGGGGATCGTCTGCGAGCCGATGAGCAGGGGGTACAGGGCCCGCCGCAGGGGCCCGGACAGGTGCAGCAGCACCGCCAGCCCGATCCCGGCCGCGGTGGCGATCACGAACCCGATCAGCACCTCCCGCAGGGTCACCCACATGGCCGGCCACAGGATCACCCAGTCCGTCTTGAAGTCACCGAGGATCTGGGTGGGGGACGGCAGCAGGTACTCGGGGATGTGCGCGAGCCGGACGGTGAGCTCCCAGGCCACCAGCAGCCCGAGCGTGAGCACGACCGCGCTGGCGTAGGTGCGGGTCATCGAGCCCAGGCGCTTGCCCAGTGTCGGCCGGGTGGCCGGAACGAGCAGGTCTTCCTCGCTCAGCTGCGGTGGGGCTCCCGCGCTCACCCGATCGCCTCCAGTGCCTGTTCCTTCAGGGCCACGAACTTGGGGCTGGTCACGATCTCCCGCCGGGGGGCATCGGTGGGGAAGTCGGCGGTCAGCTCCCGGACCACCCGCCCCGGGCGGGCGGAGAGCACCACGACGACCTTGCTCAGCAGCAGGGCTTCCTCGACGTCGTGGGTGACGAGCAGGACGGTCCGCGGTTCCTCGCCGAGCGCCCGCAGCAGCCACTCCTGCATCTGCGCCCGGGTGATCGAGTCGAGCGCCCCGAACGGCTCGTCGAGCAGCAGCACGTCCTTGTCGGCGACGAGCGTCCGCAGGAAGCTCACCCGCTGCCGCATGCCACCGGACAGCTGCGCCGGGCGGACGTCCTCGAACATGGCCAGGCCGAACCGGGCGAACAGCGGCCGGGTCCGGTTCCTGGCCTCGGACCGGGAGATGCCCCGGTTCTCCAGCGCGATGGTCGCGTTGTCGAGCGCGGTCCGCCACGGCAGCAGCAGGTCGCGCTGCGGCATGAGCGCGCAGCGCGCCAGCCGGTCACCGGCGGCCGTGGCGCCCTCGACAGTCACCTCGCCGGTATCGGGTTCCATGAGCCCGGCGACGATATGCAGCAGCGTGGACTTGCCGCCGCCGCTCGGGCCGACGATCCCGATCCGGGAGTGCCGCTGGATCTCGAAGTCGATCCCGCGCAGGGCGACGATCTCGCCGAACCTCTTGCCGATACCCCGGAGCTGGATGCCGACGCCGTCGTCAGCGGACGCGCCATGGGGCCCGTTTCCATTGCTGGACAGCTCGGCTGGCACCCTACTGATCCCTCCGGATGCTGAGATCTGATATCTTATGCATCAGATTCCGTGGATGGTAGCAATGGTGATCTGGCCTGGTCAAGGCCGTCATCCGCGCCGCCGGACAGGTCGGGCCACTGATCGAGCGTGTAGGCCATCTCCCAGAACGCTCCCTCCAGCCGGGAACTGGTGGTGAAGATCTCCGCCAGCCTCTGCCTCAGCCCAGGGCTGGCATGCTGGGCCATCTCGTCGAAGCTCGCCCTCATCTGGCCGACCAGTTCGAGCACCTCGTCACTGAGGTAGAACCCGACCCACTCCGTGTATACCGGGTGATCGGCGATATCGCCCGCCAGCCGCCCGGCAATTTCGACATAGCTCCAGGCGCACGGCAGGATCGCGGCGATGATCTCCAGCGGGCCACCCTGCCCCGCCACCCCCAGCAGGAAGCTGGTGTAGGCGACGTTGGCAGGGGCCTTGCCGAGCGCCCCGCCCCGGTCCGCGGCCCCTAGCCGGCACACCTGCTCCAGGACCTGGTACTGGTTCGGCAGCTCCAGGTTGATGGTCCCGTCGAGCTGGTTGGCGAAGAAGCCGAGCTCGGCCTCGGTGGTGGACTTCGCCGCGCCCATGGCGATGCAGCGCGCGAAATCGGGCAGGTACAGGACGTCCTGCTCGATGAAGAACCGGAACTTCTCCAGCGGCAGCACACCACGGGCAAGCTCACGCAGGAAGGGATGTGCATGCAGGCCGGCCCACACCCGGTCGCTACGGTCGCGGAGGCTCGCGGACAGCGACGGCGCTCCCACGGCGGCCAGGTGTGCCCGCTGGCTGGCAGCGTCCTTGATCATGGCGGGCACCTTCCTGGACATCTCTGCTCAGTCGGCACGACAGACTAAATGTACGATATTTCGTATACTTTTCGCCGGTCAACGCCGCTGCCATGCGGCCTGTGCCGCTGGTGCCGCCCCCTCCTCCGGGTGACTCAGCCGGGCGGCAGGACGTCCAGCAGCCCGCACCGCGGCGGCGCCAGCCGCTGCGGATCCGTGGTGTCGATGACGAGAAAACCCATCGAGGCTGGCATCGCGACCCCCCTCGGCGCCCTGATCAGCTCATGTGCAGGATCATAAAATAGCGGTGCAGGCTGTTACAAAAGTGATCATCGGGCCACGTACCCGGCACGGGCACCGTTCATGCCCTCCCGTGCTCACACGTTACGGGCCGACCCGTCGCGGCCCGGCCACCAGCGCCCAGGCGGCACCGCCGTGATCCGGCGGCGGTGCCCGGTCGCCGGGTCAGCGGCGCTCGGCGACGAACGTCCCCCAGCGTGGCCTGGTCTCGATGAGTCCTTCGGAAATGAGCAGCTGAACCGCGCGGCGGGCGGTGGTCCTGCTCACTTTGTAGGTGTCCGACAGGTCATCCAGGCTGGGGACCTGTTCACCCGGCAGCCACTCGCCGCTGACGATCTTCTCGCGCAGGTCTGCTGAAACTCGCAGATACGGCGGAAGCGGTTGTCGTGGCACAAGATCACGGTACTCAGCGGCCCTCTGACCTGCTTTTGTGCTGTGCTGTGCTGTGTTATGTTATTGCTTCAAGTAGATGGGTCTCGCCTGCGCAACCACGGCTGACAGGAGAACAACGGCAGTGATCCCGACAGCAGACGACAACAGCAGCCTGGCTAGCACCACGCCGGGAACC
>Ga0307373_10002559_pt1 | contig 32612 bp, 30 predicted proteins | sample OX2MG_FD_202534 | JGI IMG/M metagenome (GOLD analysis project Ga0307373, IMG submission 202534) | Soil microbial communities from Risofladan, Vaasa, Finland - OX-2 | ecosystem: Environmental > Terrestrial > Soil > Coastal area > Acid sulfate soil | place: Finland: Risofladan, Vaasa | collected...
CACTACGCGAGCTTCTACGGCCTGGCCAAGGTGGGCATCAACGGCCTGACCCAGCAGCTCGCGCACGAGCTTGGCTACCTGAACATCAGGGTCAACGCGATCGCACCGGGACCCACCGACACCGAAGGCACGCGCATGTTCGTCGGCGAGGGGGTCGGCGACCTGGTGAAATCCGCCGCGCTGCAGCGGCTCGGCCAGCCCGCTGACATGGTGGGCGCCTGCCTGTTCCTGCTGTCGGACGAGGCGAGCTGGATCACGGCGCAGGTCATCAACATCGACGGCGGCCAGATCTTCCGGCCATGAGCCCGCGCGGGACATGGCCCTGTTTGGCCTCGCAATTGCGGGTAACGGCAGTAGAGCGGCTCTGGTTACGCATCGCTGTCATCCCACCAACTGGCCACGTGCACAGATGTCGCCCCGTCGTTCGCCAACCCGCTGGCAGGAGGGAGTTCCCGTGCCGAATGTCATGCGAAAGTGGTGGACTCTGGTCGTCGTCTGCACCGGCATCTTCATGCTGCTGCTGGACATCACGATCGTGAACATCGCGCTGCCGGACCTGGTCAAGAGCCTGCACGCTTCCTTCAGCGACCTCGAGTGGGTCATCGACGCCTACGCGATCTCGCTGGCGGCGCTGCTGCTCATCGCGGGCTCGCTCGGTGACCTGGTAGGCGCGCGGAGGGTCTTCCTCGGCGGGCTTGCGATCTTCTGCGCCAGCTCGCTGCTGTGCGGCCTGGCGCAGTCGTCGGCGTTCCTGATCACGTTCCGCGCTGTCCAGGGCATCGGCGGAGCCGCCATGTTCGCGACGTCGCTGGCCCTGCTGGCGCACAAGTACCGAGGCCGGGACCGCGGTATCGCGCTGAGCGCATGGGGCGCCACCGCTGGCGGCGCTGTCGCGATCGGGCCGCTCGTCGGCGGCGCACTCACCTCCGGCATCAGCTGGCGGTGGATCTTCCTGATCAACGTGCCGATCGGCATCGCCGCCTTCGCCGCCACTATCGCCAGGGTGGACGAGGCGCCGCGCAGGCCAGGCGTCCGGCCGGACTGGCTCGGCTTCGTGACCCTCGCCGGTGCCATGTTCGCCGGCATCTACGGACTGATCAGGGGCAACCAGGATGGCTGGACCAGTCCGGGGATCCTGGTTGCCTTCGCCTCCTGCGTGGTCCTGCTGGCTGCGTTCCTCCTGGTCGAGCACCAGCGCCGGAACCGGCAGCCGATGCTGGAACTGGCGTTGTTCCGCAACCCGGCGCTGGCTGGGGCCTGCGTCGGCGCGCTCATGATCTCGGCGAGCATCTTCTCGGTCCTGCTCTACCTCACGCTGTACCTGCAGGACGTCCTGAGGTACTCGGCGTTCCAGACCGGCCTGCGGTTCCTGCCGCTGACCATCCCGATTATCCTCGCGGCACCGGTCGCCGGACGATTGTCCGGGCGGGTGCCGCCGCGCCCGCTGATCGGCGGCGGGCTCGGGCTGATCGCGGTCGGCCTGGCGCTGATGACCATGATCTCGCCAACCTCTGGCTGGACCGTCCTGCTCGCCGGGATGATCGTCTCCGGGGTCGGCTCCGGCGTCACGAACCCCGTGCTGGCCTCGGCCGCCGTCGGCACGGTCAGCAGCGAGAAGGCAGGGGTCGGCTCCGGCATCAACAACACCTTCCGCCAGGTGGGCATCGCGGTCGGGATCGCGGGCCTGGGCGCGATCTTCGCTAGCACAGTGCGCTCCACATTCGTCAGCAACCTGGCCGCCAGGGCACCGCAGCTTGCCAGGCACGGCAGCCGGCTGGCCGGCTCGATTACCTCAGGCGGCGGGTTCAGCAGCGTCCACCCGAGGGGGCCTGGCGCTCAGGTGATCGCTTCCGCTGTCCGCTACTCCTTCGCAACCGGCCTGGACCGCATCTTGTGGGTGGCGGCCATCACCGCCGCGGTCGGCGCGGTAGTCAGCGCCGTCCTGCTGCGGACCAGGGATATCTCCAGCGCGCCGGAAACCTCGGCGGAACACGAGGAGATCATGCGCCGCGCTGCCTGAGCCCGGCACATCACGTGAGGGCATGACCGCGCGGTCCCACGACGGCAGGTGCCTCTACTGTGCTCGCGCTGACAAACGAGCTGCCGTCGGGCCCGGTGACAACCGCCTCGTGCAGCGCACTTCCGCGGACGTACTGGCGCCATGGCAGGAACCACTCCGTCCAGCCGTTGTCCCACGTGCCAGGGCGCGGGCTACCCGTCACGATGACGGGATCGCCGGGCAGCTCGAGCTTGTAGTAGGTCTCGGCGTGCGCTGGCGAGGTGTTGACGCACCCATGGCTCACGTTGATCGAGCCCTGCGCCCACACCGACCAGTAGGCATCGTGGATGTATTCGCCGCTCCAGGTGAACCGGACCGCCCACGGCACCCACAGCGCGTAGCCGGGGCCTGTCATGAACGTCGGGTTGGCCTTCTCGATGGTCAGGTAGTGTCCGTTCGACGTGTCGTCGCCAGGCCTGCCCGTGCTGATCGGCCAGTGGCCGTACAGCCGGCCCTTGTAGTAGATGTCCATATAGTGCGTGACCGTGCTGACCCTGGCGATCAGCGACGGTCCGATCGTGAAGGCGACATGCAGGTCATGAGTTCCGTAGACGCCGTTCGCTCCCTCGACGCCGCTGAACCGCCCGGTGAAGCTCACGCGGGTACCCGGGGACCAGTAGTTCCTCGGGCGGAATTCGACAGTCTGGTGTCCGTCCCAGTACCAGGCCCCGACGACCGGCTTGGACGTGGCGACGCTGAGGGCACGCTCGACAGCGGCGCGGTCGGTGATGCGCCGGCTGAAGGTGAGGACGATTGGCATGCCTACGCCATACACCCCGTGATTGGCTTCGAGAACCGTGGCGTGGAAAATCTTGTGCGGTGTCAGCGTCCGGAACGAGCTGGTCGCCATCGTTTTCTTGCCCCCGGCGCCTGCCACCGTCGCCAGGACCGTGTAGGCCCGCGATGGAGCCAGCGGCGAGGTGCTGTGCCAGATCGTGCCGTTGCCGGTCAGCTGGCCAGCAACGGGGTCGCCGGCCACCCTGACCTGCACGCCCTGGATATGACCGTTTCGGGCGGCCACCATGATTCCCGTGCCGGGGCTGACGTTGCGCGCGCCATCGGCGGGCGTAATCGTCAGCCGGGCCAGCGGGACTGCTGTCACCGGCTCCGCCCCGGTTGCGCTGGCTGAGCAGCCTGCCGCCGCCAGTGCCAGTGCCAGTGCAGCCCCCATGACTGCCGCCGAGCCGCCGCGCCATGCTGCAACCACATCATGTCGATACACAACGGAACCCCGTACTCCGTTAGAGCCTCACCCCGATGAGGCGTTTAAATGTCGGCCGGGAAGGTACCCGGACGCCGGGTAGTAGAAGCGCTCCGGCAAGAGAACATGCCTGCTCATGGTCGAATCTGTAACTTCAGTTCGCCTTCGGCTGCTGGCCGGCCTCAACGGCCGAACCGGCCTCTGAGACTTGCTGTAGCAAGTAAGTTACTCATCGTGGTCGCCTCGTCGAGCAGCGCCAGCGTGTCGGTGACCGTCGCGCCGCTGCAGGCGGTCTGGCCGGTGTCGGCGATGGTGACCGTGTACTCGACCGTCTGACCGGGCAGCGTGGTGCTAGTGTCCGCGGACTTCGTGATGGTCAGCGCTGGAACCTGCACGGTGACGCTGACCGAGCAGCGCGGGTCGGTACCGCCTGAGGGGCAGTTGCTGCCGCCGGGTACTGCGCCGCCGGATTCGAGAACCCGTTGATGTTCGGCGGAGTTCAGGAGACGTTATTCCCGACCCCAGCCGTGCCGACACTGATGATCTGGACCGGCGGCGGCCTCATCGTGGCCCTGTTCTCGCTGCTGGCTTTCATCGTCCGGCGTGGGCGGCACTCCCGCCGCGCGCATGCCAGGCCAGTGCCGATGTTCCGGACCTGAATGGACTAAGCCACGACTGCGCGCAAGCCGAGAGGCATCCGTGGTGATCAATGGCTGGCAGACTTGGCTGCGCCATTCCTCCCTTCTGAACCTGGAGATTATGCTGGGAGCGCCTCTGCCGGCGGGCCAGGTGCTCTGATGCGGGCATGCTATGCGGTTACGGTCTGGCTCGCTGCCTGATGGAACCTGAGGTGGCAGCCGACGACACAGGAACGGGGCTTGCCACGATCGGTGACCGCCAGCCTGCGATGCGATTCCCGCCGCGGTATCGAGGCGCCTTCAAGCGTGATTTCGCCATCGGCCACGATCCCGGTGCCGGGCAGGGCGCGCTCAGACAGCCCGCGCTCAGTCAGCCCGCGCGGGACATGCTCGAGCTCAAGCTCGGCCCTCAAGCCGCCGCCAGGCTTATCGCCTGCGTCGAGCGGATGGCCGCGGCCGCCGCGAGCCTCGACTGCGAACGTGAAAACGGGCGCTGAAGATCAGGGCTGTGAGCGGCGGGCGACCCCGCAGTAGAACGCCCGCGACCCGTCGCTGTCGGCCGAGTCCGGATCCTCCGAGCCCCACAGCCCTACGTTGGTGATGATCGGCCCGGCGCCCTGGTAGGGCGGCACGAGCTCAAGCCCGGTGAAGAACCGCTCGATCTCGGCCTTGGTCCGCGGGTGAGCGTTCTCTGTGGCGCGCTGGTAGACCTGCACGCCGGTCTCCACCAGTCTGGGCGGCAGCTTGTCGCGGGTTATGTGCGACAGCGCGAGATAGCTTCCAGGGCAGAGCGCGGCGACGTAACTGGCGACCAGGCCCCACGGGTCGGACTCATCAGCCACGAACTGCAGGACCGCCGTCATCAGCAGCCCGACCGGCTCGCCGAAGTCGATCAGGGCACGTAGCTGCGGATGATTCAGCACGACGTCCGGCTTGCGGAGGTCGGCCTGGATCACCGCGGTCGCCCCGTCATCGGTCAGCAGTTCCTTGGCCAGAACGAGAACCATCGGGTCGCTGTCGACATAGACGACCCTGGCGTCCGGAGCGACCGCGCGCACCACCTCATGCGTATTGCTCTGCGTCGGCAGCCCGGACCCGATGTCGATGAACTGCCCTATTCCGTGCTCCGTCGCCATCCATCTGGCCGCCCGGCCGTGGAATCCGCGATTCGCCCATGCCGCGTCCTCCAGGTCGGGCATCTGAGCCCTGAACTGCTCGGTGGCGTCCCGGTCTACCTGGAAGTTGTGCGTGCCGCCGAGCATGTAGTCATACATGCGTGCCGGACTTGGCCTGCTGGGGTCGATGCCAGCGGGAACTTGCTCGGTCTCGGACACTTCGCCTCCGTCGGACGTCTGCCGCCATAGTCTGACACAGGCGGTCGCGTGCTGAAATTTCCGCCCGGCGTGACCGATATCACCTCCATGCAGTCTCCACACGGAGTGCACTGTCACGCCATGATCTGATCCTTACATCTTGTGAGCACGTTTGCCGAGGTCTGATCGGAGCTGCTCCGGGGGGAGCGGAACAGGCGGCCAGCCGCTGTCAGCGGCTCCGCGTTCCGGCCGGTGACCGCACCTGACCGCATATGGTCCGGATATCGCGGGGGCATATCCTGGCACGCCACGCGGTCGGGTGCGGTTCCCGTGCCCAGGCAGCCAGTTCCCGGCCGCCTTACCTGGAATCCGCCTGAGCCTGGTGACTCTGCGCCGGACGCCTGGCCAGCCGATCCGGTGTCACGGCGCCAGCGGCAACAGGGCCAGCGGCAACAGGGCCAGCGGCAACGGGCAGCCTGACGGTCACCGCGGTGCCCGCGTCCGGCCCGCTCATGACCTCCATGCTGCCGTGATGACCGCGCACCAGCTCGGCGACGATCGTCAGGCCGATACCGCTGCCGGCGATCCCCGCCGATCGCTGCCCTCGGAAGAACCGCTGCGATACAAGCGGCAGCTCGTGGGGCGGGATGCCGATGCCCGTATCGCTGATTCTCAGCGTCGCCAGTGCCCCGCCCGAATCCTCGTCCGGCCCGGTCTCCAGCAGCACGCTGCCTCCGGCCGGGGTGAACTTCATCGCGTTAGTCAGCAGATTCGTCGCGATCTCATGCATTCTCAGCGGGTCACCGAGCACCAGCACCTCGGATAGGTGCCGCCGCAGCGTGACGCCGGCGGCGGCGAACGAGTCAGCCAGGCTGTCGGCCGCGACCCCGGCCGTGGCGGCCAGGTCGCACGGGACGAGCGTCAGCTGGAGGGCCGCGGCCTCGGCCGAAGCCAGCCGCTGCAGGTCATCGACCATGCGGGCTAGCCGCAGCACCTCATCGCGCAGTGACACGACGTGCTCGGCGGTCGGCTTGGCCAGCCCGTCGAGCATCGCCTCGTGGCCCGCCTGGAGGATCGCGATCGGAGTACGCAGTTCGTGCGCGACATCGGCAACCAGGTTGCGCCGCACCCGGTCCTGCTCCTCCCTCGCGGCAGCCATCTGGTCAAATGCCTCAGCCAGTTCCTGGATCTCGCCGAACCCGCGCACGTCGCTGGCGCACGCTCCCACCTCACCCCGGCCCCTGGCCCGGGCCGCATCGATGAGCCTGTCGACGGGAGCGGTAATCCGGCGGGATACGACGAGCGCGACGATCAGTGCGAACAGCGCCGCCACGCCGGCCGCGAGGATCCTGGCGGTCCACCGCTGATCCTGGAACTGCTCGACGGCCGCGCCAAGGCCCGCGTCATCGAACCTGACCGTCACCCAGCCGACTCGCCGCCCGCGCACGATCACGGGATCGGTGAGCTGTGCGCCTCGGCCATGACTCGAGAAGTCCAGCGAGGAGTGGACCACCCGACCGGCCTTGTTCGTCACCTGCGCTGCCGCGCCAGCCTGAGCGACCAGGTCCGTCAGCGGTGCCAGTTGCGCGCGCTGCCAGCCGACGTGGCCATAAGCCTTCCCGGCCGCCATCGCGCACGCCCTCGTCAGGTCGGAGTGCTGCCCGCTGATGAGCTGATCGAGATCCCTGGAGGTGGTCACGGCGCCGATGAGGGCCGACGACGCGACGGCGGCGAGGGCAACTCCGACGAACGCGAGCGCGAGCCGCAGTCCAAGCTGGCCGATCCAGGGGCCTCGCGCCCTAGCCATCCCTGGCGAGGCCGAGCCGGTAGCCTCCGCCGAGCACAGTCTGCACGATCACCGGGTTGGCAGGGTCTTCCTCGATCTTGCGGCGCAGGTTCTTGACGTGGGAATCGATAGTCCGCTCATACCCCTCGAAGTCATAGCCGCGGACGCGATTGATCAGCTCGAACCGCGAGTAGACGCGGCCTGGGACGGTGGCCAGAGCCACCAGTATGCCCCATTCTGTGGGCGTAAGCTCGGCCTCGACACCGCGAACCTCGGCCACTCGCCGCGGCTCGTCGATCACCAGGACGCCGTCGCCGAACTGGCTCACCCCATGGTCAATCGTCGGCGGCGCGTTGCGTCTCAGGATCGCCTGCACCCGCAGCACCAGCTCGCGAGGGCTGAACGGCTTGGTCACGTAGTCGTCGGCACCGAGTTCGAGCCCGGCGATCCTGTCTTCCTCGCTGGTCTTCGCCGTCAGCATCAGGATCGGCGTGGGCCTCACCGCCCTGACCTCTCGGGCCACCGTCTCGCCCGGCACATCAGGCAGGCCGAGGTCCAGCACGATCAGGTCGGGCGCGGCCGTTCCCGCTACGCTGATCGCCTCCGCGCCTGACTCGGTCGACAGGACCGAGAATCCGGCGCGCTCCAGGTACGAGCGGACTAGCTCTCTGAGCTTGCGCTCGTCTTCCACCAGCAGCACCGTTGCCGTCATAGCGCCCCGACCACCGAGCGGCGTCCCGAATCCTCCGACAGCCTCATCGCCAGCCACCCCCGTCGTCAGCCAGTTGCCTCTGCCGTCTCAATAATCCCATGTCAGCGCAGCCGCCAGGAGTTCAGGAGGCAGACACGCGAAACTCGGTTCCATATGTTCTCCATCACGGGTGCACGGCCCCGTCACGACCGGTGCGTTACATCTGGTGAACGCGCGCTCAGAACGACCTGAGAGCGAGTTTCGGGGGAGGGATGAGCGGGCGGCGTTCCGCGCCGCGATCGCCATCCCGCGCGATCGCGCCCGGTCGCGCTGGACCGGTCCGGATGTCTTGGGGGAGTATCCGGAGAATCCGGGATGTCATGGGGGGACATCCCGGGGAGTCCGGCGCGACCGGCACGGCCGCAGGTACGGCGCCCGGGCGGGTGCCGGTCCCGCCACCGGATAGTCACGAGCTTCGATCGGCGTCCGACTGAAGCAGCGCGAGCCGCCGCGATTCGGCCGCGGCCAGCGGGAGCGTGATCGTCACCTGGGTACCCCGGCCGGGCGCGCTAGCTATGTCAAGCTGACCGCGGTGTGCCTGCACGAGCTCGGCGACGATAGTCAGGCCGATGCCCGTTCCAGCCGCCATCTGCGGTGAGTGCAGGCCACGGAAGAACCGCTCGGTCACGTGCGGCAGTTCATCGCGCGGGATTCCGGTGCCGGTGTCGCGGACACCTATCCTGGCCATCCCGGTCTCGTCCGGCCCGGTGTCGAGCACCACGCTGCCGCCCGGCGGAGTGAACTTCAGCGCGTTGGTCAGCAGGTTCGAGACCACCTCACGCATCCGGCCCGGGTCGCACATGACCTGAACCTCCGCCAGCCGCTCGGTCAAGCCGACACCGGCGGCGCTGAAGGACTCGCGCAGCGGGCTGGCCGCCTCAGCCGTCACGGCCGACAGGTCGCACGGAACGAGCGTCAGCTGAAGGGCTGCCGACTCCGCAGCGGCCAGACGCTGCAGGTCTTCGACCATCCGGGCCAGCCGCAGCACCTCCTCGCGCAGCGACTCCAGGTTCTGCCGGGTCGGATCGGTCACCCCGTCGAGCATGGCCTCATGGCTGGCCTGCAAGACGGCGACCGGCGTGCGTAGCTCATGCGCGACGTCAGCAACGAGATTGCGCCGCAGCCTGTCCCGCTTGTCCAGGGCGTCCATCGACCAGTTGAAGGCCTCCTGGAGCTCTCGCTGCACACCGACTCCGCGCACCCGGCTGACCCGCGCATGGCGGTCACCGGCGCCCCTGGCACGTATCGCATCGAGCATCGCCTCAAGCGGCGACGTGATCAGCCGCGCGACCGCAACCGAGACGAGGAGCGCGAGCAGCGCGGCCATGCTGGCAGCGATAATGAGCGCCCTCCGCCGTGTTGCCTCGAACCGCGCCACGGCCACGCCGAGGTCGTGCTCATTGAACTTGACGATGACCTGCCCGACCTGCCGATCGCGCACGATCACTGGCTCGCGCAAGACGGGACCGTGATGAAGAGTCGCGAATCCCGGCGACGAGTTGACGATGCCGCCCGTCATGTCCCGCACCTGTGCGCTCGCGTCAGCAGTGCGGGCAAGCTCAAGGACCGGTTCGACGTTCGAGGACCGCCAGCCAGCCTGGCCGTATGTTGCCGCCGCTCCCATGGCTATCGAGCGGGTCAGGGTTGTCTCCTGCCGGCCGATGAGCCGGGTGATGTCTGGGCCGATAGTCGCCTCGCTGAAGCCGAACAGCACGGCAATCGACAGCAGCGCGACGAGAACGAAGGCGAGCGCTAGCCGGCGCCCCAGTTCACCGGTCCCGAGGATGCGCCGGTTACTCATGATTGCCAGCCGGGGCCTGCGCCCGTCTGGCGGCTCGCCTGGCCTCACAGGCTCTGCGCGGCCGACCTGAGCAGCGCCAGCCGCCGCGTCTCGGCCGCATCGACGGCCGGGAGCGTGAGCGTGACCTGGGTGCCCCTGCCGGGCTCGCTAGCTATGTCAAGTTCGCCGCCGTGCGCATGCACGAGCTCGGCAACGATGGTCAGGCCAATACCGCTGCCCCCGGCCATCTCGGGCGCATGCAGGCCCCTGAAGAAGCGCTCGGTCACATGCGGTAGCTCATGGGCCAGAATCCCGATGCCCGTATCGGTGATCCGCAATGTAGCCAGCCCGTCCTCACGTGCGCCGGTCTCGAGCCTGACGCGACCGCGCCGATGCGTGAACTTCAGCGCGTTGGTGAGCAAGTTCGATATCACTTCCCGCATCCGATCGGCGTCGCACGCGATATGGACTTCGGTCAGGCGCTGCACAAAGCCGACCTCAGCGGCACCGTAGGCGCCGCGAAGCCTGTCCGCCGCCTCTGCCGCGATGGCAGCGAGGTCGTGCGGGGCAAGCGTCAGCTGCAGGGCTGCCGACTCCGCAGCGGCCAGACGCTGCAGGTCTTCGACGATGCGGGCCAGCCGCAGCACCTCCTCGCGCAGCGACTCCAGGTTCTGCCGGGTCGGATCGGTCACCCCGTCGAGCATGGCCTCATGGCTGGCCTGCAAGACGGCTACCGGCGTGCGTAGCTCATGCGCGACGTCAGCAACGAGATTGCGCCGCAGCCTTTCCTGCTGATCCAGGCTATCCGTCGACTGGTTGAACGACTCAAGCAGCTCACGAACCACGCCGCTGCCGCGTACCCTCCTGATCCTGACCGAGCGCATGCCAGAACCCCGGGCTCGAACGGCCTCGAGCAACAGCTCGAGCGGTCCCGTGATCGCCCTGGCCACCGCGAGTGAGACCACCAGCGCCAGCAGCGCGGCGATTCCCGCCGCGATGAGCCGGGCCCTCCACCGCTTCGCCTCGAACGCGCCAGCGGCACCGCCAAGGCCGTTGCCGCCGAACCGGACGGTCACTGTGCCGACCCGGTGTCCGCCCGCGCGGACCGGCTCGATCAGCTGGTGCGCCGGAGGCATCCCGGCGAAGCCGGTCGATGACCGCACCACCTTCCCGCGCATGTCCCGGACCTGGACGCTCGCGTGATCCATCGCCACGAGGTCAAAGACGGGCATAAGGCCATCGCGGGCCCAGCCGACGGGGTCATGGGCGGCCCCTGTCGCCACCGCGACCGCACCGGCCAGATTCCGCTCCTGACGGGTGACGAGCTTGTTGATCTCCTGATTTGTCGTCGCCGCGCTGATGAGGGCGAGGACCCCGATGGCCGCGAGGGCGACAGCAACGAACGCCAGCGCGAGCCGACGTCCAAGCTGGCCGATCCCGAGATTCCGGCGATTACGCATTCTGCTCAGTAGGCCAAGTCAGCCTGGCCGTCACCTCCCATGACCGTCCGTGGACCGAGCGTCGCCTCCGGGACGCCGGACTGCCGTGGCAGCATGGCTGGCCGACCCGGCACCTCCCGGCCGCCGCGAGACATGAGAGCAGCTGCCAGTGCAGTCGGGACGGGCTGCCGGTGGAGTCTTCATGGAGGGAGTCAGCGAACCGCCCGGCAGGTTCACCACGACCTCGCGCATCCTGCGCGAGTGCCGACGGTGGCGGCGGCAATGGCCGCCACCGTGCCGATCGACGCGACGGAGATGCCGATGATCGCCAGCGCCAGCCGCAGCCCGGTCCGGCCGATCCACGGCCCCTCCCATTCAGCCATCGCGGGTGCGGCCAGACCAGCGCTCGCGCAGTGAAAGCACCGTCGTTGTCATGGTCCCGACGTCCCCCACCGTCAGGAGTGCGCCGGGCACACCCAGCAGCCCGGCACCGGCGATGATGCCACGGCGGGTCAGGCGGTTCCAGCTACCACGCGGGCGTCACGGCCGGTGATCGAGCAGCACGTCCGCGTCGAAGCAGGTCCGGTCCCCCGTATGGCAGGCACCGCCCGCCTGGTCGACCCTGACAAGGACGGTGTCACCGTCGCAGTCGAGCGCGACGGACTTCACCAGCTGGACGTGGCCCGAGGTGTCGCCCTTGACCCAGTACTCCTGCCTGCTGCGCGACCAGTACGTGCAGCGGCCGGTGGTGAGGGTGCGGTGCAGCGCCTCGTCGTCCATCCAGCCGAGCATCAGCACCTCGCCCGTGTCGTACTGCTGGGCGATGGCGGGGACAAGCCCCCCGGCATCCCGCTTCAGCCTGGCCGCGATCCGGGGGTCAAGGCCTGCGCCCGGCTGCGTGTTCATCGCTCTCCTGCCCTCGTCAGGCCCGTTCCGGTCAGGCGGACCGGATACCCCGCCGCGCGCAACGACTCTTTCACCTCGCCGATCCGCAGCTCGCCGAAATGGAACAGGCTCGCCGCCAGCACCGCGTCGGCGCCCGCCCGCACGGCAGGAGCGAAGTCGCCGGCCTTCCCGGCCCCGCCGCTGGCGATCACCGGCACGTCGACGACGGCCCGCACGGCCGTGATCAGCGGCAGGTCGAAGCCCGCTTGGGTGCCGTCGGCGTCCATCGAGTTGAGCAGGATCTCCCCGGCGCCGAGCTCGGCAGCCCTGGCGGCCCACTCCACCGCGTCAAGCCCGGTCCCGCGCCGTCCGCCGTGGGTGGTCACCTCGAACGCGCCGTCGCGACCTGCCGCCCGCCTGGCGTCCACCGAGACGACCACGCACTGCGAGCCGAACCTGGCGGCCACCTCGGTCAGCAGGTCTGGCCGGGCGATCGCCGCGGTGTTCAGCGACACCTTGTCGGCACCAGCGCGCAGCAGCTGGTCCACGTCCGCGACGCTGCGGACTCCGCCGCCCACGGTCAGCGGGATGAAGACCTGGTCCGCGGTTCGCGCGACCACCTCGCGCATCGTCTGGCGCTCGTCGCTGGACGCCGTGATATCGAGGAACACCAGCTCGTCCGCGCCGTCAGCATCGTAGACGGCGGCCAGCTCGACCGGGTCTCCCGCATCGCGCAGGCCCAGGAAGTTGACGCCCTTCACCACCCGGCCGCCATCGACGTCCAGGCACGGGATCACCCTGACCGCCACGGTCAGGCCGGCCTCCGCGGTCATGCCCGGACCGCCTGGAGTGCCTCCTCGAGGGTGAACTTGCCCGCGTACAGCGCCTTGCCGATGATCGCGGAGTCGACGCCAAGCGGCAGCAGGGCGGCGATGGCCAGCAGGTCATCCAGGACCGAGACGCCGCCGCTGGCAATCACCGGGCTCCGCGTCAGCCCGCAGACCTGGCGCAGCAGGTCCAGGTTGGGCCCGGCCAGCGTGCCGTCTTTCGTCACGTCGGTCACGACGTAGCGCTGGCAGCCGTCGGACTCGAGCCGGCTGAGCACGTCGAGCAGCTCACCGCCCAGTGTCGTCCAGCCCCGGGCGGCCAGCCTCGTGCCGCGGACATCCAGGCCCGCTGCTATTCGTTCTCCATACTTGGCGATCACGCCGCCGACCCAGTCGGGCTGCTCCAGAGCGGCAGTCCCGAGAATCACTCGCTCGCACCCGGTGGCGAGCGCCGCCGCCAGCGACGCGTCGTCGCGGATGCCGCCGGACAGCTCGACCGCCACGTCGAGCCGCCTGACGACCTCGGCCAGGAGGTCGGCGTTGGACCCGCGGCCGAACGCGGCGTCCAGGTCGACCAGGTGAATCCATTCCGCGCCTGCCCGCTGCCAGGCCAGCGCGGCGTCGAGCGGGTCGCCGTACGAGGTCTCCGTGCCGGCCGCACCCTGGACCAGCCTGACCGCCTGGCCGCCGGCCACGTCGACCGCGGGAATCAGGGTCAGGGCCATCGTCATCTCAGCACCTCGTCACCTGATCAGCTCCAGCCAGTTCGCGAGCAGCGCCGCGCCGGCGTCGCCGGACTTCTCCGGGTGGAACTGGGTCGCGCACAGCGGACCGTCCTCGACCGCAGCGACGAAAGGCTGGCCGTGCACGGCCCAGGTCAGCAGCAGTCCGCCTGGCTCCCCCGGCTCGGCTGCCTCGCCCCCGGCCGCCGCCGGCCAGCAGCGGACCGCGTAGGAATGCACGAAGTAGAACCGCTCCTGCGGCCCGATCCCGGCGAGCAGCCTGCTCGCGGGCGGAGCGCTGACGGTGTTCCAGCCCATGTGCGGCAGCACCGGAGCCTCGAGCCGGTCGACGACGCCTGGCCAGGCGCCGCAGCCGGCGGTCCGCAGGCCATGCTCGAGCCCTTCGGCGAACAGCACCTGCATGCCGACGCAGATGCCGAGCACGGGGCGCGACCCGGCGAGCCGCTTGGCGATGATCTCGTCGCCGCGCACCGCCCGCAGGCCCTGCATGCACGCGGCGAACGCGCCGACGCCCGGCACGACCAGCCCGTCTGCCTTCAGCGCGGCACTGGCATCCGCGGTCACGACCGTGTCGGCCCCGGCTCGCAGCAGCGCCCGCGAGGCCGACCGCAGGTTTCCCGAACCGTAGTCGAGCACGACCACGCCGGGCCGGGCGGCGCTCACAGGACGCCCTTGGTGCTCGGAATCCCGGCCGCGCGCGGATCCGGCGCGGCAGCGGCGCGCAGTGCCCGCGCGAACGCCTTGAACTGGGCTTCCACGATGTGGTGCGGGTTGCGCCCGGACAGCACGGTCAGGTGGATGCAGATCGCGGCGGTCGCGCCGAGCGTCTCGAAGAAGTGCCGCGTCAGGCTGGTGTCGTAGCTGCCGATCAGCGGCGCCATGCCGTCGGGCTCGCTGTGCACGACGTACGGCCGGCCGGCCAGGTCGACCGCTACCCGGACGAGGGTCTCGTCGAGCGGAACGAGCGCGTCGCCGAACCGGCAGATTCCCGCCTTGTCGCCGAGCGCCTGGCGCAGCGCCTCGCCGAGGGCGATCGCCGTATCCTCCACCGTGTGGTGCGCGTCGATCTCGGTGTCGCCCGTCGCGGCGACCCGCAGGTCGATGCAGCCGTGCTTGCCCAGCTGATTGAGCATGTGATCGAAGAACGGGACGCCGGTGGCCACGTCGGCGGCGCCGGTGCCGTCCAGGTCGAGCTCGACCGCGACCTGAGTCTCCTTGGTCGCGCGCTCCACCCGCCCGGTGCGGCCGGTCACGACAGCACCGCCTCGAGCGCGGTGCGGAACGATTCCATCTCCCGGGGCGCACCGATCGTCACCCGCAGCCAGCCGGGCGGACCGACCTCCCTGATCAGCACGCCCCGGTCGACGAGGGCCTGCCAGACGGCCCGCCGGCCGGCGAAGGTTCCGAACATCACGAAGTTCGCGTCGGAATCGGCGACCGACAGGCCGCGCGCCCGCAGCCAGTCAGTCAGCTCGTCGCGCCCGGCCCTGATCGCGGAGACCGCGGTCAGAAGCTCGCCGGCGTGGGCGAGCGCCGCCCGCGCGGCGGCCTGGGTCAGCGCCGACAGGTGATAGGGCAGCCGGACGATCTGGAGCGCGTCCACCACGCCCTGGTCCGCCGCGAGGTAACCGACTCGCGCTCCGGCCAGCGCGAACGCCTTGGACATGGTGCGAACGACAACCAGCCGGGGAAAGCGCGGGAGCAGGGTCAGCGCCGTGGCCTGCCGGTCACGGGCGAACTCGGCGTATGCCTCGTCGACCACGACCATGCCGGGCGCCGCCGTGCACACCTGCTCGATCACCGCCAGCGGGACGGCGGTGCCCGTCGGGTTGTTCGGCGAGGTGAGGAACACCACGTCGGGCCGGACGTCGGCGACCGTCGCGAGCGCGCGGTCAGGATCGATGCCGAAGTCGGTCTCCCTGGACCCGCTGATCCAGCGGGTGCTCGTCGTCTGGGCGATGATCGGGTGCATGGAATAGGACGGCTCGAACCCGAGGGCCGTGCGCCCAGGACCGCCGAACGCCTGGAGCAGCTGCTGGATGATCTCGTTGGACCCGTTGGCCGCCCAGACCTGGCTGGCCGTCAGGCCGTGGCCGAGGTAGGCGGCGAGGTCGCGGCGCAGTGCGACGGCGTCGCGGTCCGGGTACCTGTTCAGCGCCGCAGCCGCCGTCGCCGCCGCCTCCCCTATCTCGCGCACCAGAGCCGCGGAAGGCGGGAACGGGTTCTCGTTCGTGTTCAGCCTGGCCGGCACATCGATCTGCGGCGCTCCGTAAGGAGCGCGGCCGACCAGATCGTGCCGCAGCGGCGGAACGGATCTGGCCCCGGCTACCTCACCGGCCTCACCGGCCTCACCGGCATCCCGGGTCCCACCAGTCTCCCGGGTCCGGCCAGCATCACCAGCCCCGCTGGCCTCGCCCGCCGCCGGCACTCTGACCCTGACCGCCTTGACGTGCGCGGCCAGGTCCTCGGCGCCGCCGAGGGCGTCGATGTGCGGCGCCACGTCGGCCAGCGCGGCGGCGGTGCAGTTCACGACATGGATGCCGCGCAGGAACGTCAGGACCGACAGGCCGCCCGAGTGCCGGGCCGTTCCGCCGGTCGGCAGCACATGGTTCGAACCGGCCAGGTAGTCGCCGAGCGAGACGGGGGCGTAGGGCCCGACGAAGATGGCCCCGGCGTTCCGCACCCGGCTGGCCAGGTCGTCGGCGCCATCGGCCTGGATCTCCAGGTGCTCGGGCGCCCACGCGTCGGCCACCGCGAGCGCGGCATCGACGTCGTCGACGAGCACGCACGCCGACTGGCCGGTCAGCGCCTCCTTGACCCGGCCAGCGTGCCTGGTGGTCGCTAGCTGCCTGGTCAGCTCGGTATCGACACGATCGGCGAGACCGGGATCGGTCGTGATCAGCAGGCACGCCGCGAGCGGGTCGTGCTCGGCCTGGGCAATCAGGTCGGCGGCGGCGAACGCCGGATCGGCGCTGCCGTCTGCCACAATCGCGACCTCGGTCGGGCCGGCTTCGGCGTCGGTGCTGACGACGCCGCGCAGCAGCCGTTTCGCCGCCGCGACGTAGACGTTGCCCGGGCCCGTGATCGTGTCGACGGCCTCGCAGTCCCTGGTGCCGTAGCCCAGCATCGCGATCGCCTGCGCCCCGCCCGCCGCGTGCACCTCGGTGATCCCGAGCAGCTCGCAGGCGGCGAGGACGGACGGGTGCGGCAGGCCGCCGTTGGCCTGCTGCGGCGGTGAGGCCACCGCGATCTGGCTCACGCCTGCCGCCTGCGCGGGGATCACGTTCATCACGACCGAGGACGGATAGGCGACCAGGCCGCCGGGGACGTAGACGCCGGCCCGGGCGACCGGGACGTAGCGCTCGGTGACTGAGCTCCCGTCGGCGACGTAGGTCACGCTTTCCCGGGGGACCTGTGCCTCGTGTACGAGCCTGGCCCGGCGGGCTGCTTCCCGCAGCGCGGCGGCCACGGCAGGATCGAGCCGGGCCAGCGCGCCGGTCAGCGCCTCGCGCGGGACGAGCGTCGTCGGGAGGTCGACGCCGTCGAACCTGGCGGTATGCTCGCGGACCGCCTCGGCGCCGCGGCTCCGCACGTCATCACAGACCGGCTGGACGGCCGCTACTGCCGCCTGGACGTCCAGCTCGGCGCGCGGAAGCATCTCCGCCAGCCGCCTGATGCCGAGCGTGGCGACCGGTTTTCCCCGAAGATCAATCCTGTTGAGCACGTCGCAAGCCTAACGGCAGACCGGTTCCCGTCTGGCGCGCCCGCCGTTCCCCGCCGCCCCGCCTGCCTGCCCGCACCGCGCCTCAGCCAGGCCCGCCGCACATCGATGTGCCATTGGTGTTCACCGGGCAGCACCGACGGCACATCGATGTGCCGAATCTGGAGCGCCGGCCAGCCCGCTCGATGCGGGGGTGCGATCTGCGTTATTCGATAATCTTCGAGATCGGGATCTCGAGTATGTCCCGTGCGCCGGCCGCCCGCAGGGCGGGAATCAGCGTGTTGACGCCGCGCTTGGGCACGACCGCCTCGACGGCGTGCATGTCGCCGCGGGCCAGCGAGGTGATCGTCGGCGACGACATCGCGGGCAGGATCTCCGTCACCGCGGTGAGCTGTGCGACAGCGACGTTGAGCTTGAGCAGGACGTTGCCGCGTGCCCTGATCGCCCCGCGCAGCAGCAGCGCCACGTCCTCCATCGCCGCCCGCTTGTCCGCGTCCTGGTAGGCATCGTGATTGGCGATCAGCTCGGTGTAGCTGCTCAGCAGCGTGTGCAGGATCTTCAGCCCGTTCCTGCGCAGTGACGAGCCGGTCTCGGTGAGGTCGACGATCGCGTCGACGATGTCCGGCACTTTCGCCTCGGTCGCGCCGTAGGAGGGCGTGACCACGGCCTTGATCCCGTTCTCCTCCAGGAACCGCCGGGTCAGCGAGGGCAGCTCGGTCGAGATCCTGACGCCCTCCGGCAGGTCGGAGATCGACTCCCAGCCGGAGTTCACCGGAACCGCCAGGACGACGCGGATCGGATTGCTGGTGGCCTTGGAGTAAGGAAGCTCGCCGAGCGAGGCGACGTCCGCTCCGGTCTCGGCGATCCAGTCCCGGCCGGTGATGCCGAAGTCGAAGAGCCCCTCGGCGACATAGGACGGGATCTCCTGCGGCCGCAGGAACCTGACCCTGTCGATCCTCGGGTCGTCGATCGACGCATGGTAGTCGCGGTCGGACGCGCGCCAGACGGTCAGGTCGGCGGCGTCGAAGAGTTCAAGCGTGGAGCGTTCGAGCGACCCTTTGGGCAGGACGAGAGAGAGCACCCCAGCACCCTACCCGTCAGGCCGCCCCATGTTCCCCGCCGTCCCCGCCCCCCAGCCTGCCAACCCTATGAACCCCTGGTGGTGCTAGAGGCCCACCAGGGGTTCATAGGGTGAAGGACCCGCGCAGCGGGACCGTCCGCCGCGACGCTCAGCCCGGGCGCAGGGCCCACGCTCAGCGGAGGGTGATCACGTTGGCGGTGATCAGGGCGGCGGCGTCCGAGGCCAGGTAGGCGATCACCTCGGCGACCTGCGCCGGACTCGCGATGTGCAGCATGGCCGGGTCGTCCGCGACCAGGGCGCGGACCGCCTCGGTGACCCAGCCGGTATCGGTGACCGGCGGGTGAACCATGTTCGCCGTGATCCCGAACGGGCCCAGCTCGAGCGCGGCCGACATCGTGTAGTTCTCCTGCGCCGCCTTGGCCGCGCCGTAGGAGACTTCCTCGGGGAAGCCGACTTCGCCGCCCGAGGTGAGACCGATGATCCGGCCCCAGTCCGCGCCGCGGGCGACATGACGGCGCGCGAACTCGGCGATCATCAGGGCAGGCGCCATCGCGTCCACGCCGAACTGCTGGCGCCAGGAAGCCTCGGTCACCGGCTGGAGCGAGCGACCGAGCCGGTCGTCCGTCGCCGGGGCAAGGTATCGGCGAGCCAGCCCGTCGCGTTGTTCACCAGGATGTCGACCGGGCCAAAGCGCTCCTCCGCGAGGTCGAACAGCGCGGCCGGGGTCGCCGGGTCGGACAGGTCAGCCTCCGCCGGTACCGCATGGCCGCTGGCCGCCTCGATCTCGGCCACGACCTCCTCGGCACCGCCGGCCCGGTGATCGCGGTACGCCTGCGGGATGCCCGGGTCGACGAAGTCCTGTACCGGCCAGAACGCGCACAGCACCGCGCAGCCCTGAGAGGCCAGCGCGGCCGCCGTGGCCGCCCCGATTCCGTGGTTCGCCCCGGTCACGATCGCGGTATGCCTCGCCATCCCGTCCGACGGCATGGTGTCCCCTGAGCGCTAGGAAGATGAGCGATAGTACTGCAGACTATCGGTAAATCGGCCAGGCACGATTCTGGCTGGAAGGCGCTCTCCCCTGCCGACGGTGAACAATTCCGCGCGGCGATCGCCGCGTTCGTCGAGGATCTTGGCGCCGGGCATGGCTTCCGGCCAGGCCTGCGAGTCACGGGCGTTCGCGGGCGTCGCGGGGTCTACGCGATAACCTGGGCACCCGACGGCCGCGCGACCTTCAGTTATGGCGCGTCCTTGCAGGAAGGCGAGCCGCACATCAACTGGCGGCGCATCGGCACGCACTCCATCTTCTCCCAGCCCTGAAGACCGCCAGCACGCTGGTCACGCCGGTCACGCGACGACGTGGAGCGTGGAGGAGCCGTCGGGCAGGCGGCGGACTTCCAGCCGCTCGGCGACCCGGTCCTTCAGGTCGGCGACGTGGCTGACGATCCCGACCGCCCGGCCGCGGTCCCTGAGCTCGTCGATGACGCCGAGTACCTGGTCGAGAGTGTCGGCGTCGAGCGAGCCGAACCCCTCGTCGATGAAGAGCGTCTCGGTGTCCACTCCCCCGGCCTCGGCCTTGACCACGTCGGCCAGCCCGAGCGCGAGCGCCAGCGAGGTATAGAAGGTCTCGCCGCCCGACAGCGACTTCGGGCTGCGCTCGTCGCCGGTGTGCCGGTCGACCACGGACAGCGTCAGCCCGCCGCGCTGCCGCCGTGACTCGCCCTCGTCACTGCGTCGCAGCTCGTACCGGCCGGACGACATCACGGCCAGCCGCACGTTGGCCGCGGCGACAACCTGCTCGAACCAGTGCCGCAGGACGTAGGTGGTCAGCGCGACCCGTCGGTGCCCGTCCATGCCCTTGGCCAGCCCCGCCAGGTAGATCACCGGCCCGGTGGCGACGAGGAGCTCGGCCGCCCTGTCCTCGGCGGCGCGCAGCTCAGCCAGCCGCCGGCTGAGCCGTTCCGCCCGGACGAGCTGGGTGTCGTGCGCCGTCCGCGCGTCCTGCTCGGCCCGCATGGTGCGGGTCAGCTCGGCGGCGGCTCGCTGCGCGGACGCGCGGATCTCGCCGGCCTGCGCCGGGTCCAGGCCCGCCAGGTCGGGTGCCTGCGCCGCGGCCTGGAGTGCGGTCAGCGCGCGTTCCCACGACGCCACCTCCTCGCCGAGCACCGGCTGCTGCTCCGGCGTGAGCACCGCCGACCTGGCCTGCTCCAGCGAAACGAAGCCGCTGGCCAGCGCCTCCCCGGCCGCCGTGGCCCGGGCCTTCTGTTCGGCTTCCAGCGCCGCGGCCAGCCGTCCGAGAGCCGACGAGAGCAGGCGGCTGGCCTCGGCCGCCTGGCCAAGCGCCGTCCGCCTCGCCGCCACCGACGGGTAATCCCCGGCTGCCTCGGCCAGCATCTCCTGCAGCGTGGCCAGGTTCGCCCCGGCCCGCTCGGACTCCTGACGCGCCTCCGCCTCGGCCGTCGCCGCGGTCCGTAGCTTCTCGCCGAGCTGCTCCTGCTCGCCGCGCAGGCGGGCGAGTTCCGTCTCCAGCCCGGGTGCCTGGGCCGCGGCTCGTTTCGCGGCCGCCAGCCGCCCGGCGACCTCGGCCGCGTCGGCGGCCAGGCCGGCCAGCGTGTTCCCGGCCGCGATGGCCGCGTGCTTCGCCGCCTCCCGGTCAAGCTCGGCGTGTTCCCTCTCGATCCGCTGCCTGGCGGCCTCGGCCGCGTCCCGCTGCTCCCGCGCGGCCGCGACGGCCTCAGCGGTCACCTGGGCGCCGCTCGCCGCGGCCGGCGCCGGGTGCTCGGCCGACCCGCATACCGGGCAGGCTCGCCCGTCGGCGAGCCCCGCTGCCAGTTCGGCCGCCAGGCCGGCCAGCCGCGCGTCCATCGCTCGCTGGTACGCGTCGACCAGCCGCTGGTGCGCGTCGACCGCCGCCCGCACCGCCGCGGCCTTGCTGTCCAGCAGCGGCTCGAGCTCGGCCCGCCGGCTGGCCGCCGCGGTGAGCCGCGCCAGTTCCGCCTGCCGCTTCCGGTCCGCGTCCAGGCCCGACGCCGCGTCTCTGACCTGCGCCAGCCCGGCCTCGGCCGCGGCGATCCGGCCCGGCAGCTCGGCCCTGGCCGCCGCGAGCGACGCGACGCTGGCGGCCGCTTTCGCCGCGGCAGTCTCGAGCGCCCGGAGGGCGGTCTGGTGACCTGGCACTGCCGATTCAGCTTCAACGAGATGGTCCAGGGCAGTTGTCTCCCGCAGGTCCACCTCGGCTCGGGCGGCTGCCTGGAGACCGGTCCGCGAGACGATCTCGCTGTCAGCGTTCTCGGCGAGCAGGCAGGCAAGCTCGGCATCGGCGCCAGCGCCGACGAGCTCGCGGAGTGCCTGGCGCTCCCGGCCGGCGGCGGCCTCGGTGTCGGCGAGGATGGCGAGCAGCGGCCGCACCGGCTCGGCCCGCCGGGCCGCATCCAGCCGCCTGGCCCGCTGGTCATGCTCGGGACGGGCCGCCTCGTGACCGCGAAGCGATGCCAGCGCCGCGGTCAGCCGCGTCATCAGGGCCGCCTGGCCGGCCGCCGCCTGCTCGGCCGCCAGCGCCGTCCGCGTCCGCCCGGCCGCCGCCTTGGCTGCCCTGGCGGCGATCGCCAGCGCAGCGGCCTGGTCGTCGCCGATCTGCTTGAAACTGACCCGGCGGTCGGCGGCGGCCGCCGAGATCAGCTCGCCGCGGGCCTCAGCGTCGAGCCCGGCGGCCTCGGCGGCGGCCGAGACCGCCGCGCCGATCTCGGCGTCCGCGGCCTGCCGCGCCCGGATCGCCGCCGACCTGCGCCGGTCGAGCTCCGTGGTGATGTCGTCGTAGAGCTGCGTGCCGAACAGCTTGGTCAGCACCGCCCGCCTGGCATCGTCGTCGCAGCGCAGGAAGCGCGCGAACTCATTCTGTGGCAGCAGCATGACCTGGGTGAACTGACTCCGGCTGAGCCCGATGATGTCGGCGATCAGGTCCCCGACCTCGGCCTTGTTCGACGACAGGCTGACCCAGCCGCCGCCTTCGCTGCGGTGCAGGTGTACCTGCATCGCCTCGGTGGTGTAGCCCGTGCCGCGGCGCTTGGGCCGCCTGTGCTCCGGCACCCGGGTGATCAGGTAGCGGACACCCCGCACCGAGAACTCCAGCGTCACGGACGGCTCGGCGCCGGGGTCGGCGAAGTGCGAGTGAAGCCGGTCCTCGGCGGCGTCCTCACCGGACAGGCCGCCATAGAGGGCGAACGTGATCGCGTCGAGTACCGTCGTCTTCCCCGCGCCGGTCGGGCCTTCGAGCAGGAACAGGCCGCCGCCGGCGAGCCGGTCGAAATCCACCCGCTGCGGCGCCGCGAACGGCCCGAACGCCTGGAGCTCGAGCCCGTGCAGCCGCATCAGGCCGCCGCGGGCTTACTGCCCGCTGGCTTGCTGGCCGGCTCGGGGAAGGCCAGCTCGGCCTGGGTCAGCCAGTCGTCCGACCGCCCGGCGTTCGCCAGCCACTCGTCGACCGAGCCTGCCTCGTCCAGCCCGGGCCGCTCGGCCAGCCCGGCCTGCTCAGCCGGGCTCGCCGCGCTGGCCGGCTCCGCGCCGGCCAGCTCGAGATCGCCCGGCCGTTCGGTCGGGTCGCGGTGCTGGACCGCCTCGATCACATCCCGCAGCACGGCCTGCTGATCATCGTCGGCCGGGCCGCCGCTGGTGTACTCGACGAACAGCCCGCAGATCTCGACCGGGTCGGCGCTGCGCGCGAGCCGCCGCAGGTCGGTCGCCGAGCCTGGCAGCGCGCCCTCGGGGTCGAAGTCGAGCACCAGCGTGTGCGGCCACTTCTCGCGCAGCCGCTCCATCGGTGAGGCGGGACGGACCGGATCGGTGAGCACGACCTTGACCCACGCGCCGGCCAGCCCGGCGGCAGCCGCGTCCGCGCGGGCCAGCAGGTCGTCCAGCTTCCCGCGCACCTCGCGCAGCGGCCGCGGCACCGGGGTCGCCAGCCTGGCCGTCGTCACCCGGCCCGCATTGTCGATCTCGGCCAGGGTCACCGACTTGGCGTGATGCCGCTCGGAGAACGAGAACGCCAGCGGGGATCCGCAGTACCTGACCGTCGTTCCGGCCGCCCCCGAGCTGACGCCCTGCTGTCCGTGCACGTGGCCGAGGGCCACGTAGCTGAGTCCGGCGAACACCGACGCCGGCGTGTCGCCGATCCCGCCGACGCGGATGTCCCGTTCAGAATCGGACGGCATCGCTCCCGTGACGAACGCGTGCGCCGCGACGACGGTGCGCCCGATGCCGCGTCCGTCCGCGTCGGCTCGGATCAGGCTGGTCGCTGCCGCCAGCACCGAGGCGTGCGAGCGCTCCGCGCCCAGGTCGGCCATCACCGCGTCGGGCAGCAGGTAGGGGATGCCGTAGATGGCGACGTCACCGTGCTCGTCGGCCAGGATCACGGGCCGTGCGATGTCGGCGACGGACGTGCGCAGGTGGACGCCCGCGAGCTCGCTCAGCCGGGAGCCGAAGCCGAGCCGGACCGCGGAGTCGTGGTTGCCGCTCGTGATGAGCACCGGAATCCTCGCCGCAGCGAAACCCCGCAGCGCGCGATCGAGCACCGCCACCGCGTCGAGCGGCGGCACCGCCCGGTCGTAGACATCGCCCGCGACGACGACCGCGTGCACCTCGTGGCTGACCGCCTGGGCAAGCAGCCAGTCGAGGAAGGCCGCCTGGTGCGCCAGCAGGTTCTCGCCGTGCAGCGTCCGCCCCAGATGCCAGTCCGAGGTGTGGAGCAGTCTCATCGGCGCTCCAGCGATCGTGACGGGGGTGACGGTTGAGGTCGGAACCCATCATCGCCGGAGCCCGGGCGGTTGTTCCTGATTGAGTAACGACGGCGTGTCGCGCGGTTACGCGCCACCGTGCACAGCCCGCGCTTGTTGGTACGTTGGGCGGATGCTAGCCAGCACGGAGTTCGATGCGCTGTTCCCGCCCGACCTACCTGAGCCAGGGCACTGGGAGGAGCGCTATCCGCCCCGGCAGCTGCCCGCAGGCGCCGAGGTCACCAGGCTCGGGCCGTCGCCGACCGGGTTCATGCACATCGGCACGATCTACATCGCCATGATCGACCGCGACATCGCGCACCGGTCGGGCGGCCGGTACCTGCTCAGGATCGAGGACACCGACCAGTCACGCCAGGTCGAGGGCGCGCTCGACCAGTTCGCCCGGGCGTTCGGCTACTTCGACCTGGCGCCGGACGAGCAGGAGGGCGACGGAGACTACGGGCCGTATCACCAGTCCCAGCGCTCGGCTATCTACATGAGCTACGCCCGCCAGCTGCTGCGCGAGAACAAGGCGTACCTGTGCTTCGCTACGTCCGAGGAGCTGGCCGATATCAGGAAGCGGCAGCAGGCCGCCAAACTCCCGCCCGGCTACTACGGCGAGTGGGCGATCTGGCGGGACGCGCCGGACGACGAGGTGCGCCGCAAGCTCGCCGAGGGCACGCCCTGCGTGGTGCGGTTCCGCTCGCCGGGCGTCCCGGGCCGGCGAGTCGAGTTCGGTGAGGCCATCCGGGGCCAGCTGTCGGCGGAGGACAACTTCAACGACGTCGTGATCCTCAAGTCCGCCGGCCCCGCGGACCGGCTGCCGACCTATCACTTCGCGCACGCCGTCGACGATCACCTGATGCGAGTCAGCCTGGTGATCAGGGGCGAGGAATGGCTTCCTTCCGTCCCGATGCATCTGCAGCTCTTCGCCGCGCTCGGCTTCGAGCCGCCGGCTTACGCGCACACCTCGCTGCTGATGAAGCAGATACCGGGCGGGAAGCGGAAGCTGTCCAAGCGCAAGGACCCAGAGGCCAGCGTCGACTTCTACATCCAGGCCGGCTACCCGGCCAGGGCGGTGCTGTATTACCTGCGCGGGCTGGCCAGCGGCTCGCTGGCCGAGCTGCCGCTCGACGAGGCGCTCGCGGCGCCGATCAGGCTCGCGGACCTGGGCGGCGCCGGCCCGCTGATCGACCAGGTGAAGCTGGAGGACATCAGCGCCGACCACATCGCGACCCTGCGGAACGCGCAGATCCTCGCGGCCATGCGGCACTGGGCGGCCAGCTACGATCCCGAGCTCGCCAGCGTGCTCGAGGCCGAGCAGGACCTGGCCCTGGCGGCACTGGCCGTGGAGCGGGACGGGGTCGAGAACCCCAGGAAGGACCTGCGCAAGTGGTCGGACTTCCGGTCCGCTTACGGATTCTTCTTCCCCGGGCTGTTCACGCCGGTCAGGGCCGGAGACGAGCGGCTGGGCAGCCTGCCCGCCGACCTGGTGCGCGCGTTCGCCGCGGACTTCGTGGCCGGCTACCAGGACACCGCCGACCCGCAGGAATGGTTTGGCCAGATCAGGGACCTCGCGGCCAAGCACGGCTTCGCCGCCAGCGCCAAGCAGTACAAGCAGGCGCCGGACGAGTACCCGGGCTCGATCAGGGAGGCATCCCAGCTGATCAGGGTGGCGCTGACCGGCTCGACCAGGAGTCCCGACCTGGCCAGTGTCGCCCGTGTCCTCGACCGGGACGAAGTGGTCAGGCGGGTCAGCGCGCTGACCCAGTAAGGCCAGCGACCCGCACGACGGGCGCCTGCTCGACCGCGCCATCCGGAAGGGCACGGCCAACGTGATCATCTGCCGCCTGCACTTCCAGCGCGCGCTCTGGTCCGCGCTTCATTCCGGTAGCGGTCGGAAGGCAGGGTCAGTCTGTACTGAAGATCTCCCGGAGCACGCCCTCGGCACGGGGAGACAGGATCTCGTCCGGATAGAAGTCCCTGCAGATCCGTAGCGCCTCATCGAGTGACTCGATGCCAGCGATCTTCGTGAGTGTCCGCAAGTCAGCAACGTCGCGTGGCCTAGCGGCGAAGGCCTTCATCGCCGGCGACGGCACCGGGCCTCCTCGACAACCAGGGTCATCGGCTTGTAGCTGGGAGCCATAGCGCCATCCTGTCTGCGATCCGTGATCTGATCTTATGGCAGCGCTCTGACCAGCTACGGGAACATGGCTCAGCGCTGCGAGCGGAGGACCCGTGAGGATGAACTCGGAAGAGGCGCGGCGGCGGCTGGGCGCGGCGCGGGTTGCCCGGCTGGCTACGGTGTCGGCCGGCGGACAGCCGCACCTGGTGCCGATCACGTTCGCGGCGGACGGCGATCTCGTGTACACCGCCGTCGACGCCAAGCCCAAGACGACGAGGCGGCTGCAGCGGCTGAGCAACATCCGCGGCAATCACCGGGTCGCGGTGCTGGCTGATCACTACGACGAGGACTGGTCGGCGCTGTGGTGGGTCCGCGCCGACGGCGAGGCCGCCATCCTCGACGACCCGGCCGTGATCGCCGGACCTGTCCGGCTGCTCGCCGACCGCTACTCCCAGTACCGCGACAGCCGGCCTGCCGGGCCGGTCATCGCCATCCGCGTCGACCGCTGGACCGGCTGGTCAGCCAGTTAGATCCGGTCCAGCGTCCCGCGCATCACCTCCTCGACGCCGAGGGCCTGGACGCCGGTCACAGACCCGCTACAGCCGGGATCACCTCGCTGCCGATCACCTCGAGCGGGGTGAGTTCCGATACGCTCGCGACCGCGCCGATCGCGGTGTCGAAGCCCAGCTCGGCGAGCTGGCCGAGGTTGTCGATGACCTCGTTTGCCTTCTCGCCCCTGGGTCCGACGTCGAAGATGAAGTAGCAGGACTTGCGGATGTCGTCGTAGACCCTGCCCTCGGCGTCGCAGTGCGCGCGCAGCACGTCGAGCTTGCGGGCCAGGTCGGGGCCGGGGAACAGGTTGCACGCCTGGGCGTACCGGGCCACGAAGCGCAGTGTCTTCCGCTCGCCGCCGCCGCCGATCATGATCGGCGGGTGCGGCCTGGAGAGCGCCTGCGGGGAGTTCAGCGGCCGGTCAAGCTCGTAGTGCGTGCCCCGGTAGGGCGACTCGTTACCGCTCCACATCTGCAGGCAGATCTGCAGCGTCTCCTCAAGCCGCTCGAATCGCTCGGCGACCGGCGGGAACGGGATGCCGAGGCCCTTGGACTCCTCCTCGTTCCACGCCGCTCCGATCCCGAGCCACGCACGGCCGCCGGAGAGAACGTCGAGCGTGGTCACGATCTTCGCGAGGACGCCGGGGTGACGGTAGACCGCGCCCGTGACCAGGGTGACCAATTTCGCTCGCGACGTGCAGGCGGCCAGATAGCCAAGGGTGGTATAGGCCTCGAGCATCTCGTGCTCGGCCGGGCCCACCCCGCGGATCTGAAAGAAATGGTCCATCACGCTGATGAACTCGAATCCCGCGTCATCGGCGGTGCGAGCAACGGCAGCCAGGTCGGCGCCGAGCCTGGCAGGCCCTCCTGGCCAGGTGAAATCGGGAATCTGCAGTCCGAGCTGCATAGTGCGCCACTCCAGTCGGTCAGAAGGCGGTCAGCGCCGCTGCCGGGAACCCGCGACGTTTCGTCCTGTGCCATCTTGCCGCCGCGGCCTGGACGGCTGCCTGCCGGGGTACGGGCGCAGCTCTCTAGGTTTGGTGCGCCTGCCTACGGGCAGTTGGCCCGGGCTGATTGTTTCCAATTACATATCGGATGCCATTTAGAGATGGTTAGTCCGGCAGCAAGGGAGTGGTCGGAAAATGGCTGGGATGCTGAGAGTCTCCAGGAGCCGCGGCGCTCTGAGTGGCGTGCTGCTCGCGCTCCTGGGAATCTGGGGCGGGGTTATCCCGCTCGTCGGACCGTATGTCCACTACGCATACACGCCGGATCATGCCTGGACCTTCACGGCGGGCCGGGTCTGGCTGGAGATCCTGCCGGCCGCCGGAACGCTGCTCGGCGGGCTCATCCTGCTCGCCAGCAGGCTCCGGCCGATGGCGCTCCTCGGCGCGTCGCTCGCGGCGGCCAGCGGCGCGTGGTTCGCGGTCGGCAGCGCGCTGGCGCCGCTCTGGACGAACACGGTGGCGGCGCAGGGTTTCCCCGTGGGCGGACACCTTGCCAGGGCAATGGCGCAGATCGGATACTTCGCTGGTCTCGGCGTCGCGATCGTGTGTATCGCATCGGTCGCGCTCGGCCGGCTCTCGCTGGTGTCGATCAGGGACGCGAACGCGGCTGAGCGCCCATCGGCCGCCACCGAACCGGAGAGAAGCACGCCGGAGCCGGTGAGAACGCCGATGCGCCGGGTGGCCAGCACGCCCGCCCCTGGCAGCGACTCGCCCGAGGACAGCGCTGCCACCAGCGATCCCGTCAGCTCCAGTTCCACCACTAACCGGTCGTAGTCGCACAGCCGGCCCGGCTCTGGCGGAGGCGGGACGTCGGCTCGTCGCCGCCAGAGCCGCTCACGGCGGCGTCATCGGGGCGCACGGCGTCATCGGGGCGCACTGCCCGGCCTCCGTAGAGCGCGACGACCATCGCGAGCAATGCCGCGACGGCTCCGGCGAGCATGGCGGCGCGATCGCCGGCCGGGCTAGCGGCCCGGTCGCCGTGACTGGCCAGCTGCGCGACGGCGGGCAGCAGCGCGGCTCCGAGCGCCGCGCCGACCTGGCGGCTGGTGTTGACGAACCCGCCGACCACCCCCTGGTCGCGATCAGCGATCCCGCCGCTCGCCGTCACCATCGTCCCGAACGCTGTCCCGGCGGTCCCGAATCCGACCAGCGTCACGGCCATCAGCAGCGGGCTGTACCGTCCCGTCTCCGGCAGCCTGGAGAGCACGGCGAACCCAGCCGCGGCGACGGCGCTGGTCAGCACCAGGACCCGCCGGATGCCGATCCGGCGGGCCAGGCGGGCGCCGAAGGCTCCGGCAGCGAAGCCGACGATTCCCTGCGGCGCGATGGCCAGGCCAGTCTGCAGCGGAGTATCCCCGAGCACCTGCTGGAAGTAGAGGGACAGGACCAGCATCTCGCCCGCGCTCCAGGCGCCGAGCAGCAAGTTCATCGTGCCCGCCGTGCGCAGGCTGGGCAGCCGCAGCAGGCTGCCGGGTACCAGTGGGTCCGCATGGCGACGCTCCACTAGCCAGAACGCGCCGACGAGGATCACTGTCAGCGCCATGGCGGCCACGATGAGCGGGGACGTCCAGCCCCTGACGCTCCCTTGCGAGACGGCGTACACGATCGAGGCCACGGCCGCCGTGATCAGGACGGCACCGGCGGCATCCAGCCGCCGGGCTGATCGCGGCCGGCGCGACTCGGCCAGCAGCCTCGGCGCCGCGGCGGCCGCGAGCAACCCGACCGGCACGTTGACCAGGAGCACCGCCCGCCAGCTGGTGAACTGCACGAGCACGCCGCCCAGCACCTGGCCGGCGACGAAGCCGACCGAGGCCGTCGCGCCGTACATGCCGAGGGCCCGCGTCCGCGCCGGACCTTCGGCGAAGCTCGTGGTGATCAGCGACAGCGCGGCCGGCGCTGTCAGCGCGGCGCCAGCGCCCTGCACGAAGCGCGAGGCGATGAGGAGCGCGGGGTCGTGCGCAAGCCCGCCGGCCAGCGACGCGGCCGAGAAGACGAGCAGCCCGGTCACGAATATCCGGCGGCGGCCGAAAAGGTCAGCAGCCCGCCCGCCCAGGATCAGCAGGCCGCCGAAGGCGATCGCATAGGCGGTGACGACCCATTGCACGGTCGAAGCCGTGACATGCAGTTCCCGCTCAATCGACGGGAGCGCCACGTTCACGATGCTGAAATCCAGCACGACCATGAACGAGGCACACAGGATGAGCAGCAGGGCGAGACCGCTATGGCGGGCAGAGTGCGCCTGTCCGGTCTGCTGATGCACGGGGGGCGGCAAGCGGAGAGCGGACGGGCGGGCGGTGTGCAGGTGACCATGCCGCTGGTGGCGTGCCCGCACAACCCTCTGCTGGGCTAGCCCGTCCCGGACCAGCCCGCCCCGGACCAGCCCAGCCCAGCGACCGCGCCGCCGCTGCCCCTGCTCGCTCCGGCCAGCCGGGCGATGCGAACCGAACACGCCGTGGCGAGCATCCCTGGTTCCGTGTGCTGGTGCTGACGAGGACATGAAGCTCATCTTTCAATACGATACGACTCGTTTTGTAATTGCCGATGCAGATCCTAACCGCGAAGAGAGCGCTGGTATTCCGGCGCGGAGCATTCCATGATCGCGGCGGGTTGACCGCGCTATAGAGGCTGTCGCGAACCCACCACGATCATGAGTCACTCAGCCTGGCGGGGCGGATGGGGCCGGTGCCCGAGGTGGTTCGGCGCTTTGCTCCGGGCTTTACTCCGCGGCCGCTGTCCGAGGCCCCGAGGCGGCGGCTCCGCAGTGCTCGCGGTGGATGGCAGCCCAGTGGCCGGTCGCGCCAAGCCCGGCCAGGACCCGGGCCAGGCCGAGGTTGACGCGGACCACGGCCAGGAAGTCCGGCGGTATGGTCATCCGCCGGATGACGTCGGCGTACCGGCCCGGCCGGGCGAGGTCAGAACCGTGCAGCGCGGCAGCGAAGTCGGGTGAGTAGGTATAGGGCTGTTCGGCCACGACCGGAGTGTGCGTTTCCTGCAGCCAGGCCATCAGGGCTGACGCGTCCGGCGGGTCGGTCATATCCACGTAGCCGGCGTGCGACAGTACGCGGAGGAGTTGCGTGGAATCAGAATCGACAATCGCCTGCATCGCGGCTTGCACCGTACGGATCTGCCTGGCGGTGTAGCGCCGCACGCATCCGAAGTCGAGGAAGGTCACGCTGCCGTCGGCGTGGAACAGGAAATTGCCGGGATCCGGGTCGGCATTCAGCATGCCGAGCCTGGTCAGACTGCCGACGGCGAACCGGTAGATCACCTCGCCCCACCTGTCCCGCAGGTGCTGGGGCGCCGTGCGCGCCCGCGCCCAGCAGAAGCCATCACTCAGGTCCATGGTCAGCACCCGGGCCGTGCAGAGCTCAGGCACGGTTTCGGGGATCCTGATCAGCGGATGGCCGCAATACGCGGCAGCGAACGCCTCCTGGTTGGCGGCCTCCACCCGGTAGTCGATTTCCTCCATGATCCTGGCCGACAGCTCGCGAGCGATGGCCGGCACATCAGCCTGCACGCAGGTCATCCCGCAGCTCAGCCGCAGGAAGGAAGCCAGCAGCTCGCTGTCGCCCAGGTCGGCGCGGATCGCTCGCTCCACGCCCGGGTACTGGATCTTCACCGCCACGTCCCGGCCATCCTGGAGCGTTGCGGCGTGCACCTGCCCGATCGACGCCGCCGCGATGGGGTGCGGGTCGAAGTCGGTGAAGATCTCGTGCAGCGGGAGACCGAACTCGGTCTCGGCCAGGTCCGCGGCCAGGCCGGCCGGCATCGACGGGGTGTCGTCATCGCGCCGGGCCAGCGCTGACTGATAGCCGGCCTGATGTTCCGGCGTGCCCGCCGCCGGCGGGCTTGCCAGTGACATCAGCTGGCAGGCCTTCATGACTACGCCGCGGGAACGACCAAGCAGGTCGGCATACCGCTCGGCCGCGCGCCCGTGCCGGGCCGCCATCGCCATATCCGCATTGCGCCGGCGAGCCGCCCAGGAATCCCATCCGGCAGGATTCGCCGGTGTCAGGCCCACCAGCGGCAGCATCCCGGCCAGCCGGCCTTGCGCCAGGTAGTAGCCGGGAGCAACCGAATGCGGCAGGTCCTGAGGACTATATGCGTGCATATCAGATACTGGAGGCTCCGCCACTGTCCGCTCCGGGAAAGTGCCTTTGAATACTCAGTCAGGGGCCAGTATTACAGGCGGAACGCAAACGGCATGCTCAATTAGGAAACTGCCCTGCGGTCAGCGTGACGTCCGCTCCGTCCAGGCTGACCGATCCTGACTGGTATCCGATGATGCCGCAATTCGGCACTGGCGTGCTCACGACGGTCGAATCCTGCACATCGGTTTTGTGCGCGCACACAGGGATCGAATTGCAGCTACTCGGGGCCGACGCCCCGCTCCCGCCAGCCTGAAGCGGCAGAAGAAAGTTTTCTGGCTCGTGTCGATCTGGCGGCGCGGCATTCGACGCACGGGCAGAAGAGCGGATGCGGTGGTCACAGAACCCCGCTGGATGCAGTCAGGACCGGCACGCGGCCGGCCCGCAGAACCGAAGGAGCTAGGCAGATGCGATTCTTTGGATACACCCTGGCCGACCCGTCGATCCCGATCCCCCCGCCGGACCCCGACATGTACGCCAAGATGGGCGCGTTCGTCGAGGAGGCCACCAAGGCCGGCGTGCTGCTGGCCACCGGCGGGCTCGGGCCAGTCGAGGAGGCCACCAAGGTCAAGTACGCCGACGGCGAGTTCACCGTGCTGGACGGCCCGTTCTCCGAGGCGAAGGAACTGGTCGGCGGCTGGGCGCTGATGGAGACGCGCGACAAGGACGAGGCGATCGAGTGGACCAAGCGCTTCCTCGCGATCGCCGGCCCGGGCGAGTCCACGATCAGGCAGGTCTTCTGATCCGCGAGTCCCCGGCGGGGCAGGCGGCTGAACGGGCCGCCTAGCCCCGCCG
>Ga0307373_10002560_pt1 | contig 32606 bp, 32 predicted proteins | sample OX2MG_FD_202534 | JGI IMG/M metagenome (GOLD analysis project Ga0307373, IMG submission 202534) | Soil microbial communities from Risofladan, Vaasa, Finland - OX-2 | ecosystem: Environmental > Terrestrial > Soil > Coastal area > Acid sulfate soil | place: Finland: Risofladan, Vaasa | collected...
ATTCGAACGGTTGAAGATACGGGATGTGCACCATCATGAAGAACGCCTGCTCGAAGGGATCATGGATCGCGCCCCCTTTTTCGAGGATGATCCGCAGGAGCTCCTCGATCTGTTGAGGCACTGCGAGCGGCCGATACACCGTAGCGCTGATCTCCACGACCCTCTCGCGCAGCCGTCCGCTCGCCGCCGGATCGGCCAGAAAGTTCTCCGAAAGCAGTGCGTGCAGGTTCATGAACGTGTAAACATTGAAGCCGATGTCTTGCGCCTGTTCGATCAGGAACTCGATCGCTCGCTTGTGATTGAGGATCATCTGAGTCTCGAGTCGGCCCTTGCCTTGCGCTTCGCGGCTGTGCTCGATCAGGTTCAGCGTGTCGAGCCGGTTGTATGTGTTTCCTTCCAGCCGCGAGGATGCCCAGGACAAGTCGATCAGCAGGCGGTTCATGATGTCGCGCGCGTGGGTGCCTGCGGCGCGCTGCGTGAAGGGCGTGCGCCCGATCTCGCGCAGGCGCCCGCGCCAATCGGCGTCGTTCAGGTAGAAGGTTTCGTTTGGGTGATAGTTCTCCAGCAGCGAGCGGTCATAGCCGACGGGGCGCCTCTGTGTGATCGGGCGGCGTATCGATGCGCGGAGAGTTTCCGACTCCCTGGACATGGGCACGTAGACTTCGGCTTCGCCGTTGGCGCCCGACGCCGGAAGGCTCACATGCGCGACAGCCTCTCCCGGGACGTTCGGCAAGTAGCGGGTCGTGCGTCCCATGCCCCGCACGCGAATTCGCTGGCCTCTGGCCAAGTGCTTGAGGAGCCGCGCCAGTGACCTTGGGCTCGCGTCTTTCCCGAACGTTTCCGCCAGGGCGGCTGCACAGACACCGTTGGAGTGCCGACGAATTTCGGCCTCTAGGCGCTCGATCAGGTCACCGGCGAGCTTTTTTGGCATAATAGCCTTCTTTTCGGCTATAACAAACGTAACTTACTGTTGTGTAATGTATAATTTATTGGCTAGAAAGTCAATTTCATGCCAATCTTGTGGCGTGATTAGGAAGCAGGCGGCAGAGGGTGCCTGCGCTGCACTGGCTGGCCGATCAGGACGCCAAACCCAAGAGTGCATTCGAGCATTACGACACCATCTGGGGCACAGGCGGTATTTGGGCGCGCGGGCGCGGCACGGGTTTCGGACCGCCCCGGGTGCAGCTCTGATCCGAACCTGTACCCGGCACGCTGGTTATTCGCTGGCCGGTACACCTTCCTGAAACACTTCTATCGCCTTTGCGGCGTGCCGAACTCCGACCTCGAACGGGAGGAAACAGCGTGTGCCATCCAGCTTGACCGAGATGAAGGCAAATTCCAGGTGCGGAAGCTGGAGCGCGAGCCGCGGGCATCGTTTTGGCTGCCGAGGCCGGCCGACCGCTTTTACCCGGACTTCGTCGCCAAGCTTAGGGAAGACAGGATCCGGGTGCTCGAGTACAGGGGCGTCGTTTTTACCTGTCGAACCACGGCACGAATGAGAAGCGCACGATCGGTGAGGTAGGGGCTGCTGCGAGCAATGGACGGTGCCTGTTTGCTTTGCTGGCCGACACACAGTCAGCCGGGCGGTCGGTCCCCGCGCAGTGGAAGGCCGCTCTGGTACAGAAGTGAACGCCGCGGAAGCTTCAGGGACGGGTGATAGACTGCAACAGATGCTCCGCAGCACCAAGATCGTCGCTACCCTAGGCCCCGCCTCGAGCTCGCCCGCCGTGCTCGAGCGCATGATCCGCGCCGGGGTTGACGTGGCGCGGCTCAACTTCTCGCACGGCAGCGCCGAGGACCATCTCAAGCGTGCCGAGCTGGTGAAGGAGATCGGGCGCAAGGTCGGCCGTACGGTCGCCATCATGTGCGACCTGCAGGGCCCCAAGATCCGCGTCGGCAGGTTCCAGGGCGGACAGGTCACGCTGCAGCAGGGCCAGAGGTTCGTGCTCGACGCCGAATGCGAGCTGGGCGACGACGGCCGCGTCGGCCTGGACTACAAGGACCTGCCGAGCGACGTCGACCAGGGGGCGGTGCTGCTGCTCGACGACGGCCGGATCGTGCTCGACGTCATGGAGGTGAAAGGCAGCGAGGTGCGCACCGTGGTGCGCCATGGCGGCGTGCTGTCGAACAACAAGGGCATCAACCGCCAGGGCGGCGGCCTGACCGCGCCCGCGCTCACGCCCAAGGACATCGAGGACATTCGCACCGCCGTGAAGCTGCAGGCCGATTACCTCGCGGTGTCGTTCCCGAAGTCGGGCTCCGACATGTACATGGCGCGCGAGCTGATGCGCGCCGCCGGCGGCAAGGCCATGCTGATCGCCAAGATCGAGCGCGCCGAGGCGGTCGGGCAAGCGGCGCTGCTCGACATCATGCGCGCCTGCGACGGGATCATGGTGGCGCGCGGCGACCTGGCGGTGGAGGTCGGCGACGCCTCGGTGCCTGCGCTGCAAAAGCGCATGATCCGCATGGCGCGCGAGGAGAACAAGCTCACCATCACCGCCACCCAGATGATGGAATCGATGATCTCGAGCCCGACGCCGACGCGCGCCGAGGTCTCCGACGTCGCCAACGCGGTGCTCGATGGCACCGACGCGGTGATGCTCTCGGCCGAGTCGGCGAGTGGCAAGTATCCGGTCGAGACGATCGAGTCGATGGACCGCATCTGCGTCGAGGCCGAGCAGACCCAGCTGCTCAACCTGGACCAGGATTTCCTCAACCGCGTGTTCGCGCGCGTCGACCAGTCGATCGCCATGGCGGCGCTGTTCACCGCCTTCCACCTCAAGGTCAAAGCGATCGCCTCGCTCACCGAGTCGGGCTCCACCGCGCTGTGGATGAGCCGCCTCAATTGCGGGGTGCCGATTTACGCGCTTACCTCGCAGACCTCGACGCGCTACCGCTGCGCGCTGATGCGCGACGTGTATCCGCTGATGGTGAGATACGTCGGCCACGACCGCGAGGAGCTGATGCGCGAGGCCGAGGGCGTTCTGGCGCAGCACGGCGTGGTGAAGGAGGGCGACCTGATCGTGCTCACCATCGGCGAGCCGATTGGCAAGTCCGGCGGCACCAATACCATGAAGATCGTGCGCGTGGGCGCGCACCTGAAGGGCTAGAAGGAGGCATGGGCGCAGTCGCCCCGAAGGCGGGCGAGCATGCAAGGCTGTGCCGCCGATGGCGTCGCGCTTCGAGCGCCCCCACCAGTCTGCTCTGGTCTAGTCAGGCGGCGCGCTGCGCACCGCGTCCTTCGTACAGGTCGCGGCCGGCGACTAGGGCGCGCATCTTGGCGTCGGCGATGCCGCGCTTGAGCATCCAGAAGCCGCAGTCCGGGTGCACGTAGCGCACCCGGCCGGGCCCGAGCGTCTTTTCGGCGCGCTCGATCGAGCGTGCGATCGCCTCGGGCGTCTCGATTTCGGTGCGCTTCACGTCGACCACGCCGACGCCCATGCCGATCTGCGGGCGCAGGTCCTTGAAGACCGCCAGCTCCTCTGCCGGCCGGTGCGCGCACTCCATGACGACGTGGTCGGCGTGCAGCGCGTTCAGGTAGTCGATGAGCCGCGCCCAGGTGCCGCGCTGGATCGTCTGGCCGCCGTAGTTGCCGAAGCACAGGTGGACCGCAGCCTTCACCCCCTTGGGCACCGCGTCGAGCACGCGGTTGATCGCCGCCGCCGCCCAGCGCCACTCGTCCGGGTGCCCCGGCAAATTCGCCTCGTCGAGCTGGACGACGTCCGCATCCAGATGCGCCACCTGCGCGGCGAGCGCGCTGGCGATGGCGTCGGCGAGCGCGGCGATGTCGCCGTAGTGCCTGTCGAGCAGCGTCTTGGCGAGCATGTGCGGGCCAGTGACGGTGAACTTGAGCGGGCGCGTTGCGAGCGACTTGGCGCGCGCGCAGGCCTGGGGCAGATCGAGCGCCCCCGGCCCGACCGGGCCGTTGACCACCCCTGGCGGACGGCTGCGAAAGCGCATCCCGCCCTGCTGCCGGTAGCCCATCAGCTCGTCGAAGCCCAGACGCGTGCGCACCCCATCCATTAGCCGCACGAAGTACTCGATCATGCCGTTGGTTTCGGGGTGATTGACGTCGAAGCGATACAGCTCGCCGTCGCAGACCAGGTCGAGGCCCGCCTGCTCCTGGGTGTGCAGCACGACGCGCGTCGCGTCGACGAGCGCATGCTCGGAAGGCAGCGCGGCGAGCCAATCCGGGACCGGATAGGAGCCGACGACGGTCGTCAGGATGCGCGGTGCGGGCATGAGCGTCCTCCTGGCGCGATTATAATGATCCGCTCCAGGAATTCACCAAAGGGTTAAAAGCATGGACCTGCCGCCGGAGCGCTTTGCCGACGTCGCGGCGCTCGAAGAGTTCATGACCGCGCCGACTCCGGAGCTGGCTGCGGACTTGGCGCGCGTCGACGGCGACATCGCGGTGCTCGGCGTGGGAGGCAAGATGGGGCCGACGCTCGCGCGCATGGCGAAGCGCGCAGCCCCCGGCAAGCGGGTGATCGGCGTCGCGCGCTTCTCCGAGGCAGGGCTGCGCGAGCGGCTCGAGTCCTGGGGGGTGGAGTGCATCGCCTGCGACTTGCTCGATCGCGCGGCGCTCGAGCGCCTGCCGCGCGTAAAGAACGTCGTCTTCATGGCCGGGCACAAGTTCGGCGCCCACGGGCACCCGGAATTCACCTGGGCGATGAACGTGGCAGTGCCGTTCATGGTCGCCGAGAGCTTCCGCGACGCGCGCATCGTCGCCTTCTCGACGGCTTGCGTCTATCCGTACGTGGACGTGGAAAGCGGCGGCGCGAAGGAAGACCTGCCGGCCGTGCCGCCGCCGGGCGACTACGCCAACTCCTGCGCCGGCCGCGAACACATGTTCGAGTACGGTTCGCGCAAGTACGGCACGCGGGGGCGCCTGATGCGCCTGTCGTACGCGATCGACATGCGCTACGGTGTGCTGCACGATGTCGCCTCGAGCGTGTTCGCCGGCCGGCCGGTCGATCTCACCATGGGCTACGTGAACGTGATCTGGCAGGGCGACGCCAACGCCCAGGCGCTGCGGCTGCTGGCGCACTGCACGGCGCGGGCTTCGCCGATCAACGTCAGCGGGCCGGAGCGCACCAGCGTGCGCTGGCTCGCCGAGCGCTTTGGCGAGTGCTTCGGCAAGGCGCCGGTCCTCAGCGGACGCGAGGCGCCGACGGCGTGGCTGATGGACACTCACCAGGCGCAGCGGCTGTTCGGCGCGCCGCGCATCGCGCTGCCGAAGATGATCGACTGGGTCGCCGACTGGGTGGCGCGCGCCATGCCCAGCCTCGGCAAGGAAACCCATTTCGCGACCCGGGATGGGAAGTTCTGAGCCGGGCGGCGTCGCCGAGCAGCCGCTGAACCTGGAGCGGCTCGACGGTTTGCTCGCGCTGTCTCGGGCGGCCGGCTGGAACCAGAACGAGGCCGACTGGCGCCTGCTGCTGCAGATGGGACACGGCTGGGGCCTGGCGCGCGCTGACGGAACTCTGGTCGCCTCCACGCTGGTGCTGCCGTACGGCGCGGGCTTCGCCTGGGTGAGCATGGTGCTGGTTCTGCCCGAGGAGCGGCGCAAGGGCCACGCTTCGCGGCTAATCAAGCGCGCGCTGTCCGACCTCAAGGCGCTGGGGCTGACGCCCGTCCTCGATGCCACGCCCGCCGGCCGCGAGGTCTACGTGTGCGAGGGGTTCCGCGACACCTGGGGTTTCGGGCGGTTTTTCCTGCGCGCGGCGCGCCTCGCACGCGCGGGGCCGCCGGCGGGCGTGCGGCCGCTCGTCGAGACCGACTGGCCGGCGATTCTGGCGCTCGACACGCCTGCATTTGGGACCAGCCGCGAGCCGTTGCTCAAAGCGCTCGCGCGGCGCCTGCCGCAGGCCGCGCTCGTCGCCGAGAGGGCCGGCCGCATCAGCGCGTTCCTGCTTGGCAGGGATGGTCGCGTGGCGCACCAGCTCGGACCGCTGGTCGCGATCGAGACTGGCGCAGCTCCGGCGCTGCTCGCTGCCGCGCTGGCGCGCGTGGCGGCGCCGCTTTATATGGATATCGGCGACCAGGCGCCTGCGCTGCGCGCCTGCGCCGAGGCGCACGGCTTCGTCTTGCAGCGCTCTTTCACGCGCATGGTGTTTGGCGCCGGTCGCGCGCCCGGCGATCCGAGCCGTATGATGGCGGTCGCCGGGCCCGAGCTGGGCTGAGGCAGCGGACAGCCACATGGCCGAGCTCAAGATCACCCGCGAGAGCATCCTGAGCGGCGCGCTGCACGAATCGGCGCGTGCGTTGCTCGGACCGGCGGCGCGCTTCATGACGCCCGAGGAGCGCGCGCGCCAGCTCGACGAGATCCTGGCGCGCGCGCCGCGCCGCGGTCGGGTCTGGATCTTTGGGTACGGCTCGCTGATCTGGAATCCGGCGTTCCATTTCGCGGAGCGGCGCAGCGCCCTCCTGTACGGCTATCACCGCCAGTTCTGCCTGTGGGCGCGGGCCGGACGCGGCAGCCCCGCGCGTCCCGGCCTGATGCTGGCGATCGAGCGCGGCGGCAGCTGCCATGGGGTCGCGTACCGCTTGCCTCGCGACAAGATCGAGACCGAGCTCGATGTGGTGTGGCGCCGCGAAATGCTGACCATGGCGTACCGCCCGGTGTGGGCCAACGTGCGCACTGCGCAGGGCATCGAGCCGGCGATCGCGTTCGCGGTGAACCGCGGCCACGAGCGCTACGTCCGCGGGCTCGACGTGGACTCCATCGTGTACCACCTGACGACGGGCGCCGGCCCGCTCGGGCGCTGCCGCGACTACCTGTTCGATACGGTAGAGCACCTGCGCCAGCTCGGCATTCGCGACCGGCGGCTCGAGGGCTTGTCCGAGCGGGTGCGAATCCGCGAAGCGGATCAGCCGGCGCGGTGACGCCGGTCGGAGACGTTCGCCGGCCATGGCGCCGGCGGATTACTTCGGCATCTTGATCGAGCGGTCGAGGAACCGGTTGGTGTAGATCGTCTTGACGTCGAAGGGGTGGTCGATCCCGATGTAGTCCTTGACCAGATTGTAGTCGGACTGCATGCGCGCGGGGTCGTGGTAGCCGAGCGCGACCGTGCGCGAGAACTTGTCGCTCATCAGCACCTCGACTTCCTCCCAGTTCTGCATCTCGTTGTCGAACGAGAGGGCGCCGTTCGCCTCGATCAGCGCCTGGATGCAGGGTTTGGGGTCCTTGACGCAGGTGTAAAAGGCGCGTTGCGTGACCTTGACGAACTTGCCGATCAGCGCCTGGTGCGCCTTCAGGAACGCGCCGTTGACGACCACCGAGTTGCCGTAAGGGTTGACCCCGGCGTCGCGCCAGGCGAGAAAGCCCATGTCGCTGCCCAGTTCGCGCTTGAACACATGGTGCAGGTTGTAGAACGAGGTGGTGATGTCGATCGAATGCGCCTTGAGGGCCGCGAGCTTGGCGTTCGGATCGATGTTGACCCAGGTCACCGAATTCGGATCGATTCCGTTGGCCTTGGCGACGGCGGGCCACATCGCGCGCGCCGCGTCACCCGCCGGATTGCCGATCTTCTTGCCGGGGAAGTCCTTGATTCCCTTGATGCCGGAGCTCTTCAGCCAGTAGAAGCCCTGCGGCGAGTTGGCGTACACGTTGTACACGGCCACCAGGTCTGCGCCCTTGCTCTTGGCCACCAGAACCGTGCCAATGTCGGCCAGGCCGATCGGATTGGCGCCCGCGCCCACGCGCTGCGCCGCGAGCACCGAGCCCTTGCCCGGCTCGAGGTCGAGGTCGATGCCGTCCTTCGCGTACCACCCCATCTTCTTCGCGTAGTAGTACGGGGCGTGATCGCCGCCCGGCACCCAGTTGAGGATGAAGTCGAGCTTCTCCGCGGCGAGCGCGGGTGCCGCGGCGAGCGCGAGGAGCGCGATGGCGATGAGTTTGCGCATGATCCAATCCTCCTTCTGGGCTGAGGCGAGCGATGGTATCGGCGCGCGCGGCCGGGTGTCAATGCGCGCGGCGTTGACGCGTCGCGGTGCCTGCGTTACGGTAACCAACCGGTTAACTCCCCGCACCCATGCCGCTTCACCGGAGCGATCTGCCCACCGAGGTTCTTGCGACCCTGCGGTGCGGCAGCGTGATCCCCGCGCACCCACTCGCGCTCGACGCCGCGCGTCGCCTGGACGCCCGGCGCCAGCGCGCCCTGACGCGCTATTACCTCGACGCGGGCGCAGGCGGTCTCGCGGTGGGCGTGCACGCTACCCAGTTCGCGATTCGCGAGGCCGGGCTCTACGAGCCGGTGCTGGAGCTCGCGGCGCGCACCGCGCGCGAATGGACGCCGCGCCCGGTGGTGCTGATCGCCGGCCTGTCGGGCAGGACGGCGCAGGCCGTGGGCGAGGCGCAGATCGCGCTCGCGCACGGCTACCACGCCGGGATGTTGTCGCTTGCCCCGATGCGGGGCGCCTCGATCGAGGAGCTGGTCACGCACTGCGCCGCGGTTGCCACGGCGATCCCGCTGGTCGGGTTCTACCTGCAGACCGCGGTCGGCGGAATTGCGCTGCCGGCGGAGTTCTGGCGCCGCTTCGCCGCGCTGGACAACGTGGTCGCGATCAAGATCGCGCCGTTCAACCGCTACCGCACGCTCGACGTCGCCAAGGGCGTGGTGGCGGCGCGCGCCGAGGAGCGCGTCGCGCTGTACACCGGCAACGACGATCACATCGTTCTCGACCTGCTGGCGCCTCTCGCGGTCAAGCGCGGCGGCGAGGAGGTACGCGTGCGCATTCGCGGGGGTCTGCTCGGGCACTGGAGCGTGTGGACGCGGCGCGCGGTCGAACTGCACCGGCGGATCCTGGACGCCGTGGCCGCGGGCGGCGTCGACCAGGACCTCCTCGCCCTGGACGCGCGGGTGACCGACTGCAACGGCGCGCTGTTCGACGTCGCGCACGATTTCGCCGGCTGCATCCCGGGCTGCCACGAGGTGCTGCGGCGCCAGGGGCTGCTCGAGGGCATCTGGTGCCTCGACCCGAATGAGACGCTCTCTCCCGGCCAAGCCGAGGAGATTGACCGGGTGTGCCGCGAGCATCTGGACCTTACCGACGACGATTTCGTGCGGGCCAACCTGCCGCGCTGGCTGGCATGAGCTGCACCATCCGCTGAGGAGCATCGCCATGGACCGGTCGAACGGCACTTTGTCGCGCTATGCGCTGGCGGCGCTCGCCCACTTCGCGCTGATCGCCGCCTGGTACCTGTTCGTCACGCTCGGCCACGTTCCCAAGTTCGTCATGCCCTCGCCGCAGGCCACCTTGGCGGCGGCGTTCGCCGGCCATTACAGTTGGTGGACCAACATCGCGGTCACTGCTACCGAGATCTATGCGGGCTACTTCCTGGCGCTCGTCGTCGGCGTGGCGCTGGCGCTCGCGTTCACCTGGTCGGACACGCTCGAGGCGTTCTGCATGCCGCTGCTGGTGTCGCTCAACATGATTCCGAAGGTCGCCCTGGGGCCGCTGATCATCGTCTGGTTCAAGTACGGCGTGCTGCCGAACTCGATGATGGCGTTCTCGATCTGCGTGTTTCCGATTCTGCTCACCACCGCGCGCGGGCTGCGCGAGGTCGAGCCCGAGCTGCTCGACCTGGTGCGCTCGCTCAGAGGCTCGCGCTGGCAGCTGTTCACCAAGATCCAGCTGCCGGGGGCGCTGCCTTACATCTTCTCCGGCATGAAGGTCGGGGCGATCCTCGCGGTGGCCGGCGCGATCGTCGGCGAGTTCCTCGGCTCGGACAAGGGGCTGGGCTACCTGATGCTGCAGGTGCAGGTGACGCTCGACACGCCGGCGATGTTCATGGCGGTGATCTACATCACGCTGCTCGGCATGCTGCTCTATGGCCTGGTGCTCGGGCTGGAGCGCCTGCTGGTGGCGAAGGACGCGCGCGTGGAGTGATGGCCGAGCCATTCATCCATCTCGCGAACGTCAGGAAGGTCTACCGGCGTGGCAAGGACGAATTCCTGGCGATCTCGGACGCCACTTTCGACGTCATGGACGGCGAGCTGGTGTCCCTGGTCGGGCCCTCGGGCTGCGGCAAGTCGACGCTGCTCAAGATCCTGGCGGGCCTGCAGCCGCACGACGGCGGCGAGGTGAGGGTGGGCTCGGCGAGCCAGCACTTCGACCCCTCACGCGACATCGGCATGGTGTTCCAGTCCCCGCTGCTGCTGAAGTGGCGCCGCATCATGGCCAACGTGCTGCTGCCGGCGGAAATCCTCGGGCTGCCGATGGCGGAGAGCCGCGAGCGGGCTCGGGCGCTGCTCGCGTTGGTGGGGCTGCGCGGATTCGAGGATAAGTATCCGTACGAGCTCTCGGGCGGGATGCAGCAGCGCGCGGCGATCGCGCGCGCGCTGGTGCACGACCCGAAGCTGGTGCTGATGGACGAGCCTTTCGGGGCGCTGGACGCGCTCACGCGCGAGAAGATGAACCTGGAGCTGCTGCGCATCTGGAAGGAGTCGAAGAAGACGATCTTGTTCGTCACCCACGGCATCTCGGAGGCGGTGTTCCTCGGAACGCGCGTGGTGGTACTCACTGCGGGGCCGGCGCGCATGGCGGACAATTTCGAGATCGACCTGCCGCGCCCGCGCGCGCTTGACATCAAGACCCACGAGCGCTTCGGCGAGTACACCCGGCGGATCTACCGGCTGCTCGGGATGGAATGAGCCGTGAGCAATCGCCGCGACCCGGCGCGCAATCGGGAAAGGATCCTGCGGGCTGCGACCGTCGAGTTCGCGCGTCACGGCTTGGGCGGCGCCCGCGTCGACCGCATCGCGGCGCGTGCCGGCGCCAATAAGCGCATGCTGTACTACTATTACGGCAAGAAGGAAAATCTGTACCTCGCGGCGCTCGAGGCGCAGTACGCCCAGATCCGCTCGGCCGAGCGTGCGCTCGAACTCGAGCACCTCGAACCGCAGCGCGCGCTGCGACGCCTGGTGCTGTTCACGTGGAGCTACTATCTGGAACATCCGGAGTTCCTCGGCTTCCTCAACAGCGAAAACCTGCACAAGGCGCGCCATTTGCGCCGGTCGCGGCGGGTGCGCGAAATGCACTTCCCGCTCGTAGAGACGCTGCGCGGCACCCTGCGCCGCGGCGAGCGTGCAGGGGTGTTTCGCCGCGGCGTCGATCCGGTGCAGCTCTACATATCGATCGCGGCCGAGGGCTACTTTTACCTCGGCAACCGCTACACGCTGTCGCAAATCTTCGGCCGCGACCTGATGGCACCCAGGGCTCTGGCCGCGCGCGCGCGCCACATGACCGACCTGATTCTGGCGGCACTGAGACGCTGAGGCAGGCGATGCGCATCGCCCTGTGCAACGAAGTCATCACGCCGATGCCGTTTCCGGCGCAGTGCGAATACGCCGCCAAGCTCGGCTACGACGGGCTCGAGGTTGCCCCATACACCCTGTCGGAGGAGCCGCACCGCATGGGTGCGGCGCAGATCGCCGCGGCGCGGCGCTCGGCCGAGGACGCGGGCATCGCGGTGACCGGGTTGCACTGGCTGTTGATCAGGCCAGCCGGCCTGTCGATCAGCTCGCGCGACGCCGAGGTGCGCAAGCGCACCGTCGAGGTGATGCTGGCGCTTATCGATTTGTGCGCACAGCTGGGTGGGCGCTACCTGGTGCACGGCTCGCCGCAGCAGCGGCGCATTGACGCGGGCGACACGCGCGCGGCGGCGATGGCGCACGCGGCGGAGTGTTTCGCCGCAGTGGCGGAGCGCGCTGCGCGGGCGGGTGTTCTCTATTGCGTCGAGCCGCTCGCTCCGACAGCGACGCCGCTTATTAACTCGCTCGAGGAAGCTGCGCGCCTGGTCGAACGGATCGCCAGCCCGGCGCTGCGCAGCATGCTCGACTGCAGCGCCGCCGGGGCGAGCGAGAGCGAGCCGCTCGCCGCGCTGGTGGCGCGCTGGTTGCCGCGCGGCGTGCTCGCGCACGTGCAGGTGAACGACCGCAACCGCCGCGGTCCCGGACAGGGCGAGCAGCGCTTTGCGCCGCTGTTTGCGGCGCTGGCGCGCCACGGCTACGCCGGCGACATCGCGGTGGAGCCGTTCGATTACGTGCCCGATGGGCCGGGCGCCGCGGCACGCGCGATCGGCTACATCCGCGGGATCCTGGAGGCATTGGAACTCAAGCGATGACGGCCGCGCCGCCCTTCACCGTGGCCGCGCTCGAGTTCTACGAGCGCCCCGTGCGTCTGCGCATGCCGTTTCGTTTCGGCGCGACGACGCTGAGCGCGGCGCCGCAGGCGTTCGTGCGTGCCCGCGTGCGCTTGGCCGACGGCCGCGAGGCGCGCGGCGCCGCGGCCGAGCTGATGGCGCCGAAGTGGTTCGACAAGGATCTGGCGCGGTCTCAGGAGGACAACGTCGACCGTTTGCGCGTCTCGCTCGTGCTCGCGCGCGAGGCGTATCTCGCAGGTGGCGCGAATACGGCGTTCGGGCACTTCCAGGCGCATTACGCCGACCAGATCAGGCTCGCCGCCGAGCGAGGACTGAACGCGCTGGAAGCGAATTACGGTCCGGCGCTGATCGATCGCGCGCTGCTCGACGCGCTGTGCCGCGTGCTCGGGGTGTCCTTCTACGGCGCGCTGCAGAGCAACCTCCCCGGCGTCGAGCCCGCCGGCTGGCTGGCGGAGTTCGCGCGCTTCGACATGAGCGCTTTCCTCGGCGGCCTCGAGCCGCAGCATTCGATCGCGGCGCGCCATACGGTAGGCCTGGCGGACCCGATCACGGCCGCCGAGCAGAGCCATCGCGTGGACGACGGTCTGCCCGAAACCCTGGAGGAAGTGGTCGCGCGCTATGGGCAGCGCTACTTCAAGCTCAAGCTGGGCGGCGAGCTGCATGCCGATATCGAGCGCCTGATGGCGATCGCTGCGGTGCTCGACCGCGGCGCCGAGCCCTACTACGTGACGCTCGACGGCAACGAGCAGTACGACGATCTCGAAGGCGTCCTCGCGCTGTGGCGGCGAATCCTGGCCGAGCGCCGGCTCAAGCGGCTCGCGGCGAGCATGCTGTTCGTCGAGCAGCCGATCAAGCGAAGCAACGCGCTCGCCGAGCGCGTCTCCAAGCTCGCCGCCGAGACGCCGGTGATCATTGACGAATCCGACGACTCGCTCGAATCCTTTGCGCACGCCCGCGCGCTCGGCTACACGGGCGTGTCCTCCAAGACCTGCAAGGGCTTGTACAAGTCGCTCATCAACCGCGCGCGCTGCGAGGTCTGGAACCAGGCGGCGCAGGGCCGGCGCTACTTCATGTCGGGCGAGGACCTCACCGTGCAGGCAGGGCTCGCGCTGCAGCAGGATCTCGCGCTCGTCTCGATCCTGGGACTTACGCACGTCGAGCGCAACGGTCACCACTACGTGAACGGCATGGCAGGGCTGCCCGACGCCGAGCAGGTGGCGTTCCAGGTGGCGCATTCCGACTTGTACGAGAACAGCCACGGCTCGGTGCGGGTGGCGATCCGCGGCGGCGCGCTGTCCATCCGCTCGCTCGAGTGCGTGGGCTTCGCGAGCCGGGCGCTGCCTGATTGGCGCGTGATGCGCCGCGTGAGATACGGAGAGCAATGAGATGGGACAGAAGCGCATCGGCATCGTCATGCACGGGGTCACGGGCCGCATGGGAACCAACCAGCACCTGGTGCGCTCGATTCTCGAGATCCGGCGCCAGGGCGGAGTGGCGCTCAAGGATGGCACGCGGCTCATGCCCGATCCGATCCTGGTCGGGCGCAATGCCGCCAAGCTCGAGCAGCTGGCGAAGGCGCACGGGCTCGAACGCTGGACCACGGACCTGGGCAAGGCGCTGCGCTCGAAGGACGACAGCGTGTTCTTCGACGCCGCCTCGACGCAGCTGAGGCCGCAGCTACTCAAGCGCGCGATCGCCGCGGGCAAGCACGTGTACTGCGAAAAGCCCGTCGCCACCAGCCTCGCGGCGGCGCTCGACTTGTACCATGCGGCCAGGAAAGCGGGCATCAAGCACGGCGTAGTGCAGGACAAGCTCTGGCTGCCCGGCCTGCTCAAGCTCGGGATGCTGCGCGATGCAGGCTTCTTCGGCCGCATCCTGTCGGTGCGCGGCGAGTTTGGCTACTGGGTGTTCGAGGGCGACTGGCAGCCGGCGCAGCGCCCGTCGTGGAACTACCGCAAGGAGGACGGTGGCGGCATCATCCTCGACATGCTGTGTCACTGGCGTTACGTGCTCGACAATCTGTTCGGCGAGGTGAAGGCGGTGTCCTGCCTGGGCGCCACCCACATCCCGCAGCGCTGGGACGAGGACGGGAAGAAGTACCGCGCCAGCGCCGACGACGCCGCGTATGCGACGTTCGAGCTCGACGGCGGCGTGATCGCGCATTTCAACAGCTCGTGGTGCGTGCGCGTGCGACGCGACGACCTGCTCACGCTGCAGGTCGACGGCACGCACGGCTCGGCGGCGGCCGGGCTGCGGCGCTGCTTCACGCAGGCGCGCGTCAACACGCCCAAGCCGGTGTGGAACCCGGACATTCCGCAGCCGGTCGATTTCCTCGCCGGCTGGCAGGAGGTGCCCGACAACAGCGCCTGGGACAACGCCTTCAAGCTGCAATGGGAGCTGTTCCTGAAGCACGTCGCCGGGGAGGGCGATTTCCCCTGGGACCTGCTGGCGGGTGCGAAGGGCGTGCAGCTCGCGGAGCTCGGGTTGAAGAGCTGGAAGCAAAGAAAGTGGCTGGACGTGCCGCGGTTGAAGCCATGAAGCGCGATGCGATCTTCACCATCAAGCTGCCTGCCGCCGGAGGCAGGCTAGAGGCCTACCCGGTGCGCGAGCCGCGCCCGTTCGAGCGCTCGGTGCGCGCCTTCACGCGCAGGGCGCTCGCCGCAGCGCACGTGGTGGCCGATCCGCTCTCGAGCCGGGAGCCCTGGCTCGAGCCGGCCATCGACTGGGACGCTACCATCGCCTACCGCCGCCACCTGTGGTCCTGGGGGCTGGGGCTGGCCGAGGGGATGGATACCGCGCAGCGCGGTATGGGGCTCGACTGGCAGAATTCGCTCGAGCTGATCCGCCGGACGCTCGATGCGGCGCGCGACGTGCCGGGCGCCTTCGTCGCGTCGGGCGCGGGCACCGACCAGCTGGCGCCGTCGGCGGGCGTCACCGTCGCGCGAGTCGTCGCCGCCTACGAGGAGCAGTGCGCCTCGATCGAGAAGCTCGGCGGACGCATCATCCTGATGGCGAGCCGGGCGCTCGCCGCGTGTGCGCGCTCGCCGGAGGACTACGCCGAGGTCTACGGCCGCATCCTCGCGCAGGTGAAGGAGCCGGTGATCATCCACTGGCTGGGCGAGATGTTCGACCCGGCTCTCGAGGGCTACTGGGGATACCGGGATCACGCTGCCGCGATGGACGTGTGCCTGGATGTCCTTCGCCGCAACGCGACGAAGATCGACGGCATCAAGGTCTCGCTGCTCGACAAGGACAAGGAGATCGCGATGCGCCGCTGCCTGCCGCCGGGCATGCGCATGTACACCGGCGACGATTTCAACTTCGCCGAGCTGATCGAGGGCGACGCCGAGGGGCACTCGGACGCGCTGCTCGGCATTTTCGATGCCATCGCGCCGGCCGCCTCGGCGGCCCTGTCGGCGTTCTCCGGCGGCGACATGGCGACCTATCGGGAGATTCTCGCGCCCACCGTGCCGCTGTCGCGCCACATCTTTTGCGCGCCGACACGCTTCTACAAGACCGGCGTAGTCTTCATGGCGTGGCTGAACGGCCACCAGGAGCACTTCGTCATGGTGGGAGGACAGCAGAGTGCGCGCCACGTGCAGCATTTCGCCGAGCTGTTTCGCCTCGCCGACGCGGCCGGGCTGCTCGCCGATCCGGAGCTGGCGTGTCATCGCATGAAGGCGCTGCTCGCGGTGCATGGCCTCGCCTGATCCCCGCAAGCTCTCGCTCAACACCGCGACCACGCGCGGCAAGTGGGGGCTCGCGCAGGCCATCGAGGGCTGCGCGCGCCACGGCATCGCTGGCATCGCGCCGTGGCGCGACTTGTTGCACGACATGGGCGTGACGCCGGCGGCGCGCGCGATTCGCGCCCACGGGCTGACGGTGAGCGGGCTGTGCCGCGGCGGCATGTTCCCCTCCGCCACGGCGCGCGGCCGGCGTCGCGCGATCGACGACAACCTGCGCGCCATCGGCGAAGCCCATGCGCTCGGCGCGCGCTGCCTGGTGCTGGTGGTCGGCGGGCTGCCCAAAGGCGCAAAGGACATCGCCGGTGCGCGCGCCCAAGTGAAGGACGGGATCGCGGCGATCCTGCCCGAGGCGCGGGCGGCGGGCGTGCCGCTCGCCATCGAGCCGCTGCACCCGATGTACGCGGCTGACCGCGCTTGCGTGAACACCCTCGCGCAGGCGCTCGACCTGTGTGACGCGATTGACCCGCGGCGCAGCGACGCCTTGGGCGTTGCCGTCGACGTCTACCACCTGTGGTGGGACCCGCAGCTCGAGCAGCAGATCAGCCGCGCCGGCAGGAAGCGCCTGCTCGGCTTCCACGTCTGCGACTGGCTGGTGCCGACCACCGACCTGCTGCTCGACCGCGGCATGATGGGCGACGGGGTGATCGACCTGAAGCGCATCCGCGGCTGGGTCGAGAGCGCCGGATACCGGGGCTTCCACGAGGTGGAGATCTTCTCGGCGGGGAACTGGTGGAAGCGAGATCCGGACGAGGTTCTCCGGACGTGCAAGCGGCGCCATCGCCTGCACTGCTAAGCTCGCCGGAGGAACGACATGAAGACCATCCTGCTCACCGGTGCCGCGGGCGGCGTCGGCATCCACCTGCGGCGCGAGCTGACGGGGCGTTATGCGCTGCGCCTGTCGGACCTGCGGCCGCTGAAGCCGCTCGCGCCCGGGGAGACTTTCGTGCGCGGGGACATCGCGCGCCTATCCGACATGCTGCACGCGACCAAGGGCGTGGACGCGATCGTGCACCTCGGCGGCTATTCGGTGGAGGGAAGCTGGCCGGCCATTCACCGCGCCAACATCGTCGGCTGCTACCAGGTGTTCGAGGCGGCGCGCAGGAACGGCGTGAAGCGCATGGTGTTCGCGAGCAGTAACCACGCGGTGGGCTTCTACCGGCGCGACCAGGTGATCGACCAACGCGTCGCGCCGAGACCGGATAGCCGCTACGGGGTATCGAAGGTCTTCGGCGAGGCGCTCGCGAGCCTGTATGCCGACAAGTACGGCATGCAGGTCCTGTGCCTGAGGATCGGCAACGTAAACCCCGCGCCGATCGACAGGCGGCGCCTGTCGATCTGGGTCAGCCCGCGCGATCTGGCGCAGCTGGTCGCGATCGGCATCGAGCATCCGGACATCCGCTTCGAAATTGCCTACGGCGTGTCGGGCAACGCGCGCTCGTGGTACGACAATTGGAACGCGGCGCGGCTCGGCTACCGGCCGCGGGACGACAGCGAGGCGTACGCCGCCGAGGTGCTCGCGCGCGAGCGGCCCGGCGATCCGCGCGCCGAGACCTGCCAGGGCGGCGCTTTCGTGCACGTCGAAGAGGTTGAGAATCCCGCGGCCCTGCGCCGCAAACCGCGGCGCTCGCGGGCATGAGCGCCAAGGGACCGCGCCTCGCCGCGCCCCCGGGGGCGTGCGACACCCACATGCACTTCTACGACGCCGCGGTGCCGCCCGCACCGGGCGGCCCGCCGCTGCCCGGACATTTCGACGTGTCCGCCTATCGTGCGCTGCAGCGCCGCCTCGGACTCGAGCGCGTCGTCGTCGTCCAGCCGAACGCCTACCAGGACGACAACCGGGTGACGCTCGCCGCCATGGCCGAGCTCGGCCCGGGCGCGCGCGGCGTGGCGGTCGTGCGCCGCGACACGCCGGAGGCCGAGCTCGAGCGCCTGACGCGCGCGGGAATCCGTGCGCAGCGCATCTTCGCGCTGCCACACGGCGCGGTCGGCTTCGCGCAGATGGACGAGATCATGGCGAGGGTGCATGCGTTCGGCTGGCACGCCATCATCCAGCTCGATGGCCGCGAGCTGCCGAAGCACGAGGCGCAGATCAGGCGCCTGCCGGGAAATTTCGTGATCGACCACGTCGGCAAGTTCCTCGAGCCGGTGGCGCCGACGCACGAAGCTTTCCGCTGCCTGCTGCGCCTGCTCGACACCGGACGCTGCTGGGTCAAACTCTCGGCGCCCTACGAAGTATCGAAAACCGGCGCGCCGAATTACGCCGACGTCGGCGCGCTGGCGAAGGCGCTGGTGCGCCACGCGCCCGAGCGCATGCTGTGGGCGAGCAACTGGCCGCATCCGTCGGTGCCGCCGGAGCGCAAGCCTGAGGACGCCGAGCTTCTCGACCTGCTGCTCGAGTGGGCTCCGCAGGACGCGACGCGGCGCAGGATCCTCGCGGACAATCCCGCCGAGCTGTACGGCTTCTAGCCTCTAGTCCTCGGCCGCGGCCGGCCGGCGCTGCGCGACCAGTTTCTGCTGCAGCGGCGTGGGCGCCGGATCGTAGTGGCTGAACTCCAGCGAGTAGGAGCCCTGGCCGGCGGTCATCGCCTTCAGGCGCGGGGCGAAGTTCTCCAGCTCCGAGAGCGGCGCCTGCGCCGCGATGCGCACCACCCCGGGGCGCGGCGCATCCGAGCCGCGAATCTGCGCCCGGCGCGCGTTCAGCTCACCGGTAATGTCGCCCATGTTCGCCTGCGGCGCGAAGATGTCCACGTTGACGATCGGCTCGAGCACCAGCGGCCGTGCTCTGGCGAGCGCCTCGAGGAAGGCCTTGCGCCCGGCGGGGACGAACGCCACTTCCTTCGAGTCCAACCGGATGGCTCTTGCCGTCGTGCAGCACCACGCGCACGTCCTGCAGCGGATAGCCCGCGATATAACCGGAGTCCAGCACCGTGCGCACGCCCTTCTCGACCGCGGGGATGTAGACCGAGGGAATCACGCCGCCCTTCACGTGGTCGACGAACTCGAAGCCCGCGCCGCGCGGCAGCGGCTCGACGCGCAGGAACACCTCGCCGAACTGCCCGGCGCCGCCGGTCTGCTTCCTGTGGCGGCTGTGGCCTTCGGCGCTCCGGGCGATGGTCTCGCGGTAGGCGATCGAGGGCGGCTTGCTCTCGAGCTCGAGCTTGTACTGGCTCGCCATCTTCTCCAGCATGGACTGCAGATGCATCTCGCCCAGGCCGCGAATCACGGTCTCGTTCGCCTGGGCGTCGTGTTCGACGCGCAGGCACGGATCCTCGGCGACGAACTTGTGCAGCACGTCGGTGAGCTTTTGCTCGTCGCCGCGCTTTTTCGCCTCCACCGCCAGGCCGAACACCGAGGCCGGCAGATCAAGCGGCCGGGCGTGGATGTGCGCGTCCTCAAACGAGTCGTGCAGGATGTGGTCGAACTGGATCTCCTCCACCTTGGCCACCGCGCAAATGTCCCCCGGCAGCGCCTCGGGCACCTCGACCTGCGTTCTGCCGCGCAGCCTGCACAGGTGCCCGGGCCTGATCGGCTTGCGCCCGGCGCCGATGTAGAGCTGCGAGCCCGGCGTGACGCGGCCCTGGTGCACGCGGAACACCTCGAGGCGCCCGACATAGGGGTCGATCTCGATCTTGAACACGTGCGCGAGCACATGCTTGCCCGGACCGGGTTCGGCGACGATCTCGCTCGTCGGTCCGCCAGTGGTCGGCGTGTTGACGTACACGGGCGGGTTGCCCTCGGCCGGGTTGGGCATGAGCCTCACGATCGCCTCGAGCAGCTCGGCGACGCCGGCGCCGCTCTTGGCCGAGGTGAACAGCACCGGAATCAGTGCCCCTCGCGCAGCGCGCGCTCGGGCGGTTCGTGCAGCTGCGCCGGCTCGACGCTGCCCTGCTCGAGGTACAGCGCCATCAGCTTGTCGTCCACCTCGACCACCTGGTCGACCAGCCGCGCATGCGCCTGCGCGACCGAGGAGAAGTCGGCGTCGCCCGCAGGCGCGAAGAAGCAGTCCGAAACGCGCCTCGCCCCGCCCGCCGGCAGGTTGATCGGCAGGCACTCCTTGCCGAAGGTCTGCTGGATGCGCTCGAGCAGCCCGGGCAGGTCGACGTTGTCTGCGTCGATCCTGTTGACCACGATCAGCCGGTCGAGGCCGCGCCTGGCGGCCCACTGCATCATGCGCGCGGTCATCAGCTCGATGCCGTTCTGCGCGTTGATCGCGATCGCTGCGGTCTCCACCGCGGCGATCGCCGGCAGGGCGTGCCCGAGGAAGTCCGGGTAGCCCGGCGTGTCGAGCAGGTGCACGCGCGTGTCCGCGGCATCGAAGCTCGCCACCGCAAGCTTGAGCGAGTGCCCGAGCGTCTTCTCGAGCGGGGTGTAGTCGCACACCGTTGTGCCGCGCCCGACGCTGCCGGCGGACGGAATCGCCTCGGCGCGCGCGGTCAGGATCCCGGTGGCTCCGCGCCGCCTGGGGTGTGGCGCGGGGTGGCGACGGCGAGGAAAATCTCGCGCAGGAACAGCAGCAGGCAGGCGATGAGCGCGAGCATCGCCAGCACGAACAGCGTCCCGATGCTGCGCCCGAGGTCGACGGCGACGAAGGCGCCGACGAACGCGCCGGCGATCAGCAGGCATATGAAGAGACCGGATAGCACCGCGGCGAGGATCGAGAAGTACACGTAGCGGATGCGGCGGTCGATCTGTGCCAGCTCGGCGCGCGCCGAGCGTGCCTGCGTGTCGGAGAGCTCGTCGAAGCGCGCCTCGAGGACCCGGCGCCGGTCCACGGCGCGCCCCAGGCGTACGTTGAGCGCCGCGAGGATCGTGCCGACCGCGGTGAGCATGAATACCGGCGCCACCGCCAGCCGGATGACGTTGGCGATATCCAGGAGATGCGGCTCGGCGCTCATGCAGGAGCAAGTCTAGCGCGCGGCCCGCAGCCGGGCACTAGGTCTTCTTCGCTTTCTTCTTCTCGAGCAGCTCGGTGCGCGTCTTGAGCACGTCGTCGAAGGTGGCCTTGGGCAAGAGCAGCACGTACTTGCGCAGCGCGCGCTCCCGAGGCAGAAGCGTCTCGAGCTTCTTCAGGTGCGCGGCGAATTCCTGGTCGAGCCGGGCCCGGTCCGCGGCTTTCTCGTTCTTGCCCGGGGTGCGCTTGGTAAGCGGGTTGCCGTCGACGGCAACCCGCGCGTAGTAGTTCGCTCCCACGAGCTTGCCGAGCTGGATGGTGTAGGTCAGGCCGTCGAAGGTGGTCGCGGTGAGCACCTCCGGGGTCGCCAGCCCGGTGACCGCGGGGCTCACATCCGGCGATGCGACGTCGGCGAGCCGCACGCTGTTGAGCGCGTAGGCGGCGGCGTTGGCCTTGGTGAAGTCGAGCTTCTCTCCCGGCCTCGCGTCCTCGAGCCTCCAGTGGTCGTTCTCGGCGCTGCGCTCGAATTTCCAGCCCTGGCCCTCAGCGCGCCGGTAGGCGAGCGAGCGCACCTTGTCGACTTCGAAGCCGTCGCGGTCGATCCAGGCGGCGCTCGCCGCGGTGGCCTGGGTGAGCGGATCGCCGACCACGTAAACCGTGCGTGTGTTGCCGGGCAGCATCACGAAGCGGCCGTCGGCCGGCGCCGTGGCGGGATCCTCCGGCGTGCGTTTGAAGTACTTCTCGCCGACGATCATGGCCGCGAGGGTTTTGCCGTCCGCGGCCTTGAGCTCGACCAGGGTTCCCGAGCCCGCGCCGCTTCCCGGGGGCAGCAGCTTCAGGCGCGCGCGGTCCTTGGCCCCGATCGGATCGAGCTGGCCGATGCTCAGCTCGATCGCCTTCACCACGAAGTTCTTGACCTTGGAGAAATCGGCCGGAAAGTCGGCGCGCTCGGCGAGCGTCCAGCGCCCGCCATCGAGATGGAGGGTGAGCGCGCCTTGCGGGTCGCGGATCGCGATCGCGGCGATGTCGGCGGCTTTGAGGCCCTTGAGCAGCGGCTGGCCGATTGCGGCGAGGTCGGCGGGGTGCTCCGACTTGCCGTGCTCGTAATACAGCAGCGCGCCGCCGCCGAGCACGACCAGCAGCACCAGAAGGACGGTGGCGAAGCGCGCGCTCATGCCGCCGACTGCCTCCTGCGGCGCAGGATCGCCACGCCGATGCCGAAGATCGACACCAGGATCGGCATCAGCGCGATGTTTATCACCTTGGTCCAGAACACCAGGCTCTCGGCGTCGCGGCGCAGGCGCTTGCGCAGCTCCTTCAGCTCGAGCTTGGTTTCGGCCACCTGGGTGCGGAAGCGGTCCAGCTCGGACTGCTCCTGCGGTGTGAGGATCTGCGCGGACTTCGTGCCCGGACCCTGCGTTTTTTGCAGCTGCGCCAGCTTCGCGCTGGTCTGCTCCAGGTCGCCCTGCAGCGCCTGGATCTTGCCGAGGTACTGTTTCTGCGCGTTGGCCTCCATCTCGCGCACCACCGTCAGCGGCCGGAACGAGGAGGCGCGGCTGCGCAGCGAGATCAGATCGTCACCCGAGGCGAACTGGTCGACCAGGTCCTCGGCGAAGGCGAGGTTGCCATTGGAGGGCACGATGATCTTGCGCCCGAACACCTCCTGCACGTCCACCGCCGCGTCGTCGTTGAGCATGTCCGTGTCACCGACCACGACCACCGAGTTCTCTTTCGCGGATTCCTTCAGCTGCGGGGCGGCCGCCGCGGCACTGGTGTGTTTCTCGTCCGCGGGCCCGGGCGGCCGTCCGGCGGGAAACGCCGTCTTGAACTTGCCGGTGAGCCGCAGGGCGAGCGGCCACTCCTTTCCGCCCGGCCTGAAATGCCTGGTTGCGGCGTCGCCCGCGGCGGTTGCGGTTGCGTCGCTCACCAGCATCGAGTTCGGCGAGCTGTGCACCAGCACCGTCGCCTTCAGCCCCGGCACCGGCTTCACGGTGAACCCGCCGCCGAACGCGTAAAGCAAGGTATCGATCTGGCTGGTGACCACGTCGTGGGGATCGAACGCCGTGCGATCCAGTCCCAGCACCGTCGGCGTGGCGCGCGGCCCGTGGCCCCCGGCGTACACCAGGTCGGAGACCACCTTGTCGGTCGACATGCCGAGGCCCCAGGCCTTGAATAGCGTCGGCAGGGTCGAGCTGGTGGGCTGGCCGGGCATGCCCGGCATCACCTGCTGCTGGTCGAAGTACGCGTACGGATCGACGAACGCGATCAGCTTGCCCCCGCGCAGCACGAACTGATCGAGCGCGTACTCGGCCTGTGGCGTGATGTCGCGCGGATGGATGACCAGAAGCACGCGGATGTCGGGGTCGATGCTCTGCGCCGTCATCGGCACGTCCTTGACGTTGTAGTCGCGCTTGAGCTCGTCGGCGAGCACCCAGGGAGCGGAGCCCTGACCGGTGAACGGATTCGCCTTGACGCCGAGCACCGGCAACGCGCTCATCACTCCGATCGTCGGCGGCTGGGGCTGCGAGACGCGGGCCACGGCCTTGATCAGATCGTACTCGAGCAGGTTCTCGCGCTGCGGCGAGAGCGCCGACAGCACCTGCTTGCGGTCGAGCTGGCTCACCGCGGCGCCGAGGTAGAACTGCTCGCCGGAGAGCGTCTGCTGCGGCTCGACGCCGTCGAGCTGCGCGGCGTCCTCGGCCTCCGAGTCGGGCTGGGGGTCGTACCTCTCCACGATCAGATTGGAGCCGGCGATCGACTTGAACTCGTGCACCATGTCCTGCACGCGTTGCGCGAAGCTGCGCAGCTGGACCGGCACGCCGTTGTCGCCGCTCGAGATGTACAGCCGGATGCGCACCGGGGAGGTGAGGTTCTTGAGGATCTTCTTGGTTGCCGGCGACAGCGTATAGAGCTTGCCCTGCGTCAGGTCCAGGCGTCCCGGGGCCGACGCGGCGAGGAAGTTGAACGCGATCAGGACGAGGAACAGCGCCGCCAGGCCGACGGAGGAGTAGATCAGAGGCTCGTACTTTTTCATCGGCTCAGCCGGCGCGATGGCTGCGGATGATGACGCCGGTGGCGAACAGCGCGTAGCCGATTACCGAGAAGAAGTACAGCAGGTCGCGGGTGTCGATCACGCCCCTCTCGAAGCCGTTGAAGTGCGTCACCACCGAAAATGCGGCCACCGTGTCGACGAGCGCCGGGCTCGCCCAGCGCGTCATCAGTCCGGTGACCGGCGCGAAGCCGCACAGGATGAGGAACAGGCAGATCACCACCGCGAGGATGAACGCCACCACCTGGTTGCGCGTCATCGCCGAGGTCATGCAGCTGATCGCCAGGTAGGCCCCGGCGAGCAGCAGGCTGCCCAGGTAGCCGGCGACGATGACGCCGTTGTCCGGGCTGCCGAGATAGTTCACCGTCAACACCACGGGGAAGGTGAGCGCGAGCGCGATCGCGAGGAACACCCAGGAGGCGAGGAACTTGGCGAGAATCGCCTGCCAGGTGGCCACCGGCATGGTGAGCAGCAGCTCGATGGTGCCGGCGCGCCGCTCCTCGGACCACACCCGCATGCCGACCGCGGGGACCAGCACCAGGTACAGCCACGGGTGCCAGACGAAGAATGAAGCCAGGCTCGCCTCGCCGCGCTCGAAGAACGCGCCCACCGTGAAGGTGAAGAATCCGGTGAGTAACAGAAAGATCACCAGGAACACGTACGCCACCGGCGAGATGAAGTATGCGGTCAGCTCGCGCCTGGCGATGGTCCAGATCGTCTTCCAGGCACCCATCACGCTGCGCGCCTCGTTTTCTCGGTGTCCGGGAGCGTGATGCGGCGGAACACCTCGTCCAGGTGCCCTTCCTCGGTGCGCAGCTGCTCGATGCGCCAGCCCTCGCGCGCGGCGAGCTCGACGATCACGTGCGTCAGCTCCCCGGAGAGCCGCTTGTCGCGCGGGTACGCGCGTACCGAGCCGCGCAAGGCTTCGCAATGCACGACGGCCGGCAGTTGCGCCAGCTTGCGCTGCATCTGGGCGATGTCCGCGCCGCTCGCCCGCAGCGTCACCGCGCCCGCGATTTCCGACATCCCGCGCAGCTCGTCCGGCGTGCCGTTGGCGACCACCCGCCCGCGGTCGATGATGATCGCGCGCGTGCACGCGGCGTCGACCTCTTCCAGGATGTGCGTCGAGAACACCACCGCCTTGGTCTTGCCGAGCTCGCGGATGAGGTTGCGCACCTCGTGCTTCTGGTTCGGGTCGAGCCCGTCGGTCGGCTCATCGAGCACCAGCACCTGCGGATCGTGGATCAGCGCCTGCGCCAGGCAGGTGCGGTGCCGGTAGCCCTTGGAAAGCGTGTCGATGGTCTGCTTCAGCACCGACGACAGAAAGCACAGCTCGACCACGCGCTGCACCGCTTTGCGGCGCGCCGCGCCGTCGAGCCCGCGCAGCGCCGCCATGAACTCGAGGAACCCGTTCACCGTCATGTCCGGATACGCGGCCGCGTTCTCCGGCAAGTAGCCGATCAGGCGCTTCGCCTCGAGCGGCGATACGGCGATGTCGTGGCCTCCGACCGTGATCTTGCCGCCGCTCGGCGGGATGAAACCGGTGATCATGCGCATGGTGGTCGACTTGCCGGCGCCGTTGGGACCGAGGAAGCCGAGCACCTCGCCGCGCTCGACGACGAAGGAGACGTCGTCCACGGCGCGCTTGGCGCCGAACAGCTTGACGAGATGATCGATGCGTATCATGGCTGCGCGATTTCGAGTCGCATTGCCCGCGGATGTCGCCTTGGAGCGCGGCGATTTGCGGAGGTTGCGTGGCGCGAATTCTCGCACAGGAATTAGCAGTGATGGCAAGTGTGTTCCGCGTCAGGTTCGAGTCATGCGCGCATGTGCGGCGTCGCGCGCACGGCGATGTGGCAGACGGGACTCGAGCGGCGCTAAAATTACGCCATCCTGACTTTCACACGCCCGTACCAGCGAGGACCAGCATGGACAAGGCAGTGCTTTCCAAGACCGCGGCCGCGATGGTCGCGAAGGGCAGGGGACTCCTGGCCGCCGACGAGTCGAGCGGCACCTGCGAAAAGCGCTTCAAGTCGGTCGGCGTCGAGTGCACCGAGCCGAGTCGCCGCGCCTACCGCGGCCTGCTGTTCGGCACGCCGGGGGTGGAGCAGTTCATTTCCGGCGTGATCCTGTTCGATGAGACGATCCGGCAGAAGTCCGACGACGGGGTGCTCTTCCCCGAGTACCTCGCCAAGAAGGGCATCGTTCCCGGCATCAAGGTGGACAAGGGCGCCAAGGATCTTGCGCTGTGTCCGGGCGAGAAAGTCACCGAGGGGCTCGACGGCCTGCGCGAGCGCCTGGCGGAGTACTTCCGCCTCGGCGCGCGCTTCGCGAAGTGGCGCGCGGTGATCACCATCGGCGAGGCCATTCCGACGCATGCCTGCCTGCACGCCAACGCGCACGCGCTGGCGCGCTACGCGGCGCTGTGCCAGGAGGCGTCGATCGTTCCGATCATCGAGCCAGAGGTGCTGCTCGACGGCGCCCACACGGTCGAGCGCTGCGAGGAAGTCACCGAGGCGACGCTGCGCGCGACCTACGCCGCGCTGGCCGCGCACAACGTGTCCTTTGAGCACGTCATCCTCAAGGCGAGCATGGTGCTCTCGGGCAAGGACTGTGCGCGCCAGGCGGGCGTCGCCGAGGTCGCCGAGCGCACCGTGCGGGTGCTCAAGCGCATCGTGCCGGCGGCGCAGCCGGGCGTGGTGTTCCTGTCCGGCGGCCAGTCGGACATCGATGCGACCGCGCACCTGAACGCGATGGCGGCGATGTCGGGACTGCCGTGGCCGCTGACATTCTCGTATTCGCGCGCGCTGCAGAACCCCCCGCTCAAGGCCTGGCGTGGCCAGGGCGGCAACGTGGCCGCGGCGCAGAAGGCGTTCTATCATCGCGCGCACATGAACGGGCTCGCCTGCCAGGGCAAGTGGACGCAGGCGCTCGAGAAGCAGGCGGCGTAGCCCGAAGATTTCCCAACCGAGAAGGAAAGCGCAGGCGCCCGCCACGCGCGGGCCGCCTCATGTTGAGCGATGAGCGAAGCCCTGTACGAGTCGACCCTGAAGAGCCTTCTGCGCCTGGGGCGCGGCAAGGTGCGTGACATCTATGCGGTGAACGGCGACAAGCTGCTGATCGTGACCAGCGACCGGCTGTCGGCCTTCGACGTGATCCTGTCGGACCCCATCCCGGACAAGGGGCGCGTGCTCACGCAGCTCGCGAACTTTTGGTTCGCGAAGCTCGCGCACATCGTGCCGAACCACCTCACCGGCATCGACCCGGAATCGGTGGTGAAGGGCGAGGACGAGAAGGCGCAGGTGCGCGGGCGCTCGATCGTCGTGAAGAGGCTCAAGCCGCTGCCGATCGAGGCAGTGGTGCGCGGCTTCCTGATCGGCTCGGGCTGGAAGGACTACCAGAAAACCGGCGCAGTCTGCGGCATCCGGCTGCCCGCGGGTCTGCAACAGGCGCAGAAGTTGCCCGAGCCGATCTTCACGCCGGCGACCAAGGCCGCTACGGGCCACGACGAGAACATCTCCTTCGAGCAGGTCGAGCAGCTGATCGGCCGGCAGCTGGCGGCGACGGTGCGCGAGGTCAGCATCCGCCTGTACCGCGAGGCCGCGCAATACGCGGCCGGCAAGGGCATCATCATCGCAGATACCAAGTTCGAGTTCGGTCTCGACGACCAGGGTGCGCTGATCCTGATCGACGAGGTGCTGACCGCGGACAGCTCGCGCTTCTGGCCGGCGGACTCCTACCGGGTCGGCATCTCGCCGCCCTCGTTCGACAAGCAGTACCTGCGCGACTACCTCGAGACGCTCGACTGGGGCAAGACCGCCCCGGCCCCCAAGCTGCCCGCCGAGGTGATCAGGAAGACCTCCGAGAAATACCGCGAGGCGCTCGAGCGCCTTACGGGAAGAAAACTGTAAGAACAACACTGCATTGCAGCGAATAAAGAACAACGCTGCGCTGCAGCGCAGGAAATGCCTGCGCTGCAACGCGTGACTTTCGGGAAAGGCGAAATGGCTATGGCGAACGCATTGGTTGGCATTGTGATGGGGTCGACGTCGGACTGGGACACGATGAAGGCCGCGGCGAAGATGTTGGAGGAGTTCGGCGTGTCCTACGAGGCGCGCGCGATGAGCGCGCACCGCACCCCGGAACTGGTGGCCGAGTGGGCGGGCACCGCCGCGAAGCGCGGCCTGAAATGCCTGATCGCGGGCGCCGGCGGTGCGGCGCACCTCGCCGGCGTCGTGGCGGCGCACTCGATGCTTCCGGTGCTCGGCGTGCCGATGCCCTCGAAGCACCTGCAGGGGCTGGACTCGCTGCTGTCCACCGTGCAAATGCCGAAGGGCATCCCGGTGGCGACCTTCGCGATCGGCGAGGCGGGCGCGGCGAACGCGGCGCTGTTCGCGGTCGCGGTGCTCGCGCTCGAGGACACGGGGCTCGCGCTCAAGCTCGCGCAGTTTCGCGCACGGCAGGCCGAATCGGTCAGGAAGTCCAAGCTGCCCAAGCCGTGACGCCGGAGATCCGCCGCGCGGTCGAAATCCTGCGCGCCGGCGGCCTGGTCGCATTTCCCACCGAGACGGTCTACGGGCTGGGCGCCGATGCGGCGAGCCCCCAGGCGGTGGCGCACCTGTTCGCGCTCAAGGGCCGTCCGGCCGATCACCCGGTGATCGTGCATTTCGCCGACGCCGAGCAGGCCTTCGCCTGGGCGCGCGAGGTGCCGCCGGCCGCGTGGCTTCTGGCGGCGCGCTTCTGGCCCGGACCGCTCACCATGATCCTCGCGCGCGCGGTGCACGTCGGTGAGTTCGTCACTGGCGGGCAGGACACCGTCGGGCTGCGCGTACCCGCGCACCCGGTCGCACAGCAGCTGCTGCGTGCCTTCGCCGGCGAGGCGCACGGGCGTCGCTACAGCGGCCTCGCCGCCCCGTCCGCGAACCGCTTCGGGCGTGTGTCGCCGACCACCGCGGCGCACGTACGCGACGATCTGGGCGAGGCGGTCGGCATGGTGCTCGAGGGCGGCGCGAGCGAGGTCGGCATCGAGTCGACCATCGTCGATCTGTCGCGCGGCCCTGCCGTGCTGCTGCGCCCGGGCGCGATCAGCGCTGCGCAGCTCGAGCAGGCGCTCGGCGAGCCGGTCGCGACGGCGCCCGGGGCGGCGCCGCCGCGCGCGCCGGGGACGCTCGAGCGCCATTACGCACCGAAGACGCCGCTGCGGCTAGTGCCCTCCCATGCACTCGACGCGGAGATCGCGCGCCTGAACCAGCGCGTCGCGGTGCTCGCCTTCTCGCGCCCGGACGAGCGCGCCCGGAGGTGGCTGCGCATGCCGCGCGACCCGGCCGGCTACGCGCGCCGGTTGTACGCAGCGCTGCGCGAGCTCGATGCTGCCGGCTGCGAGCAGATCCTGGTCGAGGCGCCGCCCGAGGCGTCGGCCTGGCAGGCGGTGCGCGACCGCCTGAAGCGCGCGGCGGCATAGAATCGGCGCATGCGTGCCGTGCTATGGCTGCTGCTGGCCGCGCTCAGCGGGTGCGCCGCGATCACTTCGGTGCGCAGCGGCGGCGCGGTGAGCGGCGTGGTCCCCGGCACCTCGGTGAGCGGCGCATCGATCGGCGTGCATGTCGAATCCGGTTCCGCCGCCGGGGCGCTGCTTGGCCTGGGAATCGTCGCGGCCGGGATCTACGGCGCGCATGACGGGGGCGCGGGGGATGACTCGAGCGTACCCGAGCTCGACCCGGATCGGACGGTGAATGTGCAGGACTGCAGAGAGCCGATCAAAGACTGGTCCGCCAACCTCATGTGCAAGTAAGCCACGCCCCAGCGGACTTCCCGGGCCGGCGTTTTCTGAAAGTAAGGCATTGCAGTGCAGCGCGAAGCGCTGCACTGCAATGCAGCGTTGTTCCTAATGTGACAGCAGGACCGGAACGGTCATCGATTCCAGGAGCGTGCGCGTGACCCCACCCAGCATCAGCTCGGCAAAGCGCGAGTGGCCGTAGGCACCCATCACGATCAGATCCGCGTCGAGGTCGGCCGCGCGCGAGAGCAGGTCGTTGCCGACGTCGATGTCGGCGGTCTGGTATTGCGACACGGACACCTTCACGCCGTGACGCGAGAGGTAGAGCGCGATATCGGCGCCGGGCACCTCGCCGTGCGCGCCTCCCGGGCGCCCCGGATTGAAGGCCGCCACGTGCACTTGCGCGGCCACGCGCAGCATCGGCAGCGCGTCGGTGACCGCGCGCGTCGCTTCGCGGCTCGCGTTCCAGGCCACCAGCACGTTGTCGCCTACCGGGCGCTTCTCGCGCGCGTAGGGCACGGCCAGCACCGGGCGGCCGGCAAGCAGCGGCAGGCGCTGCTGGAAGTCGGGCGAAATGCCGCTCGTCTGATCGCCCGGGTCGCTCTGCCCGATCACCAGCAGGTCCGCGTAGCGCGCGTGCAGGGTCATCGCCTGCAGCACATCGGCCTCGGAGCTGCGCCATTCCGTGTTTCCCCAGCCGCAGCGGCGCACCGCCGCCTCCCAGAGCGCGCGTGCGCCCTGCCTGAGCTCGGCCTCGGACTTGGCGCGCGCCTCAAGCAGCGTGCCGCCGGCGGCGCTCATCGCCCAGGTGGGCGCCGGCACGACTGTCAGCGCGTACAGCCCCACGACGTGCGCATCGAATTTCTGCGCCAGCGACAGGGCGATGTCCAGACGCGCGCCCACCGCTTTGCCCGCGTCGAGATGCACGAGGATGGTCTTGTAAGCCATGACGCCTTCGCGAATTCCAATCCTGCACGGCAATCCGTATCGCCTTAAGTCTGCGGCCGCGGCGACTGTGCCCGCTTGACCTGGATCAAAGCCGCCCCCGGAGGCACCGCGCGCGCTGCGGGGCGCGCGCCGGCATGCGGCTCGCCCGCTAGCCTTCGCTCTTGCCGAGGTCGCTGAAGTACTCGTGCTGCTCGGTGTTGACCAGGCTGCGGCGCAGCTCGACCGGCACCTCGTGGTAGGTCAGGGCAACGCGGTTGATCTCGAGCAGCGGGGCGCCCCTCTTTACGCCCAGCAGTCTGGTCACCTCCAGGTCGGCGAGCGTTGCGCGCAGGCGCTCGCTGGTGCGCAGGACGTTGATGCCGTAGCGCGTCTGGTAAAGATGGTAGATCGTGTTGTCGCGTCCGACGAGGATCTTCTCGGTCAGATCGGGAAAGCGCGCCTGCGCCAGCACCTGGTCGTCCACCGCCACCGCGCGGCCTTCGAGGGAAAGCAGGTTGCGGATGCGAAACACCGGATCACCGGCGGCGATGCGAAGCTTGGCGGCTTCCTGCGGCTCGGCGCGCCCGCGGCGGAAGGTCAGCGTCTCCGTTTTCGGGTATTGCCGCTCGCCAGCTCGCGGCACGAGGTGGAAAAAGTGAAACAGCAGCCGGCTCGCGTTGTGCGATGCAACGAAGGTGCCGCGCCCCTGGTGGCGCACGACCATGCGCTCGGCGACCAGCTCGTCGATCGCCTTGCGCACCGTGCCGATCGAAACGCCGAAGCGCTGCGCGAGCTTCGCCTCGGAGGGCAGCGCCTGCCCGGGGCGCCAGTCGCCGGCGGCGAGCTCATGAGTGAGCAGCCGCTTCACGCCCTTGTAGAGCGGCGCGACCGCGCCGAGCTCGAGCAGCTGGTTCATGGCGCCGCGATTTTAACATGCAGATCATTCGACTCATATAGTTGACCGCACCGGGGGTGCGCGGCTAGACTGCCGTTCCCCAGCAAGGCATCGATCGCGGAGAACCGAATGATTCATTTCGTGGTGCACGAGGAGGGCGACGGCGTGGGCGTCGTCGTCGTCGAGGGCGTGAAAGTGGGCCAGCAGTTGACCGGCTGGATCATGGAGGACGACAAGGACGTCATGGTGAAGGCGCAAAGCGACATCCCCATCGGGCACAAGGTGGCGCTGCGCGATTACCAGCCGGGCGACACCGTCATCAAGTACGGCGTCGACATCGGCAAGGTCGTGGCGCCGATCAGGAAGGGCGAGCACGCCCACGTGCACAACCTCAAGACCAAGCGCTGGTAACCGGGCCGGCAAGGAACGAGATCATGGCAATGGACCTTTCGAAGGCAACTTTCTGGGGCTACAAGCGCGAGAACGGCCGCGTGGGCGTGCGCAATCACGTCATCATTCTGCCGGTGGACGACATCTCCAACGCGGCCGCCGAGGCGGTGGCGAACAACATCAAGGGCACGCTGGCGCTGCCGCATCCGTACGGGCGGCTGCAGTTCGGCGCCGACCTCGACCTGCATTTCCGCACCCTGATCGGCACCGGCTCGAACCCGAACGTCGCCGCGGTGGTGGTGATCTGCATCGAGGAGCAATGGGGCAAGAAGGTCGCCGAGGGCATCGCCGCGACCGGTAAGCCGGTGTCCTACTTCGGCATCGAGCAGCACGGCGACCACGACACGATCATGCGCGCCTCCAAGGCGGCGAAGGAATACGTGCAGTCGGCCGGCGAGCTGCGCCGCGAGGAGCGCCCGCTCAAGGAGCTTTGGGTGTCGACCAAGTGCGGCGAGTCGGACACCACTTCGGGCTGCGGCTCCAATCCCACGGTGGGCAACGCCTTCGACAAGCTCTACCCGCACGGGGTGACACTGTGCTTTGGCGAGACCACCGAGCTCACCGGCGGCGAGCACTTGGTGGCGGCGCGCTGCAGGAACGACGAGGTGCGCAAGAAATTCCAGTTCATGTTCGACCGCTATCAGGAGGTGGTCGAGCGCCACAAGACGAGCGACCTGATGGACTCGCAGCCGACCAAGGGCAA